>UMKA01018260.1_pt1 | contig 11135 bp, 7 predicted proteins | sample 1966211 | NCBI WGS metagenome assembly UMKA01 (sample SAMEA4836165, study PRJEB28245) | human gut metagenome | biome: gut microbiome; material: fecal sample | place: Denmark | collected 2008
TGTTGGATAGATTACTAACAGATTAGATAATAAAGAAATCGATAAATTCAAGTTTGTAAGGAACAGAAACTTTGAAGTTGTAGGTGATAATAAAATGGAAATAATAGCGTATGAAATGAGATTTCAAAAAGATATTATTGAACAGAGTAATATATCATGTGTTTCATTTGAAGAAAAATACTTTTCGACATATATGCACATATATAATGAGTGTTTTTATGAAATGCGAAAGACGCTTAATATTGAACCATATAATTTCTTAAATAATTATGAGCAAATTAAAGAGAAAAGCAAGGATATTTATCTGCTTGTGGAAAATGAAGAGATAATAGGTTCTATTGCATGTTATGGTAATGAAATTGATGATTTGATAGTGAACAAAAAATTTCAACATAAAGGATATGGAAAACAACTTTTGCTATGGGGAATGCAATGTATTAGAAAAAAGAATACTGAACCTATTGTATTGCATGTAGCAGAATGGAATAAGAATGCACTTTTGTTGTATAAAAAGAATGGATTCGAAATTACCAATATTGAAAAAATTCGATAATGGCAAAAAGAAACTTTGAATTTGTAGGTGCGATTGATGAAGATTATTGAAGTTAAAGAAAATAAAAAACAATATCTTGATTTGCTCCTATTAGCAGATGAGCAGGAAAATATGATAGACCGATACCTTGATAAAGGCAAAATGTATGTGCTTGATGATAATGGGATTAAATGCGAGTGCATCGTTACCGATGAAGGAAGTGATGTGCTTGAAATCAAGAACATTGCAACTGTTCCAGACTATCAAGGCAAAGGTTATGCAAAATCCTTAATTGATTTTATTGTAGAGAAATATAGAGAGCAATATGCTATTCTACAAGTAGGAACAGGTGATAGCCCATTGACAATACCATTTTATGAAAAGTGTGGGTTTGTCCGTTCGCATATCATACCAAATTTCTTTACAGATAATTACGACCATCCAATATATGAGGGTGGAGTACAGTTGGTGGATATGGTGTATCTGCAAAGGCAGTTATAAGGAAACTTCCAGTTTGTCGATGATTATCAACCGGGATAGTGTCATAAACCATCGCTCTAAAAAATTCATAACCCGCAAGAAAGTGGTCTTGATAGAATGCTTCGATTCATGCTATACTAAACAAGTATTATTGTACGGACAAAAATAGAAAGTGAGGCTTGCCAATGGACACCACAAAACGCTCTCCCCTTGACCGCCTGCTCTTTGCCACTTTTCTGAAAGGCCGCACTTCTTCCCGTGATGTATGGGAAGAAAAGGGCGATATGACCCCCGAAGATAACCAGAAGATCATCGAGGAAACCAACGAGATCATCAACGATGATTCCACCTATCCCTTCATCAGCTACCTGTCCGACCTGCTTGCAAAATCCAAGCCCTCTGATGATGCTGTCAAAAAACTGCACAACTGCATCGACAAAGTTGCAGTTGCGTTGGGGCACGACAGCACCGATGTGTTCCGTGCGCTCCTTGCAAAGCTGATTGAAGAGCCGGAAGAAAAGCAGACCTTTGACCGTCTGCTGGAGATGGCAGAAAAGTTTGCCGCAAAACACGAATAAACTACCATAGATTCCATAAGCGAGTGACCTGAAAAGGCCGCTCGCTTTTTTGTTTATCACAGAGCTGAAAGGAGGCTAAAATGCCAAGCAAAACCGAAGAATATCTCGCCCTTGCCCAGCGCACGGCGAATGGTCTGACCCGGTACTGGGAAAGCTGGACGGACTACCTGACCACTGCATCCCGACTGTACAAGTACCCCTTTGCAGACCAGCTGATGATCTACGCCCAGCGCCCGGATGCCACCGCCTGCGCCGACTACGATGTTTGGAACAGCCGGATGAACCGTTATGTCAGACGTGGCTCTAAGGGCATCGCCCTGTTGGACGAGTCCAGCGGATTCCCCCGGCTGCACTACGTCTTTGACGTAAGCGACACCGGGGTGCGCCGCAATTCCCGTGATCCGGAGATGTGGCAGTACAACGATGACCTGAAACAGCCGGTTTCGGAAATGTTGAGAAAGACCTACGGCATCAGCGGAGAGCGTGTCAGCCAGCAGCTTGCCGATGTTGCCGGGAAGCTGGTAGCAGATTACTGGGACAACAACGGCAGCGACATCCGCACCATCGTTGACGGCTCGCTCTTGATGGATTATGATGAAGCCGGGGTGGAGATGCAGTTCAAGTCCGCTGCCGCCATCAGCGTCACCTACACGCTGCTGGAACGCGGTGGCTTTGAGCCTGCCGGGTGGTTCGACAAGGACGATTTTCAGGCAATCTACAATTTTTCCACCCCGGATGCCGTCTTTGCCCTCGGCGCAGCAGTCAGCGACATGAGCCGGGAGGTGCTGCGGAACATCGAGCGCACCGTAAAAACAACCATTCGCCGCCGAAACAATGAAAGGAGCCAGCATGAATATGAGCAGCAATCTGAGTTACACGCAGACCGGGGATTATTTTCTCCCGAACCTGACCCTGCATCAGCCGAAGACCCCGCTGGGCAAGTACGGCAGGCTGCGCCGGACGTACCTGATGAACCATCGCCCGGTACTGTACAACACGATGCTCCTGAACGGGAGCCTGTACCCGCACCTGATGGAGGTGGAGCAGACGGCAGAGAGCCAGATGCAGCAGACCATGCAGGGACTGCTGAAGCAGAACCCGGCTCCGAACAAGGAGCAGCATCAGATGGGGTGGGTGCAGCACATGAACAGTCTGAAAGCACAGGCCGAGGAACTGGTGCTGAACGAACTGATTTACAGTTAAGTTTCTTCGATGCCCACATTCCCACCGAAGCCAAACAAATTGAATCCATCGACCAAGCGGAGAGCGAAAAATCGCCCTCCGCTTTTGTTTTGTCGCAGGCGGAGATCGAAAATGCGCTGCGGAGAGGTTCCAATGTTGAAGGCAGCAAACTTCGGATATGGAAAATTTATCAGTTGCAACCTGACCGAAAACTCCGGGCAAAAGCTCTTGCCAACGAATATGCACCGTATGGCCCCGGCGGTTCTTCACACACTTATCTGGACGGAAGCAGTGGTTGGCTTGACCATGACAGCAAGGGTCTGACGTTTGAGCATTATCCCGACCATCAGAAAGTGCTTCTCCGCTGGGATCGGGTCGAAAAATATATTGACCTGATGATTCAGTCTGACCGCTACCTGTCGGACAAAGAAAGAAGAGCCATCGACTTTCCCCTTGAACTGAACGCCGCCAGTGCAGCCGAATACACTGCATTAAAGGCGCAGCACCCGGATACTCTGGTTGGATTTGAAGCTGGCGGCAATTTTATGTTCTATGGAGAAGATGCTGCCAAGGTCGCAAAAGTTCTCAACAGTGCTTTGTTTACGAGAGAAACAGCACTGGGCGAAGTTCAGGTCACAGGCTTTCCACCTAGCTTATGGGCAAGAAAGTCAAAAGAATTGTGGTCTGCGGGCAATGATGTTTACCTTGCCGGATTGAACGAAGATGGGACTCATCACCAGACTAAATATCTGCACAAAAAGGACTATCTGCCCATCGGCTCCATCATCAATATGGATGGCCGGAAATTTCGGATTGACGGAGTGGATTTTGATAAGGGCAAGGTTTCCTTGCAGGATATGGCACTGGCCGACCTGCGGATGCCAATTTTTCGGGAAGAACCGCTATCTGTTGTCCGGGAATTGTACGAACAGCAGGACGAGGCCCTTGACGCTGCTCCCGGAAAGGCCGTTGATTATAAGGTCGGGGACGATGTTGTGGTAGACCTTCTCACACGAACCATCGAGGGCAAAATCGGCTATGTGGGCGAAACCGATGTGCGCATCGACACCAGTGCGCAGGGGCAGTCGTGGGATAACGAAGTTATCAATAAGCAACAATTCGAGGACGGTCTGCGGCAGGTTGAGCCGCAACTCTCTGACGAGGAACTGGACGAGTTGCCCATCTCTACTGTGATGGACGGAAAAGTGCAGACCTTCCCGGATGCTGTTGCCTTGGATGAAGCCCAGAATGCTGAACCTGCGCCGGAACCTGCCGGGAACTTCCACATCACGGATGATGATTTGGGTATCGGAGGTCCTAAGCAGAAGTACGCGCGGAACATTGAAGCCATCCGTACCCTAGTCAAGCTGGAACAGGAGCACCGGGGTGCCACTGCCGAGGAACAGCAGGTGCTTTCCCAGTATGTGGGCTGGGGCGGTTTGGCAGATGCCTTTGACCCCGGCAAAGATAGTTGGGCAAAGGAATATGCAGAGTTGAAAGGGCTGCTCTCTGAGGACGAATACGCCGCCGCCCGTTCCAGCACCCTGAACGCCCACTATACCTCCCCGGTGGTGATTCGCTCTATTTATAATGCGGTCGAAAAAATGGGCTTCCAATCTGGCAACATTCTGGAGCCGTCCATGGGTGTGGGCAACTTCTTTGGAATGCTACCCACCAGCATGGCAGATAGCCGGCTGTACGGCGTGGAACTGGACAGCATCACCGGGCGCATTGCGAAAAAACTGTACCCGCAGGCTGACATTACCGTGGCTGGGTTTGAGAGCACAGACCGCCGTGATTTCTACGATTTGGCGGTGGGCAATGTTCCCTTCGGCAACTACAAGGTCAACGATAAAGCGTACAACAAGCTGGGATTTAGCATCCACAACTATTTCTTTGCGAAAGCCATCGACCAAGTGCGTCCGGGCGGCATCGTGGCGTTCGTCACCAGCCGCTACACCATGGACAGCAAGGACAGCACCGCCCGCAAGCACATGGCAGAACGTGCCGATTTGCTGGGTGCCATCCGTCTGCCGAATAATGCGTTTCGCGCCAACGCTGGCACGGATGTTGTCAGTGACATTATCTTTTTGCAAAAGCGTGACCGCCCCATCGACCATGAGCCGGACTGGGTACAGCTTGGCAAAACGGAAGATGGTTTTACCATCAACCAGTATTTCGTAGACCACCCGGAGATGGTGCTGGGTGAGCTGACCACCGAAAACACCCAATACGGACGGGAGGAACTGACCGTTGCACCCCTTGAGGGTACCAGCCTTACCGACCAGCTTGCCGAAGCAGTACAGCACATCGAGGGGCAGTACACCGCCGCCGAGGTGGATGCCCCCGACATTGCCGAGGAAGAAGCCACCCGGCGCACCCTGCCTGCCGACCCGGAGGTGAAGAATTTCTCCTACACCGTGGTGGACGGCGAGGTTTTCTACCGGGAAAATTCCGTGATGACGCAGGTTGAACTGTCCGACACCACCAAGGGGCGTGTCACCGGCATGGTGGAGCTGCGGCAGATCGTCAACGAGCTGATTCAGCAACAGTTGGAGGATTACCCCGATGCCGACATCAAGGCAGTGCAGGAGCGTTTGAACGCCGCCTACGATGCCTTTACCGCAAAGTACGGTCTGCTGAACGACCGCAAAAACGGGCGGCTGTTTGAGCAGGATTCCTCCTATTATCTGCTGTGTTCGCTGGAAAATCTGGACGAGCAAGGGCAGCTTAAATCCAAAGCGGCGATGTTCACCAAGCGCACCATCCGCCCGGAGCGTACCGTCACCAGTGTGGATACCTCCAGCGAAGCGCTGGCGGTGTCCATCGGGGAACATGGCAAAGTGGACCTGCCCTATATGGCGGAGCTGTTGGGCACGCCCGGTGACTATGGGCGCATTACCACCGAACTTTCCGGCGTGATCTTCAAAGACCCTGCCGCCGACCCCACCGACCCAGAAGCGGGCTGGCAGATGGCAGACGAATATCTGTCCGGCAATGTCCGGGCAAAGCTGCGGATGGCACAGTTTGCGGCAGAGACCAACCCGGAATTTGCCGTCAATGTGGAGGCACTGACCAAGGCGCAGCCCAGAGAACTGGAAGCCTCTGAAATTGATGTGCGCTTGGGTGCAACGTGGCTGGACCCGGACATTATTCAGAAGTTTATGACCGAAACCTTCCAGATCCCCTACTATCTGCGTCATGCGGTCAAGGTGAGATATTCTCCGTATACCGCTGAGTGGCGTGTGGAGGGCAAGACTGCCACCGGGCGGAGTGACATCATTTCGTCCGAAACCTACGGCACTAGCAGAGCCAACGCCTATAAAATTTTGGAGGAGACCCTGAACCTGAAGGATGTCCGCATCTACGACACCATCGAGGATGCCGAAGGCAAGCCCAAGCGTGTGCTGAACAAACGGGAGACCATGCTGGCGCAGCAGAAACAGCAAGCCATTAAGGATGCTTTTGCGAACTGGATTTGGCAAGACCCCCAGCGGCGTATCTCATTGGTGAAGCAGTATAACGAATTATTCAACTCTACACGCCCCCGCGAATACGATGGGAGTCACATTCATTTCGTGGGAATGAACCCGGAAATTACGCTCCGGGAACATCAGCGCAATGCCATTGCTCATGTGCTTTATGGCGGTAATACGTTACTTGCACACGAAGTAGGCGCGGGCAAGACTTTTGAAATGGCTGCATCAGCAATGGAGGCAAAACGGCTGGGATTATGCCAGAAATCGCTTTTTGTCGTACCGAATCATTTGACGGAGCAGTGGGCCTCGGAGTTTCTGAACCTCTACCCGAATGCCAAGCTGTTGGTGGCACGGCGCAAGGACTTTGAGACTGCCAACCGCAAAAAATTCTGTGCTCGCATCGCTACCGGCGATTACGATGCCGTTATCATCGGACACAGCCAATTCGAGCGCATCCCGCTTTCTTTTGAGCGGCAGGAGCGCATTATTCAGGATCAGATTGCAGAAACGCTTTTGGCTATCAACGAGTTGAAAGCCAATGCCGGAGAGAATTTTACCATCAAGCAGATGGAGCGCACCCGCAAAACGCTGGAAGTCAAGCTGGACAAGCTGCGCGCCGACAGCCGCAAGGATGATGTTATCACCTTTGAGCAGTTGGGCGTTGACCGCCTTTTTGTGGACGAGTCGCATTTTTACAAGAACCTCTTCCTCACGACAAAAATGCGAAATGTCGCAGGATTATCCACCAGCGAAGCGCAAAAGTCCAGCGATATGTTCGGCAAGTGCCGCTATCTGGATGAGATTACAGACGGGCGCGGAGTTGTTTTTGCGACCGGCACCCCGGTCAGCAATTCCATGACCGAACTGTACACGGTCATGCGCTACTTGCAGTACAGCACTCTCCAACAGAAAAAGCTGACCCACTTTGACTGTTGGGCATCGACCTTTGGTGAAACCACCACCGCCATCGAGCTTGCGCCCGAAGGAACCGGCTACCGTGCGCGCACCCGGTTTGCAAAATTCTTCAATCTGCCGGAACTGATGTCGATGTTCAAAGAAGTTGCAGACATCAAGACTTCCGACCAGCTTCATCTGCCTGTGCCGGATGCGAAGTTTGAAACTGTGGTCGTAAAACCGTCCGAAACCCAGAAAACAATGGTGCAGGAATTGAGTAGACGCGCCGCCGAGATTCACTCTGGCAATGTGGATGCGTCCGTGGATAATATGCTGTGCGTCACCAACGATGGCAGAAAAATCGGTCTGGATGTCCGCCTGATGAACCCCATGCTCCCGGATGACCCGGACAGCAAGTTGAACGTCTGTGTGCGCAACGTCCTGAAGATCTGGGAGGAAGGCAAAGACCAGAAGCTGACCCAGCTCTTGTTCTGCGACCTCTCGACCCCGAAAAACGATGGCAATTTCAACGTCTACGATGATATTCGCAAGAAGCTGATTGCCGCCGGTGTGCCGGAAAACGAAATCGAGTTCATCCACAACGCCGACACCGAAGCGAAAAAGGCCGCACTGTTCTCCAAAGTGCGTTCCGGCGATGTGCGTGTTCTGCTGGGCAGTACCGCAAAGATGGGCGCAGGTACCAATGTCCAGCAGCGTCTTGTGGCAGTGCATCATCTGGATGTCGGCTGGAAGCCCAGCGACATGACCCAGCGCAACGGTCGCATTATCCGGCAGGGCAACATGAACAAGGAAGTCAAGGTGTTCAACTACGTTACAGAGGGCACGTTCGATTCGTACCTCTTCCAGACCCTTGAGAATAAACAGCGATTTATCTCGCAAATTATGACTTCCAAATCCCCGGTTCGCTCCTGCGATGATGTGGACGAGCAGGCGTTGTCCTATGCGGAGATCAAGGCATTGTGTGCCGGCAATCCGCTTATCAAGGAGAAGATGGATTTGGATGTGCAGGTCGCAAAGCTAAAGGTGCTGAAAGCCGACCACCAGAGCCAGAAGTTCCGTCTGGAAGATAAGCTGCTGACAAAATTCCCGGCTGACATTCAGGAAACGAACGCCCACATTGCCGGGCTGAAAGCCGATGCACAGCTTGCCGCCGCCCATCCACAGGGCAAGGAGGAGTTTTGCGGCATGGTCATCAAGGGTGTTGCCTACGACGAGAAAAAGACCGCCGGTGAGCGTCTGGTGCTTGCCTGCTCCGAGTTGCCCAACGCCGAGGAAAAAGTCATCGGCAGCTACCGGGGCTTTGAACTGTCCCTGCGGTTCGATGCTTTCCGCACGGAGTATCAGGCACTTTTGAAAGGGCAGCGGAAGTACACGGTGCCCTTGGGCACCGACCCTTTGGGCAACATCATTCGTCTGGATAACTCCCTGAACAATTTCCCGGAGCGTATCACCGCCGCAGAAAACGAGCTGGATACCCTGCATCAGCAGCAGGCAGCGGCACAGATTGAGGTGGAAAAGCCCTTCCCGCAGGAGGAAGAACTGGCAGAGAAGTCCGCACGACTTGCAGAATTGAACGCTCAGTTGGATGTGGACGAAAAGAGCCACGAGCCGGAACAGGATGAGGAAGAACAGGAGGATGCACCTCGCCGTCCCTCGGTGCTGGCGGCACTGGAAGAAAAGTCGGACAAGACGGAGCCGGTGAAGCCCTTCCGCAGTTATTACGACAAGGATGGTGATGCCCGGTGAGCGACCGCCGCGACCAGCAACTCCATTTCCGGGTCAGCAAGCCGGAATTGGAGCGGATTCGGAACAAAATGGAAGCCAGCGGCATCCTGAGCATTGGCTCCTATCTGCGCAAGATGGCACTGGACGGGTATTGTCTGCATCTGGATCTGCCGCAACTGCGCCGGATGGCGTATCTTTTGCAGATGTGTAGCAACAATCTGAACCAGTACGCCAAAGTAGCCAATGAAAGTGGTCGGGTCTATGCCGCCGACATGGAGGACCTGCGGCAGCGGCTGGATGAACTGATTGACATTGGCAAGCAAATTCTTTCCATGCTGGCAGAGCTATAAAAATTCCCGCGGTTGGAGGACTGCGGGTGTACATATAATGCTTGACATCCTTGCAACGCAGTGGTTGCCACCTTTATAATAAGGGCGAAAGAAAGGCAGGTGCTGGATATGAGGTTCGTTTTTAAGATGATCGTTTTCCCGTTTTGGCTGCTTACGGCTTTCCTTGCGCTGATGCTGAAATGGACGCTGAACCTGTCGGCGTTTGTGCTGACTCTGCCTATGCTGTATATTTTCGGCTGCGGCCTTTATACGCTGTACTGTCGGGAGTGGTTACAGTTTTTGATTTTACTGGTGGCAGAGTTTGGATGCTTTCTGCTCCTCACCGCCGGAACGGTCATTGTAGAAGCTGTGGAATGGTTCAGTGGCCGGATTGCAGAATTATAAAATCTTTATGCCGCCTTTGTGCGGCATTTTCTTTTTGCCGGGAGGTGGTAGAATTGGCTGCAACACGGTTGATTGCGCTGCACAAAAACAAAGGAAAGTCGGTTGCGGCCTGCCTGAAAAGCCGCACGGATTACGCCCAGAATCCAGACAAGACACAGCAGGGCGAACTGGTCAGCAGTTACGAATGCAGTCCCCTGACCATGGATGAAGAATTTATGCTCTCCAAACGCCAATACGAACTTGCCACCGGACGCAGGCAGAAAAACGATGTGATCGCCTATCAGATTCGTCAATCGTTCAAGCCCGGAGAGATTACCGCCGAGGAAGCCAACAAGGTGGGCTACGAACTGGCAATGCGTTTCACCAAAGGCAAGTATGCGTTTATCGTTGCCACCCACACGGACCGGGAGCACATCCACAACCACATTATTTATAACTCCACTGCGCTGGACAGCACCCGGAAATTCCGGGATTTTTTATTGTCTGGGCTGGCCGTACAGCGGTTGAGCGATTTGATTTGTCTGGAACATCAGCTTTCTGTTATTGAAATCAAGCCGTACCGGGAGCGGCAGAAGCGCACCCTTTATCCACCCAAAGAAAGCAATCGTGACAAGCTGTGTTCTGTAATCGACGGCATCCTTCTGGACGAAAAACCTGCAGATTTTGAAGCCTTTCTTCAAAAGCTGGAACAGCAGGGCTACGAAATCAAACGGGGAAAGTACACTTCGGTCAAAGGAACACGGCAGAAACGCTTTATCCGTTTTCGGACACTGGGCGCAGGATACAGAGAAGATGAAATCAAGGCGGTCATCGCAGGAGAAGCCGAACACCGCCCGCATCAGAAGCAGCCACCGAAAGAGCAGCCGTTCCACCTGTTGGTGGACATTCAGGCAAAGCTCTCCGAGGGCAAAAGCGAAGGCTACGCACGGTGGGCAAAACGCTACAATTTGAAAGAGATGTCCAAGACCCTGATTTTTTTGCAGGAAAATAAAATCGGCAACCTCGAAGAAATGCAGGAGCGTGTGGATGCCGCTACTGCCCGTTATCATGAACTGGGCGATTCCATTAAAGCGTCTGAGAAGCGGTTGGCAGAAATTGCGGTGCTGAAAGCGCACATCATCAACTACGCCAAAACTCGACCAGTCTACGATGCCTACCGAAAGTCAGGGTACAGTAAAAAATTTTTGGAAGCCCACCGGGAGCAGATTACACTGCACAAGGCGGCGAAAGCGGCATTCGATGAAGCTAACCTGAAAAAGCTCCCCAAGGTGAAAGAACTGGATACGGAATATTCCAAGCTGCTGACGGAAAAGAAAGCACTCTACCCGGACTATCGTAAAGCGAAAGAAGAAATGCAGGAGCTTCTTCGTGCAAAGAGAAACGTAGAACTGTTCTTTGCAGAGGAAAAGAGCAGCACCGAAAAAACGAAGTCCCGATAAACAAAGATAGCCTAGGACCCTTCCCTCATGAACCGCTCCATATTGTGCGGACAGCATAAAAAAGAAGCCTG
>UMKA01032364.1_pt1 | contig 11131 bp, 8 predicted proteins | sample 1966211 | NCBI WGS metagenome assembly UMKA01 (sample SAMEA4836165, study PRJEB28245) | human gut metagenome | biome: gut microbiome; material: fecal sample | place: Denmark | collected 2008
AAACAGTCATTTCCCAGTTAGAAATGGTGGAGCAAGAGAGTTCTCCTAAGGGAGATTCAAGCTTTACTTCGAGCTCTCAGGAGAGAAGTGAGGAAAAGACCGACTCCTCGCATGAGAAAATCATGGTGGATGTGAAGGGGGCTGTCAGACAAGCGGGAGTCTATGAGCTTCCGGTGGGGAGTCGGGTCTATGATGCAGTGCAAAAAGCAGGAGGGATGACAGACGAAGCCAATAGCCAATCTGTCAACTTGGCTCAAAAATTAGAGGATGAGTCTATTGTCTATGTTGCTAAGAATGGAGAAGAAGTGGCGCCTGTAGCGTCTGCTTCTGCTGGGACCACAGGTGGTGAAAACCAGCAAAAGGATGGCAAGGTTAATCTCAATACAGCCACAGAAGCAGAATTACAGACTATTTCTGGGATTGGTCAAAAACGAGCTCAGGATATCATTGCTTATCGAGAGGAAAAAGGAAAATTTCAATCTGTTGATGAATTGAAAAATGTTTCTGGGATTGGCCAAAAGACGCTAGAAAAGTTAAAAGAGCATGTTACAGTGGATTAGAAGCCTCAATATTCATACATTTCATCTGACTCTTCCAGTATTGACTCTTTATTATTGGATGTATACAGGTCACTTGCTCGCTCCAATCTTCCTTCTGGCCTTCTTCATCTTGTTTAGTAGACGCTACAAGGGAAAACAATTTCTAATCCTAGTAGGGCTTCTCTTGCTTGCCGCACTTTGTTTTGCTTTTCGAATCGAACATGGTAAGCAGGAAGCGCGGGATCAAGAGGTTCCAAGGGTTATTCAGCTCTTACCGGATACCATCAAGGTGAATGGAGATGCCTTATCCTTTCGTGCTCAGTCAGGTAGTCGTACTTTTCAGGTTTTCTATCAGCTTCAGACAAGGGAAGAACAAGCCTATTTTAAACACTTGGATCATGGGCTAGAATTAAGAATAAAAGGAGAATTAGAGACTCCGACAAAACAGCGAAATTTTATGGGCTTTGATTACCAGGCTTATCTGAAAACACAAGGGATCTATCATCTTTTGAAAATCAGCCAGATCCTTGAAAAGAGACCGGCTGAACCTAGAGATTTAATAGGCCTTCTGTCTAGTTGGAGACGGAAGGCCCTTGTGTGGGTTCACCAGCATTTCCCCCAGCCCATGAGTCACTATATGACGGGCTTGCTTTTTGGTTTTTTAGATGTGGAGTTCGAAGAAATGAGTCAGCTGTACTCGAACTTGGGGATTATCCATCTGTTCGCCTTGTCGGGCATGCAGGTTGCCTTCTTCTTAGATGCTTTTCGACGATTCTTTCTCCGCTTGGGATTGGAGCAGGAAAAAGTTGCAATCCTCCTCTATCCGTTTTCGCTTCTTTATGCTGGGATGACGGGCTTTTCGGTTTCGGTCGTTCGAAGCCTTATACAGAAGCTTCTAGCCCAGCAAGGTCTCAAAGGAATGGAGAATATGGGGATGACCCTCCTCTTGTTGCTCCTTTTTCTGCCTTCTTCATTATTGACTGCTGGGGGACTCTTATCTTGTGCCTACGCTTTTATATTAACGCTAACCTCTTCCGAGGAGGAGAAGTCAGGAATCCGAAAAGTCGTCAAGGAGAGTCTGGTGTTAACACTAGGGGTTCTTCCTTTTTTGATTTTTTTCTTTGGAGAATACCAGCCCTGGTCTCTCCCTCTAACCTTTGTTTTTTCCCTCTTATTTGATGTCCTTTTGTTACCAGGATTGAGTGTCGTCTTTCTCCTCTCGTTTCTATATCCATTGACCTTCTGGAATCCCTTCTTCATCTGGATGGAAAAAAGTATGGAGTATATAGCAGGATTTACCAGTCAATCTTTGGTTTTTGGACAACCAAGTATTTCTTTCTTCCTCTTGCTGTTATTTTTATTGGCTTGTCTCTATGAGATGCGAAAGGTTAAGAAATGGAGATACCTGTTCTTACTCTTAGTATGCTCTGTATTTGCTATCGTGAAGCACCCTTTAGAAAATGAGATTACCATCATTGATATTGGTCAAGGTGATAGTATTTTGTTGCGTGATTGGCGAGGAAAAACGATCTTAATTGATACAGGAGGAAAAATGGACTTTGGCCAAAAGGAGGCATGGAAGAAGCGAAGGTCTACTAGCAATGCAGAACGGACCCTGCTCCCTTATCTGAAAAGCAGGGGGATTGACCAGATTGATCATATGATTCTCACGCATACTGACACAGATCACATGGGAGATTTGGAAGTGCTTGCGACTAAGGTTAGGATAAAGGAAATCAACATTTCCAAGGGAAGCTTAAAAAAAGACTCTTTTGTCCGTCTGCTCAAACGATTGAACTTACCGGTAAAAACGTTGGAGGCTGGTGATCAATTGTCGATCTTTGATGGGCGTGCAGAAGTCCTCTATCCGGTAGAAGTAGGAGATGGGAGTAATAACGATTCCATTGTTCTTTATGGCCGCTTTTATGGGTGGTCCTTCCTTTTTACAGGAGATTTAGAAGAAGAAGGGGAAAAGACCTTGTTAGCCCTTTATCCTCAACTGCGCGTAGATGTCCTAAAAGCAGGCCACCATGGTTCTAAGGGATCTTCTCACCCTGCCTTCTTAGAGAAAATCCAAGCAAAAATTGCCTTGATATCTGCGGGCGAAAAAAATCGTTACCAGCATCCTCATCAGGAAACCTTGGAGCGCTTCAAAGAGTTGCAGATGGCTGTTTTTCGTACAGACCAGCAAGGAGCGATTCGTTTTAGAGGGTGGAATCAGTGGACGATTGAAACCGTTCGATAAGAGCTGTTTGATTTCTAGCTTGAAAATTGCTATGATAAAGTCAAGGAAATGAGGTTACAAGTATGAAATCATTACAGTTGTTTTGGATGCAATATGCTGATTTTTCAAGAAAATCAGATAGAAAAGAATTTTGGATTAGCCAAGCCTGGCATTTACTATTTACAAGTCCATTTTGGATTTACCAATTGGTCTTACTCTTTTCAAATTCGAAATCAGAGGAAGACGTGATTCCCTTGACCGGGATGGACGTTTCAGCTTGGTTCAGCATCTTTTTTCTCCTGTATCTCTATCTTATTTTTGTTCCCCAGCAAGCAGTAGTCGTTCGACGATTGAGAGATGCAGGTTTTCATTGGTCGTTGATTTCCCTATTTCTAGGCCCTATCTTGCTCTACCTTTTATCTCCTATTTCCATTTTTCTAGTCTTAGCTCTTGCAGGCTTGCTCTGCTTGGCTTGTCTCTTGGTCCTTCCAAGTGCTAGACTTGCACAATCGGACCAGAATGCTTCTTCAGGATTTGCTTCGACAAATCCAGTGGTCTCTTCGCCAAGTATGCCATTCCATTTGATGGATCCCAACAGTTTTTCAGCTATTCCCCAGATTGTTTCGGCTCCACCAACTCCACTAGAGAAAGCACCGCTTGAAAAGAAAATGGAATCGGAACAGATCCAGCATCAGTTTAGAGAGTGGAATGAGGTACCTTCAGAACATGCAGGCTTTACAAACAATTAAAAAAATCAGTGCCGAGAACCTTCCTCCTATCCTGGTTTTATCAGGGGATGACATCGGTCAGTTTGAGTGGATGAAAGAGCAACTTTTAAAGAAAGTTGGCTATGATTCGTCTGATTTGAACTATTCCTATTTTGACATGAAGGAAACAGCATATGCAGAGGTCGAGCTTGACTTGGTCAGCCTTCCATTTTTTGCGGACGAAAAAATAGTGATTTTGGATCATTTTGTCGATGTGACAACCGCAAAAAAAAGATACCTGACGGATGATGAATTGCAGTCCTTTGAAGGATACTTATCGGCACCTTTAGAAACGACTCGCTTGATTGTCATTGCGGAAGGAAAACTGGATAGCAAGCGAAGAATTGTCAAGCTCTTAAAACGGGATGCCCAGTTGCTGGAAGCGACTGAATTAAAGGAACAGGAGTTGCGTGCCCATTTCACGGAAGAGATCAAGTCTTTGGGACTAGCGATTGATTCACAAGCCTTCGACCAACTTTTGATCAAATCTGGCTTTGATTTTAGTGAGATTCAGAAAAACTTGGAGTTTCTTAAAACCTACAAGGGAGCCTCAAACATTACCATCTCAGATATAGAAGAGGCTATTCCAAAGACACTCCAGGATAATCTGTTTGATCTGATCCAGATGATCCTAAAGAAACAAATTGATTCCGCCCGCAGTTTGGTCAAGGACCTTCGGCTGCAAGGAGAGGATGAAATCAAGCTTTTGGCCATTTTATTGAGTCAGTTCCGCATCTACACACAGGTCAAGCTGTTGAAGCAAGAGGGACGAACAGAATCCCAAATCGTTTCAGACCTATCAGAGCTGACCGGTCGAAAAGTAAATCCCTATCAAGTCAAATTTGCTCTAAGAGATAGTAGAGGGATTTCTCTAGCTTATTTGGAGCAGGCGATTTGTCTTTTGATTGATACCGATTTCCAAATGAAATCGGGAACCTATGAGAAAGATTATCTATTTGATTTGGCTTTGCTAAAGTTGGCCAACCCATCTGTGTAAGCAGAATAGTTGAATAAATTAGATGATTGCGTTATCATTTTTATATACATAAAGAAACAGAGGTATTTTCCATGGCAATTATTTTACCAGATCTTCCGTACGCATACGATGCATTGGAACCATACATTGATGCTGAAACAATGCACTTGCACCATGATAAACACCATCAAACTTACGTAAACAATGCGAATGCAGCTCTTGAAAAACACCCTGAAATTGGTGAAGACCTTGAAGCTTTGTTGGCAGATGTAGAATCGATCCCAGCTGATATCCGCCAAGCGCTTATCAACAACGGTGGTGGACACTTGAACCACGCTCTTTTCTGGGAATTGATGACTCCTGAAAAGACAGCTCCTTCAGCAGAACTTGCAGCAGCAATCGATGAAGCCTTCGGTTCATTCGAAGAATTCCAAGCAGCTTTCACTGCAGCAGCAACAACTCGTTTTGGTTCTGGATGGGCATGGTTGGCTGTGAACAAAGAAGGAAAGCTTGAAGTGACTTCAACAGCAAACCAAGATACACCAATCTCAGAAGGGAAGAAACCAATCTTGGGCTTGGATGTCTGGGAACATGCTTACTACGTAAAATACCGCAACGTTCGTCCTGACTACATCAAAGCTTTCTTCTCAGTGATCAACTGGAATAAAGTAGATGAGCTTTACGCAGCAGCTAAATAAGCTTTCATAATAAAAAAAGTTTGAATCAAGAGTCCACTTAACGGGGTGCCTCGATTCAGGCTTTTTATTTTCAAATTGGTCAACATAGACTAAAAGGATTCTCCCGTTTTGGAAGGGATATTTCTTGCGTTTATACCTGAAAATGATACACTAGAAGAGTATGTGAAAGTGAGGAGAAAGGCTTCCTACATAAGAAAGAAGCCGTGTCACTTTTTCTGAAAAAAACTGTACCTCAACAAAAGGGAGAATGAAAATGATAAGTATTACGATTACAAAAGGAGCAGTGGATACGCTACTTTATCTAAAAATGCTCAACCGCCACGGGTTAATTGCAGGGGCTACTGGTACAGGGAAAACAGTGACCCTAAAAGTCATAACTGAAAAATTAAGTCAGCAAGGGATTCCGGTGTTTCTAGCGGATATCAAGGGAGATCTTTCAGGTCTTGCCAAAGCAGGACAATGGACGCCAAAGATGGAAGAACGCTATAAACTACTTGGTATTACAGATCCTTTTGAACCGCAAGCTTTTCCAGTTCGCTTATGGGATGTCTTTGGTCAAGCAGGACATCCGGTCCGTGCAACGATTGAAGGAATGGGCTCTCTTTTGCTAGCGCGCTTGTTGGACCTCAACGAAACGCAAACAGGGATTTTGGCCATCGTCTTTAAATTGGCCAAAGAAAAAAATTGGCCTTTGATTGATCTGAAGGATTTGCAGAGTCTTTTGAAGGAAGTCTATGACCATGCCTCAGATTATTCCGCTCAATACGGGAATATCAGTAAACAATCAGTGGGAGCTATTCAACGAAGCTTGTTAGTGCTAGAGCAAGAGGGGGCAGATCAATTCTTCGGAGAGCCAGCCTTGGATCTTCAAGATTTTATGCAATTGGACAGCAGTGGACGAGGCTACATCAACATTCTATCAGCGACTCGTCTTTTCAACTCCCCTAAGCTCTATTCAACCTTCCTGATCTGGATGTTGTCTCGTCTGTTCGAGACCTTACCAGAAGTTGGAGATCTAGAAAAACCGAAATTTGTCTTTTTCTTTGATGAAGCCCACCTCTTGTTTAATGATGCGAGCAAGCTCTTCCTGGAAAAAGTTGAGCAAGTCGTTCGCCTTATCCGGTCTAGAGGAGTGGGGATCTACTTTATTACACAGAATCCTCAAGATCTTCCTGAATCTGTCTTAGCCCAACTTGGGAATCGTGTCCAACATGCCTTGCGTGCCTATACGCCAAAGGAAATGAAAGCTATTAAAGTTGCTGCTCAAAGCTTCCGACCAAACCCAGAATTTGATACGGAAACTGTCTTGACGGAGTTGGGAACAGGGGAAGCTCTCGTTTCCTTCCTAAATGAAAAGGGGCAACCAAGTGTGGTGGAACGCTCCTATATTTTGTCTCCACAATCGAGTTTTGATTTGTTAAACGAGAGTGAACAGTTGGCCTTGATTACCAGCTCTCCTTTCCATCAAAAATATGCTGTTCGAGTAGACAACGAATCAGCTTATGAAAAATTGACTGAAAAATCTGCTAGAGAAGAGAAGGAAAAGGAGCGGGAAGAGGAAGATAAAGCAAGAGTTGCAGAAGAGAAGGCCAGTCAAAAACGGAGTCCGGGCCGTCCGCGGAAATCTGGTTTAGAAAAGGCCAAAGATTCCTTTATCAGTTCCTTGTTCCGTACCATTGCGCGTGAAGTGGCAAAACTGATCATGGGATCCTTTAAGCGGAAATAAGACAGTCAAAAGGGGATGGACTATTAGGGAAATGAAGAAGGATTGACCTGGAAATCGCTAAAAAATTTCTTCTAGAAGAAATCGTTTTCTGGACTGGAAATACCTTGTTATTTTAAAGAGAATCTTTTATAATTAACTTCATATGAAAAAAATATTTAATGTTCGATCGATCATGATTGTATTGGGAATTTTACTATGTATAGGAGGAGTTGGAGCGTTAACTTACCTCCATCTTCATCAGGCTCCGGCCTCGTCTCTTGCTCAAGAGGGAACGACGGCTCAACCAGTTGAGTCCAAGGAAGAGAAGCAACCCCTCCAACCTCCTCGTGTCAAAACTCCTGAGGAGAAACAAGCCGTCATGGATCAAGATCGTGAAACCATGGAAAATTTGGGTCTTGTCTATGATTATGCCAATAAAGGCTTGGTAGAAGTTGTACAAGACTATATGACTGAATATGGTATTGATCCTTCCCAAATTACCTTTACCTACAAAAATCCTGCGACAGGCCAACAGTTTTCAATGAATGAGTTGCAGCCGATGACAGCTGGAAGTACCTATAAACTGCCCCTCAATATGTTAGTCGTGGATGAAGTCGATGCAGGGAAGTTAAACTTAACGGATGAATTTGATATTACCAATACTTACTACGAGTACCTTGGAGAGCACGATAATTATGTAGCTGCCTTCGGTGGCGCTATGACGATTCCAGATATGCAGCGGTATTCTCTTGTCTATTCAGAAAATACGCCGGCATATGCCTTGGCCGACCGCTTTGGTGGTATGGACAATGTTTACGGGAAGTATGAAAAATATGGGAAATCCCGTGCAGAAATAAAAACCATCAGTCCTGAAAACAAAACAACATCTGATTACTATATTCAAGTCTTAGACTATCTTTGGAATCATAAAGAAAAATATGCGACCTTGCTAGAATTAATCGGAGAGTCCTTCCCGAATGAATACTACAAACGGTATTTACCTGATTTAGTCATTCAGCAAAAACCTGGTTATGTAGCGGAAGCCCTCAATGTCGAAGCCATCGTTTACGAACAAACTCCTTACCTCATCTCAATTTTTACAGCTGGTCTAGGGGGAACTACTCCAGAAAGTACGGAGATAAGTGGCTACGGTCTTCATTTACTTGGTCAACTCTGCTATGTGATCAATGAATGGCACCGTGTAAATGTCAATTAACGATTTAGAAGCTTTCCCAAAACAGTTTTGGGAAGGTTTTTTCTATGGAAAATATTGTTTCATGGTTAAATCTTGGGGACATTCTTTGAGGTCAGTGAATAAATATGATATAATAACTAAAGAACCTAAAGAAAGAATAGAAATGATTACAAAAGAAGATTATCAGTTGATTCGATCCCATCCAGCTTTCTCTGAAATTCCAGTTGAAAAATTCGATAAATTAGCTGTAGAAATCCATTATAGAGAAATTCCAAAGGGACAGATCCTATTTTTTGCTGGTGATAAGCGCGATCGTATCTTTTTAGTGGTGGAAGGCTATGTCCGCATTGAGGAGTTTGATTCTTCAGACACCTTCTCGTATATGGATTACATTAAAGAAGGAGCTGTCTTCCCATACGGTGGTATGTTTACAGATTCAACTTATCACTATACAGCCACTTCCATGACAACCGTAAAATACTTCAGTATTCCTGTTCAGCTTTATGAGGAAATTGTCCAGTCCAGTATGGAACAAGTTCTCTTCATTACGAGAAAACTTTCAAAAATTCTGGAGTTCCAGGAGTTGCGGCTTCGTAATGTGGTCGCAGCCAGTGCCAGTGATCGTGTGATTCAATCCCTAGCTCTACTCTGTAAGGATTATCAAAAGTTTGGTCCAACCATCCCTTTTCCAATGAGCATGAAAGAGTTGGCTAGATTAGCTGCGACGACGAGGGAAACCGTCAATCAAGTGTTAAAGAAGCTCCTAGAAGAGGAGAGAATCGAGTACAAGCATAAGAAATTAACTTTTCTCGATCTTCCATTCTTTTTAGATAGTTTTGAAGAAGCCTAGTAGGGCTTCTTTTATTTTCTGTCAAAAACGTTAAAAAGTTTCAAAAATCAAATAAAAAAATATTTACTCACAAAAAGAATATATTTAGCAAAATATCCAAAGAAAGCGGTTCATTTTTCATAAAATGAGGGTAATATTTAAAAAAGTGTCAAATTCTTGGCATTCGTAATGGAAGATTGGTTGTGAAAGCGGTACCAATTGGTGATAAAATGAAACATGTAAACGGGATTAGCTAAGCTAAACCGCAAGAAAAAAGGAGGACTATAGATGTCTACACACCCAATTCATGTTTTCTCAGAAATTGGAAAACTGAAAAAAGTTTGTTTGCACCGTCCAGGTAAAGAGTTGGAAAACTTGATGCCTGACTATCTTGAACGTCTTCTTTTTGATGATATTCCATTCTTGGAAGATGCTCAAAAAGAACATGACGCATTTGCTGAAGCACTTCGTAACGAAGGAATCGAAGTACTTTATCTTGAGCAGTTGGCTGCTGAATCATTGACTTCTCCAGAAATTCGTGATCAGTTCATCGAAGAATACCTTGAAGAAGCAAACATTCGTGGACGCCAAACAAAAGTTGCGATCCGTGAATTGCTTCACAGCATTGAAGATAACCAAGAATTGGTTGAAAAAACAATGGCAGGGGTTCAAAAAGCTGAACTTCCAGAAATTCCTGAAGAAGCAAAAGGATTGACAGACCTTGTTGAATCTGACTATCCATTTGCAATCGACCCAATGCCAAACTTGTACTTCACACGTGACCCATTTGCTACAATTGGTAATGCAGTATCATTGAACCACATGTACGCAGATACACGTAACCGTGAAACTTTGTATGGTAAATACATCTTCAAATACCACCCAGTTTACGGTGGAAAAGTTGAACTTGTCTACAACCGTGAAGAAGATACTCGTATCGAAGGTGGAGATGAGTTGGTACTTTCTAAAGATGTATTGGCAGTTGGTATCTCACAACGTACAGATGCTGCATCAATCGAAAAATTGTTGGTAAACATCTTCAAGAAGAACGTTGGCTTCAAGAAAGTATTGGCCTTCGAATTTGCTAACAACCGTAAATTCATGCACTTGGATACAGTATTCACAATGGTGGACTACGATAAATTCACAATCCACCCAGAAATCCAAGGTAACCTTCGCATCTTCTCTGTAACTTATGAAAACGAACAATTGAAGATCGTTGAAGAAAAAGGTGATTTGGCTGAATTGCTTGCTGAAAACCTTGGTGTAGAAAAAGTTACTTTGATTCCATGTGGAGATGGCAACATCGTTGCTGCTGCACGTGAACAATGGAACGACGGATCAAATACTCTTACAATCGCACCAGGTGTGGTAGTAGTATACGACCGTAACACTGTTACCAACAAGAAATTAGAAGAATACGGACTTCGTTTGATCAAGATCCGCGGAAGTGAATTGGTTCGCGGTCGTGGTGGACCTCGTTGTATGTCAATGCCATTCGAACGTGAAGAAATCTAATCATCCTTCTACAGGTTAGACGGGCTCAGTGTCTAAACTGAGCCCTCTAAACTGATTGACAGGATCTTATCATGCATAATTAAAGGAGATAATTAATGACAACTTCAGTATTCCAAGGACGTAGCTTTTTAGCAGAAAAAGACTTTACACGTGCAGAGTTAGAATACCTTATCGGACTTTCAGCTCACTTGAAAGACCTTAAAAAACGCAACATCCAACACCACTACCTAGCTGGTAAAAACATTGCGCTTTTGTTTGAAAAAACTTCAACTCGTACTCGTGCAGCCTTCACTACTGCAGCCATCGACCTTGGTGCTCACCCAGAATACCTTGGTGCAAACGACATCCAACTTGGTAAAAAAGAATCTACAGAAGATACTGCAAAAGTTCTTGGACGTATGTTTGATGGTATTGAATTCCGTGGTTTCAGCCAACGTATGGTTGAAGAATTGGCTGAATTCTCAGGTGTTCCAGTATGGAATGGTTTGACTGACGAATGGCACCCAACTCAAATGCTTGCTGACTACTTGACTGTTCAAGAAAACTTTGGACGCCTTGAAGGTTTGACACTTGTATACTGTGGTGACGGACGTAACAACGTTGCAAACAGCCTTCTTGTAACAGGTGCTATCCTTGGTGTGAACGTACACATCTTCTCACCAAAAGAACTCTTCCCAGAA
>UMKA01033529.1_pt1 | contig 11053 bp, 7 predicted proteins | sample 1966211 | NCBI WGS metagenome assembly UMKA01 (sample SAMEA4836165, study PRJEB28245) | human gut metagenome | biome: gut microbiome; material: fecal sample | place: Denmark | collected 2008
CCGGGCGGAAGCGCCGATGTGGTGCCGAACCCGTCCTCTGCCGCTGCAGCGGTGGACACGGTGGATGCGCCGTTGGAGGTGCATTTTATCGATGTCGGTCAGGCGCTGAGCGTGCTGGTGGAGTGTGACGGACAGTTCATGCTCTACGACGGCGGCAATGTGGACGACGGCAGTCTGGTGGTGTCCTACCTGCAGAATCAGGGGGTGGAGCAGCTGGAATATGTGTTCTGCTCCCATGCCCATGAAGATCATGTGGGCGGTCTGGCTGCGGCGCTGGCCTACTTCCCGGTGTACCATGTGTACAGCCCGGTGACCGATGCCTCCACCAAGTGCTTTCAGGATTTTGTCAAGTACACCCAACAGCAGGGCCTGCAGGTAGAGGTGCCTGCCGTGGGCACCATGTGGCCGCTGGGCGGCGCTACCGTGACCATGCTGGGCCCGGTGGCACAGTACAGCGACACCAACGATACCTCCCTCGTGCTGCGCATCGACTACGGCTCCACCAGCTTCCTGCTGACCGGCGACATGGAAAAGACGGCGGAGACCGACCTTGTGAACAGCGGTGCCAACCTCAGGGCCGATGTGCTGCAGGTGGGCCACCACGGTTCCAGCACCTCCACCAGCTACCTCTTCCTGAATGCGGTGCTGCCGGAAATGGGAGTCATCTCCTGCGGTGTGAACAACAAGTACGGCCACCCCCACGAGGAGACCCTGAGCATCCTGCGGGACGCCGGGGTGGATGTCTACCGCACCGACCTGCAGGGCACCATCACCATTGGTTCCGACGGCCAGAACTACACCGTGGGCACTGAGCATTTTGCGGCAGATTCCGCGCTGAATCCCACCGACCCGGCAGCATCCAGCACAGCTCAGCAGACCTACATCGGCAATGTGAACAGCAAAAAGTTCCACCTGCCCAGCTGCCCGAACCTGCCGGCAGAGAAGAATCAGGTCCTGTTCTCCAGCTATGAGGAAGCCGTGGAAGCAGGCTATACGCCCTGCTCCAGCTGCATCAAATAAACTCGTCAGACCTGACGAGGCAAAGAAAAACCCACGGAAAGACGAATTTTGCAACGTCAGACCGTGGGTTTTATTCATATCGGAGTGGCGAGACTCGAACTCGCGGCCTCCTGCTCCCAAAGCAGGCGCGCTACCAACTGCGCAACACCCCGGCATCCGGCGGCACTGCTGCACCGCCGGGATATAGTATATCGTTTTTTTAGCCGTTCGTCAATACGGCATTGTGTACCAATGGGGCAAAAACGGGCAGATTCTGCGCCTTCCCTTAATTAAAGGAGCGGAAGCCCTTGCCGATGATCTCGCTGGAGTTGACGATGGTGATAAAGCTACGGGGATCGTTCTCGCGCAGGAAGTTGCGCAGCTGCAATGCCTGACGGCGGGTCAGCACCGTGACCAGAACGCTGAGCTCGTGGTGGGTGTAGGCACCGTAGGCCTTTTCCACGGTAGCAGAGCGATTCATTTCCTTGATGATGAAGTCCAGAATGGGCTGCGGATTGGCCGTCACGATAGTGCACACCTTGCGCAGGCGGATGTTCTCGATGGCACCATCCACCACAAAGCTCTTGCCGATCAGGCCGAGGATACAGTACAGTCCGGTGCCCATACCAAACCGCCATGCCGCCGCCAGCACGATGAGGATATCGCTGACCATCAGGGCCCTGCCGATCTCCATAGAGGTATATTTTGCCAGGATCAGGGCCACAATATCCGTACCACCGGTGGAGGCGCCAATGTCAAACACGATGGCCGCGCCAAGCGCCGGCAGGAACACTGCGAACACCAGATCCAGCATGGCGTCGCCGCTCATGGAAACATTGACGGGATAGAGCCACTCGCACGCCGACACAAAAAAGGACAGTGCGAAGGAAGAGTAGATCGTCCAGCCCATGGTCTTGATGCCCAGAAAGACGAAGCCCAGCACCACCAGGATCAGGTTGATGATCCACATGAAGCCGCCCACGTTGATCCGGGGGAACAGGTCTGCCAGCAGAATGGACAGGCCCGAGGTGCCGCCAAATGCAAAATGGTTGGGGTTTTTAAAGTATACGATGCCGACCGCAGTCAGGATCAGGCCAAGGTTCAGCTCACAAAAGAAATTTAAATTCTTCAGCATATTTTCCCTGCTGAACGCTTCTTTTAAACTGTTCATGGGGTTCCTCCTATTATAAACACGGCAAAATCCGCCTTACGCCATGCAAAAATATACTCTCCTTCTCTGCCGGTGTCAAGGGATAAGGCAAAAGTTGTGGGAAATAGGTATTTCTTTCTCCGTGGGAAGCCTTTTATCGCTTTCTCTTGAAGAAATTGGCAGAATAGTGTATTATATAGTATTATGGAATATGTAGGCACTTTGTGCCTTTGACAGGGGGAAAACATATGGCAGATAAAAACTTTCTGACCGACATCATCGACGCCGATCTGGCCGAGGGCAAGATCCGCGAGATCCATACCCGCTTCCCGCCCGAGCCCAACGGCTACCTGCACATCGGCAGTGCCAAGGCCATCTACATCAACTGGTCCATTGCAAATCAGTACGGCGGCAAGTTCAACCTGCGTCTGGACGACACCAACCCCGCCCGCGAGGGTGAGGAGTACGTCAACAGCATCATCGAGGATCTGCACTGGCTGGGTGCCGACCCCAACGGCGGCATCTTCTACGGCAGCGACTACTTTGATAAATGCTACGAGTACGCCGAAAAGCTCATCATGGAGGGCAAGGCCTACGTGGACGACCTGACCCGCGACGAAATGCGCGAGTACCGCGGTGCCGACGCCGGCAAGCCCAGCCGTCCTTCTCCGTGGCGTGACCGCACCCCGGAAGAGAATCTGGATCTGTTCCGCCGGATGCGTGCCGGTGAGTTCCAGGAGGGCGAAAAGACCCTGCGTGCCAAGATCGATCTGGCCAGCCCCAACATGAATATGCGCGACCCGGCCATCTACCGCATCAAGTACGCCGAGCATCACCGTCAGGGCAGCAAGTGGTGCATCTACCCGATGTACGACTTCGCACACCCCATTCAGGACGCCATTGAGGGCATCACCCACAGCATGTGCAGTCTGGAGTTCGAGAACCACCGTCCGCTGTACAACTGGGTCATCGAGAACATCTTCGGCACTGCCTTCCCCAAGCAGCGCGAGTTTGCACGCCTGAACATGACCAACACCGTCATGAGCAAGCGCTACCTGCGTGAGCTGGTGGAAATGGGCATCGTGGACGGCTGGGACGACCCCCGTATGCCCACCCTGTGCGGCCTGCGCCGCCGCGGCTACACCCCCACCTCCATCTTCACCTTCGTGCGGGAGGCCGGTATCTCCAAGTCCGACAACCTCATCGACATGCGCCAGCTGGAAGCCTGCATCCGCAGTGAGCTGGACCTGACCGCACAGCGCCGCATTGCCGTGCTGGACCCCGTAAAGCTGATCGTGGACAACTACCCGGAGGACAAGACCGAGTACTTTGATGTGGCCAACAACCCCAACCGCGAGGCCAACGACACCACCACCCGCAAGGTGGCTTTCACCCGCGAGCTGTGGATCGAGAACGAGGACTTTGCCGAGGTCCCGCCTCCGAAGTTCAAGCGCCTGACCGTGGGCGGTGAGGTGCGTCTGATGGGCGCATACATCGTCAAGTGCGAGAGCGTGGAGAAGAATGCCGACGGCAGCATTGCCGCCATCCACTGCACCGCCGATCTCGAGACCGGCAACGGCAATCCCGCCGACGGACGCAAGGTCAAGGGCACCATCCACTGGGTGAGTGCCGCCCATGCCCTGGACGCCGAGGTGCGCCTGTACGACAAGCTGTTTACCGAGGCCAACATGAACGCCATCCCCGAGGGCAGCGACTACAAGGACTACCTGAACCCGGAAAGCGTGGTGGCACGCAAGGGCTGCAAGCTGGAAGAAAGCCTGAAGGACGCAAAGCCCGGCGATAAGTTCCAGTTCGTGCGCACCGGCTTCTTTACCCCGGACAGCAAGAACCCGGGCGTGTACAACCGCGTCGTCACCCTGCGTGACAGCTTCAAGCCCGCAAAGTAATCAAAGGAGCATCCGCCTTTCATGAAAAACAAAATGACCCGGAACGTGATCCTCATGGCTGTTGTCACCGTTATCATGGCAGTTGCACTCAGCCTGTACATCCAGAACACCGGCACCGTGCCTGCCGCCGACAACGCCGCCAGCCTGACTGATGGCACCTATACGTCCAGCGCACAGGGCTGCCTGAGTGATGTGACTGTCAAGGTCACGGTCACCGGCGGCCGGGTGACCGGTGTGGAGATTGACGCTTCCGGCGAGACTCCCGAACTGGGCGGCACCGCTGCCGAAGCTCTGGCAGCTGCATTGCTCAAGACCGGTTCTACCGCTGGTGTGGATGCTGTTTCCGGTTCCACTATGACCAGTCAGGCCATCTTTACCGCTATGGACGACTGCCTGCGTCAGGCTCAGTAAGCGGCAAAACGCCTGCATCCCGGATCAATCCCAGGCATAGAAAAGGCCCCTGCGCGTCCTGCGCAGAGGCCTTTTTTCTGTTTTTCAACGCGCTGCCGCGTTTTCTCATTGCTTACTGAAAAAGATTGCGGAATGCACCGCCGCTCTGCTGCTTCTGCGCAGCCACAGCGCCGGTGTACACCTTACAGGTGGCGTTCCGGCCTTCCGGGGTGGACGCCGTAATGGTGGCTTCGCCTTCGCCCACAGCCGTCACCGTGCCATTCACATCCACCGATGCCACCGCCGGGTTACTGCTGCGCCATGTGATGGGCACTGCCGCCGGGTTTTCCACGGCCACGCTGGCGGTAAGAGCCGCCTTGCCGCCCATGTCTTCCAGATACAGGCGCGACTCGCTCAGGCTCACTCTGCCAATGTTGTTCGTCACCGTCACGGCACAGCTCAGGGTCGTGCCGCGTGCCGTATCGGCATACACATTGGTGATGCCCTCCGCACAGGCAGTCACTACACCGTCCGGGCTTACGGTCACGATGGACGGGTCTGCGCTGCGCCAGCTCACCACGCTGTCCCCTGCCGTGTCCAGCGACAGCTGCTCGTGGGGTGCGCGGTCGTTGTACTCAATGTTCAGATACAGAAACGTACGGTTCAGCCGTGCACTTTCCTCGCGGGTTGCCGGGCCGTTTTCGGCCATCCGATAGTTGGATGCAGCCGCCGCACCCAGCGGCACCGCCAGCAGAATGCCGCAGGCCAATGCTGCCGCAAACACCACAGACTTTTTGACTTTCATAACGATCTCCTCCCTTCGCGCTGCAATCTCTACAGCTTTCCATCCTTATAATACCCCATTTGTGTGAATTTTTCTAGTTATTTTGCGAATTTCAAGAGAAACAGCAGCAGCTTGAGCAGGCTGCCTTCGCCCAGCAGCTTGGAAAGCAGTAAAATAGCAGATAACATGAAGTTCTTCTCCTTTGTATGATTCCGGACCAGCGCCCGCGCAAAGGACAAACCTTCGGAGCGGTCTTCCGGGCCGTTCTGCCAGAGATACGTCCGGGCCGCGCAGAAGATTGCAGGAAAAAATTGGCAGTCCTTAAACAAAAAGCACCCGTACCGCCGAAAAAGCAGTACAGGTGCCATGGGAGCAGTTAGCGCGATGGGCCGCTCAGCGCTTCACGTTGAAGGCTGCCATGCCGGGGTAGACCGCGCTGCCGCCCAGCTGTTCTTCAATGCGCAGCAGCTGGTTGTACTTTGCCACACGCTCGGTACGGCTGGGAGCGCCGGTCTTGATCTGGCAGGTGTTCAGAGCAACGGCCAGATCGGCAATGGTGGTGTCCTCGGTCTCGCCGGAGCGGTGAGAGCTGATGGCGGTGTAGCCGGCCTTGTGGGCCATTTTGATGGCCTCCAGCGTCTCGGAAACAGAACCGATCTGGTTCAGCTTGATCAAAATGGCATTGCCGGCACCCAGCCTGATGCCCTTGGCCAGACGCTCGGTGTTGGTCACAAAGAGGTCGTCGCCCACCAGCTGGACCTTGCCGCCCAGTTCGCGGGTCATCTCCTGCCAGCCCTCCCAGTCCTCTTCATCCAGACCGTCCTCGATGGAGATGATGGGGTACTTTTCCACCAGACTCTTCCAGTGTGCGATCAGCTCACTGGAGGTGAACTCGGTGCCGGCCTTGGGCAGCTTGTAGAAGCCCTTGCCCTTGGGGCTCTTCCACTCGGAGGAAGCAGCGTCCATTGCCAGCATGAAGTCCTTGCCGGGCACATAACCGGCCTTTTCGATGGCGGCCAGAATGGTCTCAATGGTCTCCTCATCGCTGGACAGGTTGGGCGCAAAACCGCCCTCATCGCCCACGGAGGTAGCCAGACCCTTGGCCTTCAGGATGGAAGCCAGCATATGGAACACCTCTGCGCACCAGCGCAGCGCTTCCTTGAAAGTGGGCGCGCCCACCGGCATGATCATGAACTCCTGCGTATCCACCGTGTTGGTGGCGTGTGCGCCGCCGTTCAGAATGTTCATCATGGGCACGGGCAGACGGTTGCCGTTTACGCCGCCGAGGAAGCGGTACAGGGGCATTTCCAGCGAAGCGGCTGCGGCGCGGCAGGCTGCAATGGAAACGGCCAGAATGGCGTTTGCGCCCAGATTGGATTTATCCTTGGTGCCGTCGGCCCGGATCATGGCGGCGTCGATGGCGTAGATGTCGGAGGCATCCATGCCCACCACTGCGTCTGCAATGACCGTGTTGATGTTCTCCACAGCTTTGGTCACGCCCTTGCCCAGATAGCGGCCCTTATCGCCATCCCGCAGCTCCAGCGCCTCGAACTCGCCGGTGGATGCGCCGGAAGGTGCGCAGCCGCGTGCCACGGTGCCGTCGGCCAGCGTGATCTCCGCTTCCACAGTGGGGTTGCCGCGGGAGTCCAGGATCTCGCGGCCTACAACAGATTCAATTTCCAGATAGTTCATCTCGAAAACCTCCTGAATATCATTTCCTTCCCGGTGCTGCCCGGGCGGGCAGACGGGTGGCTGCCTGTTTTGGGTAGTTTTATCTAACTAGTCAAGAATATCCTACCACGCTTTGTGCCCCGGTGCAAGAGCCGGTGAGTATGTTTGCAGGCATAAACTTTTGACCGGACGCAAAACAGAGGTCTCGCGGCCGTCAGAACGCGGCCGCGGCACCGACAGAGGAGAAAAAGCGTATGGATAGTCTGCCCCTTTTGCAAAGCAGGGATGCGTTGTACTGACCATGTAAATTTCGTATGGCAGATATACCAAAATTTCTCTTTACTTTTTGGCAGGGCCGTTCTATACTCTGTTTTGGTTCGAATCATGTTTTTTACAGGATAGAGGAGGATCTACATATGAATAAAGATCTGACGGTAGGCAAGCCGTCACAGGTTTTGTGGCAGTTCTGCCTGCCCATGTTCGGCAGCATCATTTTCCAGCAGCTGTACAATATTGCCGACAGCCTTGTTGCCGGCAAGTTCATCGGCGAAAACGCATTGGCTGCTGTGGGCAACAGCTATGAGATTACCCTGATCTTCATTGCATTTGCTTTTGGCTGCAACATCGGCTGCTCGGTCATCGTGTCCCGCTATTTTGGCGCCAAGGATTACGACGAAATGAAGACCTCGGTCTACACCTCGCTGATCGGCTCTGCGGTGCTGTGTGCGGTGCTGATGCTGATCGGTCTGGTGGGCTGCCACGGCCTGCTGGAGCTCATCAACACCCCGGAGGAGATCCTTGCAGATTCTTCGCTGTATCTGGATATCTACGTGCTGGGCCTGCCCTTCATGTTCTTCTACAACATCGCCACCGGCATCTTCTCCGCTCTGGGCGACAGCAAAACGCCCTTCTACTTTCTGGCAGTCTCATCCCTGTCCAACATCGGCGTGGACATCCTGTTCGTGGCCGGTTTCAAAATGGGCGTAGCCGGTGTGGCATGGGCCACCTTCCTGTGCCAGGGTGTGAGCTGCGTGCTGGCCATGGTGGTGGTGTTCCGCCGCATCGGTGCCTTCAAGTCCACCCGCAAGGTGGTGCTCTTCTCCTGGAACATGCTGGGCAAGGTGGCCATGGTCGCCATCCCCAGCATCCTGCAGCAGAGCTTCGTCTCGGTGGGCAACATCATCCTGCAGAGCGTCATCAACACCTTCGGTGCCAGCGTCATCGCCGGTTACTCCGCAGCGGTCAAGCTGAACAATATGGTCATCACCTCCTTCACCACTCTGGGCAACGGCATTTCCAACTACACCTCCCAGAACATGGGTGCCGGCAAGATGGACCGTGTGCACGAGGGCTTTGGTGCAGGCCGCAATCTGGTGTGGATCATCTGCGTGCCCATCGTGCTCCTGTACTTCTTCTTCGGCCGCTTCCTGCTGCTGCTGTTCATGAATGACCCGCAGGGCCCGGCCATCGACACCGGTATGCTGTTTTTGCGCATCCTGTCTCCCTTCTACTTCGTGGTGTCGGTCAAGCTGGTCACCGACGGCATCCTGCGCGGCTGCGGCATGATGGTGCGCTTTATGATCGCCACCTTCTCCGATCTGATCCTGCGCGTCGGCATTGCCATCGTGCTCAGCAGCACCGCGCTGGGCTCCACCGGCATCTGGATGGCATGGCCTGTGGGCTGGTGCATCGGCACCGGTCTGTCGCTGGTGTTCTACTTTACCGCCATCCGCAAGGTTCTTGCAGAGTCTCCGGCCAAAGCGGAAGCAGAGGGCGAAGCTGCCGGGGCGCGTGCAGAGGCTGCGTTTGCCGCAGACGCCGAAATGGAGACCCTGTAATCCTTTTGCAATTTGTGAATTGGATTCACCTGACGCACAAATGAAATGAATAACTTGAAATAGTGCACAAAAACATCTGTGTTGTTTTAGCTATTTTGTCAACAAAGTCCACAAACGGAAGCCAAAAGTATAGACGGTTTGTGAATTGCGCATTTGCGGCGGCGGGTCTATAATATTGATAACAAAGCAAGGTCGCTTTGAGGGAAGGGGCCTTGCTTCCGTTTTTATAATTGAAACACGAATGTTCCCAAGGAGGAAATTCACTATGAAAAAGATGATTTCTCGTCGTAATTTTCTGGCCGCTGCTGGCGTTGTTGCTGCAGCCGGCGTTCTGACCGCCTGCGGCGGTTCTTCCAGCAGCACTGCTGCTTCCACTGCTGCTTCCACCGGTGCTGATGCTGCTGCTTCCGGCGACACCATCAAGGTCGGTGTTCTGGGCCCCATGACCGGCGATGTTTCCGTTTACGGTCTGGCTGTCATCAACGGTGCTACCCTGTACCTGAAGCAGGTCAACGAAAAGGGCGGCATCAACGGCAAGCAGCTGGAGATCGTCACCATGGATGAGCAGGGCGATGCAACGCAGGCTGTCACCTGCTTCACCAAGATGTGTGATCAGGGCATCACCGCACTGGTGGGCGACGTTACCACCACCCCGACTCTGGCAGTTGCTGCCGAGAGCGCAGACTACAACATGCCTATGGTCACCGCTTCCGCTACCGCCGAGGCTGTCACCTACGATGCCGAGACCGACACCGTGAACGAGAATGTGTTCCGCGCAACCTTCACCGACCCGTTCCAGGGCATCAAGATGGCTGACTACGCTTACCAGAAGCTGGGCTACACCAAGGCCGCTGTCATCTTCCAGAAGGGCGCTGACTACAACGAGGGTCTGGCAGAGAACTTCGTCAACGAGTTCGAGAGCCTGGGCGGCACCATCGTCGATCAGGAGACCTACTCTGAGGGCGATGTGGACTACAAGACCCAGCTGACCACCATTCTGGGCAAGTCTCCCGAAGTGGTGTTCTGCCCCAACTACTATCAGGAAGTCGGTCAGATCCTGGCTCAGGCTGAGAGCGTCGGTCTGGCAGTTCCCTTCCTGGGCGGCGACGGCTGGGATGGTCTGGAAGGCTACGCAACTGCCGCCCAGCTGAAGGACGCCTACTTCTGCGCAAACTACGCAAAGGGCTCCAACCCCGACTTTGAGAACGCATACAAGGCCGAGTACGGCGAAGAGTACCCCAACGGCTTCGCTCCTCTGGGCTACGATGCTGCCATGACCGTTGTCTACGGCATTCAGGCTGCTGAGGATGCCGGTCTGGCTGCTGGCGATGACGACTACAAGCAGGCCGTCATCGACGCCATCGCAGGCGGCACCATCAATGGCATCACCGGCACCTTTACCTTCGATGAGCACCACAATCCCGTCAAGCAGACCGCTATCCTGTGCTTTGACGGTGCAACCCCCGTTCTGAAGGAAATGTTCTGATCTGCTTTGATCCTGCGCACCGGTGTGCGGCATAAAGGCAGTACTCAGAAATAAATGACCCATTGCGGAGACCGCCGGAACAGGTTTTGCTCGGCTGTCTCCGCTTTTTTGGTAAAAAAGTGTATCCCAAAAGGCGGGTCCTCCGCCGCAAAGAAAGGAAGTATCAGTCCATGACAGTGTTTTTTAGCCAGCTGATCAACGGCCTGTCCCTTGGCAGCATCTATGCACTGATCGCACTGGGTTACAGCATGGTGTACGGCATCATCCTGCTGCTGAACTTTGCCCATGGCGATGTCATCATGGTTGGTGCATACATGTCCTGGTTCGTGATGAACCAGCTGGGCCTTGGCCCGGTCACCGCTGTGTGCGCCACCATCATCACCTGCACGCTGCTGGGTGTCGTGATCGAAAAGATCGCCTACACCCCGCTGCGCAGCGCGCCCCGTATCTCCCTGCTGATCACTGCCATCGGCGTGTCCTTCTTCCTGGAGTACACGGCCGAGCTGATCCTGGGCTCCGGTGCAAAGGTCATTCCGGCCTACTACACCAACCAGACCTTCCGCATCGGCTCGGTGCCGCTGGGCCTCACCTCCATCATCACCCTGCTGGTCACGGTGCTGTCCATGCTGGTGCTGACCTTTCTGGTGCAGAAGACCAAGCTCGGCAAGGCCATGCGCGCCGTCTCGGAGGATATGGACGCTGCCCGCCTGATGGGCATTAACGTCAACAGCACCATTTCCTTTACCTTTGCGGTGGGTTCTGCTCTGGCCGGCATCGGCTCGGTGCTGTACTGCTGCTCTTACCCGCAGGCGACCCCCACCATGGGCT
>UMKA01025901.1_pt1 | contig 11052 bp, 7 predicted proteins | sample 1966211 | NCBI WGS metagenome assembly UMKA01 (sample SAMEA4836165, study PRJEB28245) | human gut metagenome | biome: gut microbiome; material: fecal sample | place: Denmark | collected 2008
TTCGTCGTTGGAAAGATGTGGAAAATACACCGGAAATGATTGGTGATGATTATGGTATGAATTCAGAGGGAACTACCAATGAGACTTTCTTCAAACGTACCGTTTATCAGACTCGTGTATGGAAAAGATGTTACTATTGGATGCCAGTCTTTATTGATGAATATGAGAAGAACCCGAATTTGGTGCAAACTCCGTTCTGGCTCGAATAGTGAATAACAATCAATTATTTAATGAAGTAAAAAATTATGAAGAAGATATTCTATCAAATAATGGGGTTGTGCAGCATATTAGGAGTGGCGACAGCCTGTAATGAAGATCCAGAGTACTTCACGCTGGACGAACAGCCTGACGAGATGCATATTGTAGCTTCTACCGATAAGCTGGTGTTGGATAAAGGAAAGGAAGACGAAACTGCGATAACCTTTACTTGGGATGCCGCTAGTAGTCCGGTCAATGAGACTGACTTAGTGACCTACTCGTTACGTTTGTATGCTACGGCAAATAAAAGTGCAAATAATACCGATTTTTATGAATTGGATACTGATCGGAAAAAGAGTTTCACGCATGATGAACTTAATGCTATTATTGGTACTTGGGTGTTACCGGGGCAAGAGGTTAAAGTTACTGCACAAGTCGTTTGTACCGTTCATAATGCGGACAAATACATAAAGCCGGAATCGTCCACGGTAGAATTTACTGTGTCGGGTTATGAGAAGTATCCTACTTATATTTACATTCACATGACAGATAATGAGGGTAAAGTCTCAACTCAACGGCTAGGACAACGCAACATGGGAACCGGTATTTATGAGGGTACATTTGATGTGACTCCTTGTGCGTATCATTTTATTACAGTAGCAGGTGGAGATTATCCTGCCTACGGTAATAGTGGAGATGGTCTTCATATGGTCTATTTGAATGAGGGTGAAATTACAGAATTTACTAATACAGAAACAGGACGTCGCACTTTCATTGTGGACACTAATAACGATTATAATGATTGCCGTATGATGGAAATTTTAGAACTACCTGTTCCTGAAACAATGTATATGGTAGGTAATGGTTGTTCTGTTGGTTGGACTCTTAATAGTGGTGATGGTCTTTTCAAAATAGAGAATGCTCGTAATCCACACCTGTATTCTTGGACAGGTGAGTTCAATGCTGGCGGTGAAATAAAAATCAGTCTTGGAGGTTCAAGTTGGGGTGAAGATCCGTTCTTCTTTGCTCCGGAGGCCGCTACCGATCCGTTAACAAATCATGACTTGACAAAGTATCGTCTGGAAAAAGATGGCGGTGACCTCAAGTGGGTTCCTACTGTAAGTGGTCGTTACAAGTTTACTTTCTGTTTGGATGTGAAAGATATGCATACAGAGTTTGTTCCTGCAAACTAATAAAAGAATGGAAGCCGGAAGAATTCCGGCTTCAAAACTTGAATACTATAAATCTTGATTACAATGAAACATTTATATCGTTTGGTAGTATCTTTACTACTATTTGTGGGCTTTCAGTCTTGCGTTGACGAAGATGGGGCCGGTGTTCCTTCACCTAAAAGTTTAATTATAGAGGCCGATGAGTATACGTTGGACATGACAGATCTTACCACTCCTCAATTTATAGCTTTCCGTTGGGTAGATGTAGGTAATGCCACTTATACGGTAGCATTTACTAAAGCCAGTGATTCTGATACAGAGAATATTGTCACAGAAGTCTTGAACAACGAGGTGACAGTTGAAGAAGAACTTAATGTGTTGAGTATGACCATAAGTAAAGTTCAATTAAAAGACTACTTGACAAAAGCTGGCTTTACACAAACAGGTACCTATGATGTTGTTATTAGCATCACTGCAACTCCTATTGATCTGTCTATTTCTACTGCTTTAGCCGAAGAAGGCAGTGTGAAAACGGCTGTCATTCATGTTACCAGAGATTGATTCTGTGTAAATTCAAACATCTCTTCTTTCTTTTTTTGTATTTTTGCATGAAAAGTGGAAGAGATGCCTTAATATTCTAAACCAAACCAATTATTCATTATTCAAAATTCAAGCAGATGAAGAACTTTTACTTGTTCTTTTTGATAACTTTCTTTTCAATTTCCTTGGGTGCACAAGAAAAATCGAATAACGTTGCCTATGAGGATACGAATGTACGTTTTACAGTCATTTCTGACGGTACAATTCGTATGGAGTATGCTCCTGATGGTAAATTCATTAATCAACACTCTTTCTTGGCTGTAGAACGTAATTATCCGGCAGTTAAATTCAAACTAAAGAAAGGTGCATGGATTGAGCTTTCTACCTCTAAAATGAAACTGCGTTATAAAAAAAATAGTGGTGCTTTCACTGCCGAGAATCTTCAGATTTCTTCGATGAAAGGGTTGACACCTGCTTTCGTTTGGAAGCCAGGTATGAAGCAACAGTATAATCTGAAAGGCACGACTCGTACACTTGACGGATGGGACGGGGATAAGTGTTGGGGGCACAAAGCGGATTTGGAAGATGGGCTTCTTGCTAAAGACGGGTGGACTTGCTTAGATGACTCCAACAATTTTCTTTTCGATGGTGATGCGGATAACTGGAATTGGGTGAAGACTCGTGAACATGTTGAGGGGGCTCAAGACTGGTATTTTATGGCTTATGGACATGATTATAAAGCTGCATTGAAAGACTATACTCTTTTTGCCGGCCGTATGCCTCTTCCTCCCCGTTATGCTTTCGGTTATTGGTGGAGTCGTTATTGGATGTATAGTGATCATGAATTGCGAGAATTATGCAAGAATTTTGAAAACTATAATATTCCTTTGGATGTGCTTGTAATAGATATGGACTGGCATTATACAGATAAGGGACGGGGGAGTTGGACCGGATGGACATGGAACAAAGAGTTGTTTCCTGATTATCGTAAACTCCTTAAAGATTTGAAAGCTGACAATGGACTACGTGTTACCCTTAACCTGCATCCTGCAGAAGGAGTCCGTAGTTACGAAGAACAATATGAAGCTGTGGCGCGTGATAATGGAGTGGATCCGGCTACTAAACAGGAAATACCTTGGATATCTTCAAAAAAGAGTTTCATAAAAAGTATGTTCAAGAATGTTCTAATGCCTATGAACAATGCCGGAATAGATTTTTGGTGGCTGGATTGGCAGCAGGAACCATTTGATAAAGAAGTGAAAAATCTAAGTAATACTTGGTGGCTGAATTATATATTTTTCTCCCAAATGGAGCGTGAACGTCAGACGCGTCCATTGATTTATCATCGTTGGGGAGGACTTGGAAATCATCGTTATCAGGTGGGCTTTTCGGGTGATACATTTATTTCCTGGGCTAGTCTCGATTACCAGACTTACTTCAACTCTACTGCCAGTAATGTACTTTATGGTTATTGGAGTCATGATATAGGAGGTCACCAGGGTGTAGACCATATTGATCCGGAATTGTATGTTCGTTGGATGCAATTTGGCGCTTTTAGTCCTATTTTACGTTCACATAGTACGAAGATTGCTGGTTTGACAAAAGAGCCTTGGGTATTTAGTAATGAGGTATCTGATATTTTGCGTGGCATCATTCGCCAGCGTTATAATATGGTACCTTATATTTACACAATGGCTCGTGAGGCTTATGAAACAGGACTGTCACTCTGTCGCCCAATGTATTATGATTATCCGGAAACGCAAGAAGCTTATGATTACCGCAATCAATATATGTTTGGTAATGATGTAATGGTAGCTCCTGCAACTTCACCTATGAAGGATGGTTATACCGAAGTGAAAGTATGGCTTCCGGAGGGACAATGGTATGAATTTGCTTCCGGAAAGACGTTGCAAGGGGGACAAGTATTGACTCGTTATTTCGCTCTTGACGAATACCCCATTTATATTAAAGCAGGTGCGGTACTGCCGATGTACAACGATAAAGTGATGAATCTGAACGGTAAGGATGAAACGATTGTTTTGAATGTTATTCCGGGTAAGACTTCTTCTGAATTTACATTGTACGAGGACAATGGCGATGATAAAAATTATCAGAAGGAATTTGCTACGACTGCTATTCACTCTGAAAAGACGGGCTCAAAACTGACGCTAACTATTAGTCCGCGTAAAGGTTCTTATAAGGAAATGCCTGCACAACGTTCTTATCAGGTAAAGGTTCTTGCTTCGGCTATACCTGAAAGTGTGACAGTAGACGGACAGAAACAAGATTTCGTTTACCTGAATGAAGAATTCGCTCTGTTGGTAGATATTCCGCAGAAAGATTGTAATAGAGAAAAAGTGGTTGCAATTGAATATCCTGTTTCCGAAGTCAATTTGGATGGATTATTTGGTGCTGCCAAACGTGTAGCTAAGGCGATGGAGAAATTGAAATATCGTAATTCTTATATTGTTTTTCAACCGGACTTTTGCAAATTGGGCAGCATCAAGGAGGCTATACGTTACACACCAGAGAATTTGGATGATTTGTCTGCTGAGTTTTGGAAGAGTTATAAAAACTTGCCTGCCCTGTTGAAAGATGTTCAAAAACTAAATGAGGATGAGGTGAAATGGTTCTTACAGTTGATTAAATATGAACAATAAATAGATTTCTTTTCGTGCTCGCTTATGAATATCACCGAATAAAGTAATATATAATATTATACTTAATTCACAAACCATGAATAAAAAGAAACTCTTGTCTCTCGGAGGTGCCCTGTTATTGGGCACTTATTTCCTTTTCGCGCAGAAACAACCTGTCGACTACGTGAATCCTTTGATGGGAACCGACTCTAAAATCTCGTTATCCAATGGGAATACATATCCTGCTATCGCATTGCCGTGGGGGATGAATTTCTGGATGCCGCAGACTGGCAAAATGGGTGATGGCTGGGCATATACTTACGCTTCGGATAAAATCCGTGGCTTCAAGCAAACCCACCAGCCTAGTCCCTGGATCAATGACTACGGACAGTTTTCAATCATGCCAATGACGGGACGATTGAGAATTGATCAGGAGCAGCGTGCCTGCTGGTTCTCGCATAAGGCAGAGAAGGCAACTCCTTATTATTATAGTGTTTATTTGTCAGAATATAATCTGACAACGGAAATTGCTCCGACAGAACGTTGTGCTTATTTCCGGTTCACTTTTCCCGAAACGAAAGATGCGTATATCGTGATAGATGCTTTTGATCGCGGTTCGTATGTGAAGGTGATCCCCGAAGAAAACAAAATCGTGGGATATACGACACGCAACAGCGGCGGCGTTCCACGGAACTTTAAGAACTATTTCGTGATAGAGTTCGACAAACCTTTCACGTTCAATAAAGTCTGGGCAGACTATCATACGGTAGAAAAACATCTGGAGTTGCAGTCCAATCATGTGGGAGCAGCTATCGGTTTTTCCACGAAGAAAGGCGAACAGGTGCATGCCAAGGTCGCTTCCTCGTTCATCAGCCCCGAACAGGCAGAACTGAACTTGAAGGAAATCGGCAAGAAAACCTTCGAGCAGACGAAGGAAGCAGGGCGTAAGGCTTGGAACGACGTGCTGGGACGCATCAAGATAGAAGACAATGATGAAAACCGTATGCGTACATTCTACTCCTGTCTGTATCGTTCCGTGCTTTTCCCCCGTATGTTCTATGAAGTAAATGCGCAGGGCGAAACAGTTCATTACAGTCCTTACAACGGCGAAGTCCGTCCGGGCTATATGTTTACCGATACCGGATTCTGGGATACCTTCCGTTGCCTGTTTCCGTTTGTGAACCTTGTATATCCTTCCATGGGAGAAAAAATGCAGGAAGGTTTGTTGAATACTTATCAGGAAAGCGGCTTTTTTCCCGAATGGGCTAGTCCGGGACACAGAGGGTGTATGGTTGGCAACAACTCTGCTTCAGTAGTGGCGGATGCCTTTATGAAGAATGTAACCAAAGCGGATGCAGAAAAAATGTACGAAGGCTTACTGAAAGGTGCCAACAGTGTACATCCGCGAGTTTCCACTACCGGACGTCGTGGATATGAATATTATAATAAAATGGGTTACGTACCATACGATGTAAAGATCAATGAGAGTGCTGTACGTACGCTGGAATATGCTTATGATGACTGGTGTATCTATCGTATGGGCGAGAAACTGGGACGTCCTGCCGAGGAACTGGAAGTTTATAAAAAAAGAAGTCAGAACTATCGCAACCTGTTTGACCCGGAAACGAAACTGATGCGTGGAAAGAATGCCGACGGTACGTTCCAGTCTCCTTTCAATCCGTTTAAATGGGGAGATGCCTTTACCGAAGGAAATAGCTGGCACTATACCTGGTCGGTGTTCCATGACGTACAAGGACTGGTCGACCTGATGGGCGGTAAGAAGATGTTTGTCAGTATGCTCGATTCCGTATTCAGCCTTCCACCGGTATTCGACGACAGTTACTACGGTGGAGTCATTCATGAAATCCGCGAAATGGAAATTGCCAATATGGGGAATTACGCGCATGGTAATCAACCTATCCAACACATGATTTACCTGTATAATTATGCCGGCGAACCCTGGAAAGCACAATACTGGTTGCGTGAGGTGATGACCCGCCTGTACTTTGCTACCCCGGATGGCTATTGTGGTGATGAGGATAACGGACAGACCTCCGCCTGGTATGTCTTTACGGCCTTAGGCTTCTATCCGGTATGTCCGGGCAGCAATGAATATGTGCTGGGAGCTCCCTATTTCAAAAAGACAACTATTACATTGGAAAACGGGAAGAAGCTGGAAATCTCTGCTCCCAAGAACAGTGATGAAAACCGTTATATCCGTTCATTGAACTATAATGGCAAGAACTATACGAAGAACTATTTGAACCATTTTGATTTATTAAAGGGCGGGCGACTGCTATTTAATATGGATAATAAACCCAATATGGGAAGAGGTGTGAATGAATCAGATTATCCGTATTCTTTCTCTCGCGACTAAAACTAACTGGATATGGGTATAAAGAAGAGATTAGGGATAATGGCTATGGCGGCGGTTACAGTATCGTCCGCCATGGCTCAACAACCAGTGGATTATGTGAATCCGATAATTGGTACTAATGGTATGGGGCATACCTTTCCCGGTGCTTGCACACCTTTCGGATGGGTACAGTTGAGCCCGGATACAGACACAATTCCACATAACGTAAACGGAGCCTATCAGAAGAACGCCTATGAGTATTGCGCCGGTTATCAATATCGTGATAAGACAATTGTGGGTTTTAGCCATACACACCTTAGCGGAACCGGACATTCGGACCTGGGCGATATTTTACTGATGCCTGCCGTAGGTGAACTGAAACTGAATCCCGGCAGGGCGGATTACCCGGACGAAGGATACCGTTCCCGTTTCAGCCATGCCACGGAAAAAGCTGCTCCCGGATATTATGAAGTGATGCTGGATGATTATGGCATTAAGGCGCAGTTGACTGCAACGCAACGTGTGGGTATACATAAATATACCTTCCCGAAAGGAAAAGACGGTCATCTGATTCTGGACTTGGTACATGGTATCTATAATTATGACGGTAAGGTACTATGGGCAAACCTGCGGGTTGAAAATGATACCTTGCTTACGGGCTATCGCATAACAAACGGATGGGCAAGAACCAACTATACTTATTTTGCAATTTCTCTTTCACAACCTATAAGGGAATATGGGTATAAGGACAAAGAAAAAGTGCGTTATAATGGCTTCTGGCGTCGTTTCAATATGGAAAAGAATTTTCCGGAGATTACAGGACGCAAGATTGTGGCTTACTTCAACTTTGATACAGTCAAAGAATCCGAACTGGTCGTAAAGGTGGCATTGTCGGCTGTCAGTACCGAGGGAGCTATCAAGAATCTACATGCCGAAGCTTCCAGAAAAAGCTTTGAAGAACTGGCAGAAGCCGCCCGAACGGACTGGAACAATGAACTCGATCATTTTGAGGCGGAAGGAACTGCAGACCAGAAAGCAATGCTCTACACTTCGCTTTATCATACGATGATTAATCCATCGGTCTATATGGACGTAGACGGATCTTATCGTGGCTTGGATCACAATATCCATCAGGCAAAAGGCTTCACCAACTACACGATATTTTCACTCTGGGATACCTACCGTGCGGAACATCCGTTCCTGAATCTAGTGAAGCCGGAACGTAGTGTGGACATGGTGGAGTCAATGATTAAGCATGAACAGCAAAGTGTGCACAGGATGTTGCCTGTCTGGAGTCTGATGGGTAATGAGAACTGGTGTATGAGTGGCTACCATGCCGTATCGGTGTTGGCGGATGCCATAACTAAAGGAATTTTTTCCAATGTAGACGAGGCTTTGGACGCAATGGTCAGTACTTCTACTGTACCTTATTACGAAGGAGTGGCGGACTATATGAAACTGGGCTATATCCCGTTGGACAAAAGCGGTACGGCAGCTTCCTCCACGTTGGAATATGCGTATGATGACTGGACCATCTATCAGACTGCCTTAAAATCCGGAAAGAAAGAGATTGCCGAAACGTATCGGAAGCGTGCTTTGAACTACCGTAATATCTATGACACGACGATTGGTTTTGCCCGTCCCCGATTTAGTGGCGGTTCATTCAAGAAGGACTTTGATGTGTTGCAGACCTATGGTGAGGGGTTCATTGAGGGAAATTCCTGGAACTTCTCTTTCCATGTGCCCCATGACGTATTTGGCATGATGGACCTGATGGGAGGGGAGAGAGTGTTTGTAGACAAACTGGATAAGCTGTTCTCCATGCATCTGCCGGAAAAGTATTATGAGCACAACGAAGATATAACGGAAGAATGCCTGGTTGGCGGATATGTGCATGGCAATGAACCCAGCCATCATATTCCTTATCTCTATGCATGGACCTCTGAACCTTGGAAAACACAGTACTGGTTGCGTGAAATCCTGAATAAGATGTATCGTAATGACATCAACGGACTGGGTGGCAATGACGACTGCGGACAGATGTCTGCTTGGTATCTTTTCTCCGTAATGGGTTTCTATCCGGTTTGTCCCGGAACAGACGAGTATGTACTGGGAGCCCCGTATTTGCCTTATCTGAAGTTGAAACTTCCCAATGGCAATACATTGGAGATCAAAGCACCGGACGTCAGTGACAAGAAGCGTTATGTTCAGTCTCTGAAACTGAACGGGAAAGTATATGATAAGATGTACATTACACACGAGGATATATTAAAAGGTGGAGTATTGGAGTTTAAGATGTCCGCATCGCCCAACAAACGTCGTGGTCTGGCGAAAGGAGACAAACCTTACTCGTTAACCGATGGAATCAATAAATAATAAAATAAAGATATGAAAAAGAGAAACTTGATCTATGTTACCTGTATGCTAATCGCTATGGGAGCTTGTTCTGCAACTTCAAAGAATCAGGCTGAAGTTGTGACTGACACATGGGGAAAATATAATGTGGGCACTATCCTGTTTGAAGATAAAGCACCGGAAACGAAAGGTTCTGATGTCTATCACCGGATTATCCCCGATGCGGAATCGTATATCAAGGCCCAGGCACGTGAGGTATTGGCTACCCTTTATAATTCTCCGGATGATAGTATTCCGACAGTGAACAAGATACATTATACGTTGGAAGATATTGAAGGCGTTTCTGCTAAAGGTGGTGGTAATGGTGATGTCACAATCTTCTATAGCACGCGGCATATTGAGAAATCATTTGCGAAGAATGATACGGCAAAGCTGTTTTTCGAAACGCGCGGAGTATTGCTGCACGAACTGACACATGCCTATCAGCTGGAACCGCAAGGAATTGGTTCTTATGGGACTAACCGTGTTTTCTGGGCATTTATTGAAGGCATGGCCGATGCTGTACGTGTGGCAAACGGTGGTTTCGATGGTCCTAATGCCCGTCCAAAAGGTGGGAACTATATGGACGGTTATCGTACGGCCGGTTATTTCTTTGTCTGGCTGCGTGATAACAAAGACCCTGAATTCTTGCGTAAGTTCAATCGCAGTACGTTGGAGGTGGTGCCTTGGTCGTTCGATGGTGCTATCAAACATATTTTAGGGAATGAATATAATATTGATGAACTGTGGCACGAATATCAAGTTGCGGTAGGAGATGTACAAGCACAATAAGAATAAATATGGCTAGTAGATTGGGTAAAAGAGAGATTGTTTTTGGTTTGGTCGTGTCTGGTGAGTATTTTGCCGGGCATGGCTCAAACCGAGAAACTGATTGATTATGTGAATCCATTTGTGGGAACAGATGGTTATGGTAATGTGTATCCGGGTGCGCAGATTCCTTTCGGAGGAATTCAGATGAGTCCGGACACAGATAGTAAATACTATGATGCGGCTTCTGGTTATAAATATAATCATTCCACCTTGTTGGGATTCAGCCTGACTCATTTAAGCGGGACTGGTATACCTGATTTGGGAGACTTCTTGTTTATTCCCGGAACAGGAGAGATGAAACTGGATCCGGGGACACGTGAGGAGCCGGAAAAGGGATACCGTTCACGTTATTCTCATGAGAAGGAATGGGCATCACCTAATTATTATGCGGTGGAGCTGTCAGATTATGGAGTAAAGGCTGAAATGACGTCAGGAGTACGTAGTGGTATGTTTCGCTTCACCTATCCTCAATCGGATAAAGCTTTTATAATGATTGATATGAACCATACTTTATGGCAATCTTGTGAATGGGCGAATCTGCGCATGGAAAATGATTCTACCATCACCGGATATAAACTGGTAAAAGGCTGGGGACCGGAACGGCATATTTATTTCACGGCTACTTTCTCTAAAAAGTTGACCGGTTTGCGCTTTATGCAGAATAAGAAACCGGTGATTTACAATACCTCCCGGTTTCGTAGCAGCTATGAAGCCTGGGGAAAGAATTTGATGGCTTGCATCTCTTTTGATACAAAAGCCGGAGAGGAGGTGATTGTAAAAACTGCTATTTCATCGGTCAGCACAAACGGGGCAAAGAACAATATGGCGGAACTTGCCGGACTCGCTTTCGATGAACTGAAAGCTAAAGGAGAAGCACTGTGGGAAAAAGAACTTGGAAAATATACCCTTACTGCCGACCGTA
>UMKA01041354.1_pt1 | contig 10993 bp, 11 predicted proteins | sample 1966211 | NCBI WGS metagenome assembly UMKA01 (sample SAMEA4836165, study PRJEB28245) | human gut metagenome | biome: gut microbiome; material: fecal sample | place: Denmark | collected 2008
AGGGAGCTCCGGTGCAGCCATCAGGAAGCCATCGAAGCCTATTGCCGGGACTGGGATGCCAGCGGCATCAGCAAGTCCCTGACATTCGCCCAGAAGGTCAACGAGGCCGGACGGGTACTGAACCTGAAAGCAAAACAATAAAATCAGATACAATGGGAAAATTTGATATAGACCGACCTATAGCGGAACTGTTCAGTGTTGAGCCTTACGCTCTCCGCATCCGCAACGTGTGCAACAGCCACGATATTGCCACCATCCGGGAACTGTGCCTGCACAGCAACTGGGACTTGCTTCATTTCCGCCATTTGGGGGAAAGGAGCATCGCGCACATGGAAGAAATGCTGGGCAATTTCGGATTGCGACTGGGCATGACCGAAGAGGATCTGGACGCATATATGAGATTTGAAACCGAGGATGACAAAGACGTCACTACCATCATGCGTTTCGAGGAATCGGAGGAGGTCAAGTGGGACCAGCGCCGGTATGAAGTAGCCAGAGACCTGTATGTCAGATACAGGGGTCTGTCCCCATACGAGGCTATGGAGGAAGCAGAGAAGCTGATACTGGCCCTGCAGGGAGTACCTGAGAAGAACAACCGCAGCAAGCGGAGAGGTAATATTTTCAACCGTTGAACAGAATGAACATGAAGCGACTGTCACTTGTCTTTGCAGTTCTGCTGCTTGCCTTCACGCAGCATGTCCACGCCCAGTATTACAGCGTGAACTATGACGCACGTACCGTGGCGGCAATGGCAGCCGCGTTCGGTACGGAGGTCGTGGCTGAAAGCTACTACCGTGAGCAGGTCGATGACATCCTGAAGCACTATACGGCGGCGGAGGTGGCGGCAGCCGGAATTTTCTCTTCCAAATTTCTGGAACACAAAGCACTCTCGGACCTCGGTATCTGGTGTAGCAGCACGGAAAACTACTATTACCGCCGTATCTACCACATGGTGGCCGACAAGATCATACCGAAAATCTGGGTGGTGGCAAAGCAGATGCTTCACTCCCCGCAGACAGCGATCCACTGGGGTAGCTACCTGATGAAGGTGTGCGATGAGACGAAGAGCCTGTGTATGCAGTTCGAAAGCGTTGTGACAAACAGTACACTTTCGTTCTCGGACATCGCTTTTCTGGAGATCAACAGCGAGGTCGTGCCTCTGCTGAAACTTTCGGAACTGGGCGGTATAGACTGGCAGCGGATGCTGGACGATTTTTCCCGGATTCCTGACCGCTTTACACGGGAGAACCTGCAAAGCGACCTTGACAATCTCTACAATCTGGGTGTCGGTCTGGCAACGGCCGGTGCGGGTAATCTCGGCGATGCCCTGCTGCCTGAAAGTATGTTCCATAACCTGCTTTCGGGCAAGGTCAGCGAGATTGCCAACCTGTACGACCATTACTCCGGCCTGTTCGAGGAAGCGGAACAAGGTATCGGGAACCTGCTGCTGGACAAGATCGGCGGTCCTGACAACGTGGCCGGCCTGTTCGAGTTCGGGGATTACGACCTTGCCGGCTGGATCAGTGACTATATAGACGACGAAGCCGGGACTTATTACACGCAGCGCTGGTACATCGCCAGACGTGACCAGGGCAGCGTGTCATTGTGTGACTATTACCCGCCCACGGACGACAACAGCATCCTGAACGGCGGTGAGTGGACCCGTTTCGAAACGAGCGACCCCGGTTTTTATCCCAATGCCTCGCAGCGGGAACAGGCTCTCTCCAACTCGGAACGATATGCCGGATGGTCGAGAAACCGTGTACAGCAGCTCAACAACCAGAATGACGGCAACACTTACAGCATCAACTACTGGCAGAACGCCTACATCATCAGCCGCGGCGGCAAGCAGACAAAGAAGGCTTACGCCTACGAGATACATGTCAAGAAAAGCTGGAACCATGAGGAAATCGTGTATGAAGAGATATTCGATTCCTACACTATGGATCTGGAGACCTTCAAGGCGCAGCTCAATGCCCGTCTGTCGGAATTCAACGAAAACGAGGACGGCTATGTCTATTACATAGCTTCCGACGCGTGGAACTACTATCAGGCAACGGATGCCGCCAAACTTAAAGGATGCGAGAGCGTGACCATCAGCGTCACCTGCTCGGACGGGGCTACTCTGGGCCAAGGTTCGACCCAGTACAAATGCAGGAAATGCGGCGGTTCACCCAATGCCCATACCAAGGATTGCTCCATGCAGACCTCCGTGACGGAAAATGAACTTGACTTTTCGGAATTGGATGAGCTGATACGGGAGGCAGACAACCAGGTAGCCATGCTTCAATCACAGATCAAGGCACTGGAGGATGAGAACAAGGAGCTGCTGAAGAAAATATCCGAGGCCAGTGTGGAGGATGCTGCCGTTTACAGGCAGCAGTACAACGCCAACCTGACGCGTATCGGAGAGTTGAAGGCAGAACTGGCCGAGTGGCAGAAGAAACAGAAGGAATACGCGGATGCGAAGCAGGAAGCGGCAAACGACAATGACGTGCCGACGGACGACTACTACCGTATCCCGGCCATCATGCAGGACTGCAAGACTGCCTACAGTCTGTCGTGGCAGGACGGCGGTTCGTGGAACGGATACACGTTCGTCCGCAAGGCGACCATGCCGAATATAGACGGCGAGATAACTTTCAAGGCAACCATCAGCATAGCACGCAAGCCGAAATACTTCCTCGGCATCAAGATTCACCGTGCCATTGTACAGATCAGCTGGGAACTGACCTCGCAATACACCGACACGTATGTGGCCGACGTGCTGACATTCGACCCGGACCTTCCGGAAGAAGAAAAAGAGCGGATCGTGAATGAACGTATCGCGGAAATCGCCCGGGAGCATCCGTCATGCAAGATCACGACGGAATATGCCCGTACCACCCCGATGGAAGATACCTCTACCGGAGAGGTGTACCACCTGCTGTGGTCAAGTGACCGTCTTGAAATCGCGCGTGAAGTGGATTCCCGGATTACGCAGATATACGCCGACCTGGTATCCCTGGAAAAGATGATGCATTACAAGCGCAGCATCATCGACGTGCTGAAGGATGTCCTTCCGGATCTGAATATGGACGAAGGGCGACGCCTCACTCTCGTGGAAGAATGCCATGACCGTTGGGTGGAAAACGCCCGTAGCCTGCGAAGCGGGAGAAAGGAGGAAAGACCATGAAACGGGCCTTGCTGATAACCATAGTGCTGCTTGCACTCCTGCCTGATGTCGTCAAAGCACAATGGACATTCGACGTGGTGTCCGTTGAAGCCTATATCAATGACCATAAGAAGCAGCGTAGCTTGTTGCTGGCCCGAAGTACCCTTGAGTACAGCAACCAGCTGCTGCACGAATACAGCCGCAAGGAGGTCGGCGAATACAAGGAACTGAATATCGACCTTGACCGGTACACCCGTGCCTTTGATGTCATTGATGTGATGTACCAGTCGTTACGCACGGTATTGAACGCAAAGAACACCTACAATACGGTAAGTGACCGGATAGCGGACTACAAGTCGATGCTGGAGGCATTTCACGAGAAGGTGCTGAAACGCGGACGCATCGAACCCTCCGACGCCCTGCTCATCACCATCAACGAGAAAGCCATACGGGATATAGCCCATGACGGGGAGCAACTCTACAAGTCGGTCAGCGACCTGGCGCTGTATGCCACGGGAGCGGCGGCCTGCTCCACTTCGGATCTGCTGATGGTGCTGGAGGCCGTGAACAGGTCTCTGGACGACATCGAACGGCATCTGAACCGGGCCTATATGGAGACCTGGCGATACATACAGGTAAGAATCGGCTACTGGAAGTCGAAGATATACCGTGAACATACCAAACAGGAGATAATTGAAGGAGCCTTCGGACGTTGGCGCAACTCCGGAAGGCTGGATTACTAACGATAAAAGGGAAAAAAGATGAACAGAAAACTCATGCTCATGACGGTTGCGATCATTGCAACAGCAACGGCACAGGCGCAGTATGTGACCTATAACCACGACTCGCCGAAGCAGAACCAGATTACGGTCATGGAAACCGGTGCGGGCTCCCTCACGCCGGAACTGTACTACTGGGCATTACACAACAAATACAAGAAATCGGCAGCGGCAAAGAACAAACTGGGGTTCCGCACGACAGCCGGCATCAACCTCTATAACCAGACGGACGAAGCCGAATCCATCGATTCGGCATTGGTGAGCCGCGCGAAAATAGAGGCCCTGAACGTGGCAGACCGACAGGCTGATATCGCCTGGCTTGCCGAAGGTGACAAGATCAACGGCCAGATGGAAAGGATGAAGCGTAACATCGACCGTATCCTTCCTGCCGGGGGCACCCCGGAGGACAGGGAACGCTGGACGGAATACTACCATGTTTTCCAGTGCGCCATTGATGCTACCAGGGATGCCTATATGCCCAATGCGCAGCGGAAGAAAGAGTATCTGCGAATCTACGAAGACGTGGTGCAGCAGAATGAGATTCTTGTCAGCTATCTCGCCAAACGGCAGAATGCCACCCTGACGAGCAACCTGCTGAACGCGACCTCGGACCGTACCTTGGACAAAGGCAGCGTCATCAGGGAAGCCATGAGCCGCTGGAACGAATCGCGTCTCGCGGTGCGTGGCTCACAGTCGGGCGGCAGTTCCGGAGGTGACGGTGAAGAGAGTGTAAACAGGTGAAACTAAAAAGACAGACGGCAAATGGCAGACGGAAATATACTCACTGATTTCGGTATCAATCTTCTTGAGGAGGAGATTGACGATGTGATTTTTCAAACGAACGAGTTCCTCACGGACGCGACGTTTACGGGTTCGCAGGGGCCGTTCTGGTGGTTAGCGCATTTCTGCACTTCCTTTTGTTTACAACTTTATGTAAATCAGTTACTTGCAAATTTTTGCTCCGTGAGAAAAATCCCAGACGGGACAAAAACGGGACAAAACCACAGGAAAATAAAATCAAGAACGCTTCAAGCCCGACATCCCTTGTCGTGGACTTCTCTTTTCTGTGCAAAGGTACAATTTTGTCCCGTGAAAAACAAGCAAAATCCAGCAAATATGCTGCCTATCAAACATTTATACTACATGTGCATTTTCAGGAAGATACTGCAAGTGCTTCATGCACAGACTTGTGTTGCTTACTTCAAAGACCTGTTAAAATCCGTTTTATGCCATTTGTACACTACGGTATTGCCGCCGATGCGCATTGCCTTGGAACAGTGTACAACCCATCTGCCATTATCTGCAATGCGGAAATATGTGTTCCATCAGCAAATTGGTAAAAAATGCCACATGGCACAATGACCGGACAAAGCGACATATTCAGCGTTGTATAATGTATTAAAACTGTTGATTTTCAATATGATAAATGATTATAAATCAAGAATCTGACTTACCGATTTTACAAATCAAACCATATACATTTGCGGTCAAATTCGATTAACAAACCAATAATATACAACAGCATTATGACAGAAAACAGAACATCGAAAATGAATCTCGAACAGGAGCGCAAGATTGCGGAGCTTCAGGAACGGGTGAACCGACTGGAAAACCTTTGCTATGCGGCCAAGGAAGTGTTGAACTTGGAGGAAGCGGCGAACTTTCTCGGCATTGCCAAAAGTACCCTGTACAAGATGACACACCTGAACCAGTTACCGTACTTTAAGCCTGCCGGGAAACTCATCTTTTTTGAAAAACAGAAATTGATTGATTGGGTACGTGGCGCAAAATCGAAGTCCATTGACGAAATCAAGGAAGAAGCTGCCGCTAAGATTCAGGAAATGAACGAAAGACAATGACCTTTTTATTCACATCAAAAACAAATTGTATTATGGAACAGAGTAAGAACATGGAACAGGCCGGAGCAGCTTCGACTGTTCCGACCGAAAAGAAGAACGAGAGCCGCAAACGCGAGGTAAGCGGCAAGGACGTACAGGCCATCCGCACATTCTTGGAGAGTGTGGGCATCTACGAAGCGGACGCACTGCGTGTAAGCATAGCCATCGCTGACGGCAAGGCTACGGCAGAGAGCATTTCAGCGGATGACCGCCTTGCGCTCAACCGCTATCTCAACAGCGGCACGGACAACGAGCGGCTGACGGCAGACAACGCACAGGAACATCGGTTGAACCGTGTGTTCAAGTTGTTGGAGCGTGTAACGGAGTTTTGCGACAAGCGGCAGTTAGTGACTGTCAACAGGGCGTTGCTTTCCATTGCGGTGAACGCCACGGACATCAGCCGTGCCGTATCGAGTCTTGACAAGCGTCCTGCACCCGGGCAACCGTTTTCGGGCAACACTAACGACAACGGAGTAAACAAGTGACCGTATGCAAAAAAGCGGGATGGTGTCTGTTAGTTGTTCACGCAGCTTCTTTTCTTTCCCTTAGTTCGGGACAGGACTTATTGACTGGCGATGTGTAACTTTCGGCAAATACCGTTCCGTTTATAATGTAAAACCGTACAGGGTACAACAAAAAAGCAAGTCGGCATTTCCACACCGACAACTGCACGGCTTCATTCCATTCAAACAAAAGTAATATCACATTTATAAAGTCAAAGATTTTATGGACAAGGAAACATACAGTTTCATGTACCCGACAAGGATTGCATCATTCTCTTTCCGGTTTTCCGACCATGCAATGCAATGGCTGTGCGGAACAACGACCGATGACAATAGCAGGGAAACAGGCAACTTCACATTGTTTGGCGACCTGTTGGCAAGGATGGCATTAACAGACGGTGCAGCAAATGGCTTCCACAGACCGCTCATGCTTTCCGCAGGTCAGGCGCAGTATTCCGAGGAACAGCTTTCTTCGCAATGGAACATGGGCAGGAAGCGCATACGCAACCTGCTTGCCATGCTTACGGAGATGGGGCTTATCGACACTTGCCGTTCAAGAGTTGCATCCGTGATGACCTTTCCGTGCCTAATCGGGTGGAAAACAGCGGACGGAGGTATTACATCAAACCCTTTTACCCACGAACAGAGGGAAGAATAAGAGCCGTCAGAAGCCGAGCCGACAACGGCACAGTGCAAAAATACGCTTTCCGTTGTTCCATTCTCCGGCACTCCACTGGCACCATTCTGTTTTGGCTGTGGCAAACGGACTGGTGTATTGGCATGGAGCGGTAGCGTTCAGTTGCGAGGTATGCCGGGGTATTACATCCTTCGGACAGTAACACCCCGACGCCCTCGCAACAGTCCGGCAGACTGTTTTCCTTGCCGCTCGCAGGCTCGCACCATCCCTTTTGTAGTAAATGTTTTACGACCATTTTAAGAACTCTCGTTTATGGTACACGAAGAAGATACTTCCAATCAGAAGCAGGAACAAAAGAAGCCCGTTATAAGGCGCGACAAGGTTGTTGTCACCAAGGTCACGGAACAGGAGCTTTCCCAAATCAAGAGCACCGCCGAGCAATGCGGCATGACACGCAGCGACTTCATCCGTGCAAGGGCACTCGGCTACAAGCCACGGCAAAGGCTTTCCGACAGGGAACTGGACGGATTGCGTCAGCTTGCGGCCTGCCGCACGGACATGGTGAACTTCGCCAACGCCCTGCACGGGTTAAGCGACAACGAGAAGATACGCCTGTTCCGGCACGAAGAGACCATGCTCGAATGGTACGAGAAAGTGGCTCATGTCACGAACCATGTCGCCGACTTCTTGCAGTCCGCCCAGACAGTGAACAGCTATCCGGCAGGAACGACAAACCAAGAAACAAAGGAGGACGACGCATGATAGCCAACGCAAAGGCGGTAGCCCACGGCATAAGGGCGATGCTCTATGTGTCGGGCGAATCGAGGAACAAGAAACACCCCGAAAGGATAACGCGCATCTGCGACAACTTCATGCCGCAGGGCATGGACGCTACGGGTATCTGGACGGAAATGAAGTTCGCAACCATGAACCACCCCAACATCAAGAACAATGTCATCCGCATGGAGATAAGTCCGGCGATGGAACATACCGAGAACTTTACGTTGGACGACTGGCGGCAACTGTGGTACGACTTTGCGGCGGCTTTCGACGAGCAGGTAATCCGTGACAAGGACGGCAAAGTTGTTTCTCCACGCACCAACGTATCGGGCAGCAAGTCCTCCGTCTGGCTGCACGAGGAATCCAAGAGCGGCATACCGCACCTCCATGCCATCGTCTGCCGTGTGGACGAGGACGGGAACATCAACAACGACCACGCCATCCACCTCCGGGCGCAACGGGCGGCTGAAAAGGTTGCAAGGCAAAGGAGCTGGACTACCGCCATGCACATACACGAAACCAACATTCCACAGGTCAGTGCCGACTGCATGAAAGCCTTGCGCGAACTTGACAGATGGTCATGGGACGGTTATAAGGAACGGCTTGCTGACAAAGGCTACGAACTGCATCTGCGCAAGGACAAGAAGGACATGATACGCGGCTATGTGCTTTGCAAGGGCAACACAAGGTTCAAGGCATCGGAACTCGGAAAGGGGCGCAACCTGACCGCATCACGCATCAGGCAGACATGGGAGAAACTGCATCCCGAACAGGATAAACAGAAAACCAAACAAGCAAGCCCGACACCGAAACCGCCTGTACCCAATGCAGCAAAGCAAAAGCCACAGCCCGTTATACGGCAGAACAACACGGTTTACGAGGACTACACGGACTATAAGCCGAACCGCCAGCCCACGGAGTTCGAGCATGATGGCAAGACCTACAAACGCTATCTGCCCGACAAGGTGCTTGACTTCTTCAATGATGAGTTCGACTACCGAGAACTTGCCAACTGGCAGGACTTGCAGAACTTGGCGATGGCTTACTTCACCCTTATAGCGTCACCCTATGAGGTGACATCCGGCGGCGGTGGAGGCGGCTCACAGTCCGACCTCAAATGGGGACGAGACCCGGAGGAAGACGAGATTGAATTTGCCCGCCGTTGTGCGCGTGAGGCTTTGCGCAGGCTCGGCACACAGAAGAAATCAGGAATGAAACGCAAATGACAAACCCAATAAACAACAACGGATATGAAACAACCCGATACCGCCGCCCTGCGTGAGCGGCTTGCCAATTATATGTCCGAAGAGGAACTGAAACAGGACTTGCAGGAGTTTGACGGACTGTTGCAGGAAGTCAATTGCCAAATGGTTGGACTTCGCAATCTGCTACATGAAATCCGTGCCCTGAAAGAAGAACTGCACGGCATACACGGCAGCTTGAAGCACACCGTCCAACGGGAACGGGCGGCTTTCAAGGCTCTGGAAGCGGCCAAGGAAAGTGCCGACAACATAGTGGACGGTATTAGCAATACCATTGTCAAGGCAGAGAAGCACACCGTCATCCATGCCAAGGTTGATGACTGTGAACTGGCTAAAGTAAACCAATGTTCAGCCCAACACATCAAGGCAGAAAAGAAACTTTTGGAGGAACACAGTAAAGAGTTAGCCAAACACCTCCAAAAGAATGAAGGTATTTGGCTGTCGAGTGGATGGCTCAGGTTCACGATACTAACACTGGCTATATGTTGCATTACCGTAATCCTATGGGCTTTATACAAATAAAATACGCTCTTACTTTCCCAAAGATTTGAACATTTTGCTGATGCAGCGTTTCTTTTGTTCCATGTTAGGATGAACGTAAAGGTCAAGAGTGGTTGAAATGTTGGAATGACCTAACAACACACTTACTGTCTTGTAGTCACATCCGGCTTCAATACAACGGGTTGCAAAGCTATGACGCAGCCCGTGATATTTCAGTTTGGGGATGCCGAGCTTTGCCATCAACCTATTATAGTAATTGCGGTACGTGCGTGGTTCGGTAGGATGTTCATCGTTGGTCAGCACATAGAAATCATCATTGACTACCTTTTTCAATGGCTTAATCATGGCAAGCAACTCTTTGTTCATGGGTATTTCACGACAGGAGTTCTTGGTTTTGGGTGTATTGATGACGACCTCCGTATGTTTTCTGCCGCCTTCGATGATATAGATACGCTCGATTGTGCGGCTTACCGTTATAGTTCCATCCGTCACATTGATGTCGTTCCACTTTAAAGCACAGACCTCGCCAATGCGTAAGCCTGTAGTAAGGCTGATATAAATGCCAAGCCCAGTAAAGGAAAAGTGCGTTTGGATATAGTCTAAAATCTTTCTATGATTATTGACCGAAAGCACTTCCAACTCATTACTCGATGAGCTTGTAGGATATTTGATGTCCCATTCATAATAGTTCATCCATTCATTTTTAACGCCGAACTTCATCACCATTTTGAGCACTATCAGTATGTCCTTGACAGTTTTGACACTCAATCCGCTCTCTAATTTCTGCAAGACAAAGGTCTGCACAGCCTGTTCATGGAGAGAATCATTATCTCCGAAATACGGGAGAACGTGGTTCTCCAGAATTAACACATATGCAGCCATCGTGGACTGCTTCACGTAAGGACGCTTGTACTCTTTCCAAGCTCCTGCAATTTCTCTAACTGTCTTATGAATCATGATTTCTAAATAATTGGTTCTTATAATTAGAGAAATATAGTATGTGATGTTCCGGCTTTGAGATTTCCGGAGTTTACGGAGGAGTGGAATTATGAATCATTGGACACAATTGCACCGAATATAACTTCGGGAAGGAGCAAACCATCTCTTGGCGAATATAATTTATACGGTTCAACAGGAATCATAGGAAAAACCGCAACTGCGGATTATTCCGGGGATATGTTATTGGTGGCACGTGTTGGAGCAAATGCTGGCTCATTACAATTGGTTAATGATAGTTGTGGTATTACTGATAATACATTAATAATAAAACCATGTAAACTATCCTCCCATTATTTATACTTCTATTTACAACACTATAATCTTAACAGATTAGTATTTGGTTCAGGCCAACCACTAATAACTGCCGGGATGTTAAAGAAAGTTAGAATACCTTTTGGCAATCAATTAGAGCAAAAGAAAATAGAGAACTTTTTGTGTTGTATAGATGAGCGTATTACTACCCAAAACAAAATCATTGAG
>UMKA01009057.1_pt1 | contig 10921 bp, 10 predicted proteins | sample 1966211 | NCBI WGS metagenome assembly UMKA01 (sample SAMEA4836165, study PRJEB28245) | human gut metagenome | biome: gut microbiome; material: fecal sample | place: Denmark | collected 2008
GACCGATGTGTTTTTGCAATTCAGTCATGAAGCTTTGGCAGAAGCGCATCACTTCAGCGTCAGTCTTGCCTTTAGGATCGAAGTCAGATCCACCTTTACCTCCACCGATTGGAAGTCCAGTCAAAACGTTTTTAAAGATTTGTTCGAAGCCGAGGAATTTCAAGATCCCTTGGTTTACAGTTGGGTGGAAACGAAGTCCGCCTTTGTAAGGACCGACAGCTGAGTTGAATTGAACACGGTAACCACGGTTAACTTGAACTTTTCCGTCACGGTCAACCCAAGGAACACGGAAGCTAATCACGCGCTCAGGCTCAGTGATACGTGCCAAGATGTTTTCTTCGATGTATTCTGGATGTTTTTCAAATACAGGTTCCAAAGTGCTAAGGAACTCTTCAACAGCTTGAAGGAATTCCGCTTCATGGCCGTTGCGAGCTTTTACGGTTTCGAAAGTGCTTTGGATATATTCTTTTGCAGTTGTCATCATGTTTCTCCTTTTTTCATTGAAACGAATTCCAGCAGGTTAGCGAACTTACTGGTATATGGAGGCACTGCTGAGAGCAATGTCATGTTTTATTACGTCGATAATTATAGCAGACTTTTTTTGACTTGTAAAGAAAAAAGTTGAATTTTCTGAAAATTTTCACAACTGCCTATGGAGTGGGAAAAAATGGATGCGAAAGAACGATAGGATTGGAAAAATGTCTGATTTTTCTCTTATATATAGAAAATAAATGGATAACGTTTAAGGTGATTTTTTCTATTTCCGGACGTTTCGTGCTCTTTTTTGGTTTTCCAGTCATGAATCCTCCTTTTCGTGCTATAATGGCTGTAAGAATTCATTTCAAGGAGAAGAAGATGGTATCGACAAAGACGCAAATTGCTGGTTTTGAATTTGACAACTGCCTGATGAATGCGGCAGGTGTGGCCTGTATGACCACTGAGGAATTAGAGGAAGTGAAGAACTCAGCTGCTGGGACCTTTGTGACCAAGACAGCAACTTTGGAGTTCCGTGCGGGAAATCCAGAGCCACGCTATCAAGATGTCCCACTTGGCTCGATCAATTCAATGGGCCTTCCTAACCAAGGCTTGGACTATTATTTGAATTACTTATTGGAGTTGCAAGAAACGGATCCCGACCGGACTTTCTTCCTATCTCTTGTCGGCATGTCTCCTGAGGAGACCCATACCATCTTGAAAAAGGTGCAAGAAAGTGATTTTAAAGGTTTGACTGAATTGAACCTTTCCTGCCCCAATGTCCCAGGAAAACCTCAGATCGCCTATGATTTTGAGACGACGGATCGGATCTTGTCAGAGGTCTTTGCCTATTTCTCCAAACCTCTTGGGATCAAGTTGCCACCTTATTTTGATATCGTTCATTTCGACCAAGCAGCAGCGATCTTTAACAAATACCCGCTCAAGTTTGTCAACTGCGTCAACTCGATCGGAAATGGCCTCTATATCGAGGATGAATCTGTTGTGATTCGTCCGAAGAACGGTTTTGGTGGAATTGGTGGTGAGTACATTAAACCAACTGCTCTGGCTAATGTCCATGCCTTTTACCAACGTTTGAATCCAGAAATTCAGATAGTAGGGACCGGAGGGGTCTTGACTGGTCGCGATGCCTTTGAGCATATCCTTTGTGGCGCTAGTATGGTGCAAATCGGAACCACGCTTCATAAAGAAGGAGTAGGAGCTTTTGACCGCATCACTGCGGAACTCAAAGCCATCATGGAAGAAAAAGGCTACCAAAGCCTAGAAGACTTCCGTGGGAAATTGCGCTACATTGACTAATTTTTCGAAAAAAACTTCCTCAAGCCGAAACTTGAGGATTTTTTCATGAATTCTTGTCAAGAGAGAACATTCTGTTCCTAGTTTTAGAGATTTTCCATTTTTATAGAGAGAAAAAGGTGTACAATGGAGGTGAAAAGGAAGGTGATTTCGATGGGAGAAAGGGATGTGATTCAAGAGGCGAGGACGAAGATCGAAACTCTCCAAACAGCCTTTTCTAGGGAATGCAAAGCCAGTCCTGATGCCTTTCGATTTAAAGAAAATCTAGATCAGATGTTGAAAGTTTTATTGAAGGCTAGGCAGGTAGACAACCGCCTGTTGATCGAGTTGGAAAAGTTTTATCAGACCGCCAGTCTATTGATTGGTCTGGGTGGGCTAGCATTGAACGAAGAAACCTTTCAAGCTTGGCGAGCTTATGATCACTGGCATTACGAGGTTGTGAAGCCTCAGTTACAGGTCTACGGACCGACGGTGGTTCTTTAGTGTTGAAGGAGTCGCCTAGGAACATCAGATGATTGAGAGGAGGTGTGGGACATGTCTCTCATGCATGATTTTTTCCATCAGTTTTTAGTGTCTCTACGAAATCTTGGTTATTCGCTCTTTTTCTTATTTGAAAAATAAGTGGGAGTGCCTTTATCCCTTTTACTAGTATAGTAGAAGGGATTTTTGATGCAGAATCCTTGAAAATCTGAGGCTCTTAGATTATGATGGAGCTAATAGATGTTAAGAGTTCCTCTTAGGGAATGCAGGAAGCGAGGAAAAAAGATGGCAGAGATTTATCTAGCAGGTGGCTGTTTTTGGGGCTTAGAGGAGTATTTTTCTCGGATCCCCGGTGTAGAAAAGACGACGGTGGGCTATGCCAATGGCCAGGTAGAAACGACCAATTATCAACTGATCAAGGAAACGGATCATGCAGAGACTGTACAAGTTATCTACGATCCAGACAAGATCACTTTACGCGCAATTCTGCTCTACTATTTCCGGGTGATCAATCCCTTGTCCGTTAACAAGCAGGGAAATGATCGAGGCCGCCAATATCGGACAGGTGTCTATTACCTAGACGAGGCGGATCGTCAGGTGATCGCCCAAGTGTTTGCGGAGCAAGAAGAGCAACTGGGGCACAAGATCGCGGTGGAGCTAGAGCCCTTGCGTCACTATATCTTGGCTGAGGACTACCACCAAGACTATCTCAAGAAGAATCCTGGAGGCTATTGCCATATCGATGTGACGGATGCAGCCCAACCCTTGATTGATCCGGCAGCCTATCAGAAGCCAGATCAAGAAACCTTAAAGGCGAAACTGACAGCAGAACAGTACCAAGTCACTCAGGAGAGTGCGACGGAGCGTCCTTTCCACAATGCCTACGATCAGACCTTTGAAGAGGGCATCTATGTGGATATTACGACTGGGGAGCCTCTCTTTTTTGCCAAGGATAAGTTTGCTTCTGGCTGTGGCTGGCCAAGTTTCTCCCGTCCCATTGCCAAAGATGTCGTCCACTATTACCAGGACCATAGCCACGGGATGGAGCGGATCGAAGTTCGTTCCCGCTCAGGTAATGCCCATCTCGGCCATGTCTTCACCGATGGACCAAAAGACCAAGGTGGCCTTCGCTATTGCATCAATTCGGCCTCACTGCGCTTTATTCCAAAAGAGGAAATGGAGCAAGAAGGTTATGGTTATTTATTAAAGGCTTTGAAATAAGAGGGCCTTTCTATTAAATCGAAAAACGGAGTTTATGATGAAAAATAGAAATTTGTGGTTAACAATTTTTTCACTTTCGGCTATGGTAACTCTGATTGGATTAGGATTTACTGCCTATAATCATTTTGTATTCCATCAACCTTTTATGAATCGGACGACAAAAGGGCTGCTTTCGGCCTTTTTCCTAAGTCTTGTCATGGTTGCGATTAGCTTGTCCAAATCAAACGATAAGAAATGATGATCGATCATTTATATGAATTAATCAACTGTGCAGGAGCAGGACGATGAAGCGTTTCTAAACAATGGCGCTTCTGTCCTGCTCTCTTTTTTCTCTTCTTAAAATTTGTGATACAATGAAGAGAAAGCATTTCAATGAATACTAGGTTTGATATGGGTTTAGTGGCTCATTGTATAAACCTGAGATGAGAAAGTTGGAATGTTAGAGAAGTGTGAGAATGTAAAAGGTACCATCAAGATGCTAGGGAGAGGCCTTTGACAAGTGCAAGAGAATTGAATAGGAAGAGAAGATGATGAAGAATTGGAAGGATCTCTTAAAGAGATGGAGCGAGCTTGGGAAAGATATCCTCAGGATGCTCAACGACTGGCTTGATATTGGCTTGGGAAAGGTGACCGCTTTCCGCCTGACCAACGAACAGTTTGTCTATGGTTTGCTGATTACAGTATTTGCGGCAGCAAATCTGGTCTTGTGGGTTCAAAAATGGAATGGTTTTCCCATTACAGCGCTAGAAATGCCGGAAGTCGTTGAAAAGCAAGAAGAAGTTCATCCGGATCAGTTACCGCATACGGCTCGGATCATGGCAAATGGAGATCAACTTTATCATGACTTGATTTATATGAGTGCCGCCAAGGAAGATGGAAGCTATGATTTTTCCGAGAATTATCACTATGCTCAGGAATGGTTAAAGCAAGGGGATCTGGTCTTGGGGGATTTTGAAGGGACCATCAATTCGGATTATGGGCTTTCGGGCTATCCGATTTTCAATGCCCCTGGGGAGGTGGTTACTTCGATTAAGGATGCAGGCTATCAGGTGATGGACCTGGGACATAACCATATCCTCGATTCTGGCTTGGAAGGGCTGTTTTCGACTGCCAAGGCATTTGAAGACGCGGGGATCCAAACGGTTGGTGTCTACCCACATGAGACGAGAGATCAAGCCCCTATCCTGATCAAGGAAGTAAATGGGATCAAGATTGCGATCTTGGCCTATTCCTACGGGTTTAATGGGATGGAATATAATCTAGAACAAGAGGACTATGATAACCGTCTATCGGACCTCGATGAGGAGCGGATGCGTCAAGAAATCCAAAAAGCTGAGATGGAAGCGGACGTAACTATTGTCATGCCTCAGATGGGGATTGAATATGAGTTAGAGCCATCAGAGGAACAAAAGGAGCTATACCATAAGATGATTTCTTGGGGGGCGGATATCGTCTTGGGTGGTCATCCTCATGTCGTCCAGCCTGCTGAGATTGTGGATAAGGATGGGCAACAGAAATTGATCGTTTATTCTATGGGGAATTTCCTTTCCAATCAGCGGATGGAAACCATGGAAGGGATAGACAATGCCCAATGGACCGAACGGGGTGTCCTGATGGATATCACCATTGAGAAGGTAGGGCGCAAGACACGGATCAAAACAGCCACAGCTCATCCTACTTGGGTCAGCCGGACGCCAAAGGACAGTTATTCTCCTGAAGGTTATGAACTCTATCATTTCCAGACCTATATCTTGGAGGACTGGATTGAAGGAGGCAAGTATCGGGACCAATTGGATGATGAAACAAAGGCGCGTGTTGATACAGCCTATCAAGAAGTGAAGGAACATGTGAATCTGAATTGGCAGTAGGAAGGGCGGATTAAGAAATGGATAAACTTGGATGGTTACCAATTGGATTTGTTGGACTGATCATCATTATGGTTCTAACAAATCGGATAGCAACGATTCGTCTGAGAAAAAAATTAGCCAAGGCTTGGGAGGGAAAACCTTTTTTTATAAAAAATGATAGTGAAGAGAGTTTAGTGGAAACAATGCTTTTGGCATCTACACTCCAGCCAACGGATAGTCAAGTAGATGGTCAAACTTGGCATGATTTGGACCTCTATAGAGTCTTTGATCAGTTGAACTATACACAGTCTAGTATAGGGGCTGAGGCTTTGTATCAGAAGATGCGTTTGATTAAATTTCAACCAGAAGCATCCTTGCAGGAGTTAGAGGATTTTTTTGACCATCACCCTGATCTTCGTCTCAAGGTTCAAGTTGTCATGAACCAATTAGGAAAAAAGAACCACAATATGGCTAGAAGTATTGTGGCTAATCCAGGGAAACAGGATTCGAAGATCTATCTTTCTCTCTATATTTTCTTAGCCTGTTTGCCGGTCTTCTCGCTTTTCTTCCTTCCATTTTTTAAAATTCAAGCGATGATGGTCTTGGTGGCGAGTGCGACCTTCAATATCATTTTTTCGAGCATTCGGAATTGGTCGAATAAAATGCGCTTGGATCGAGTTAGTTACTTGGTTCGTATCTTTGCCTCAACGGAAAAGCTTAGCCATTTAGCGATTCCAAAACAAGAAGCCCTCAAACAGGCTGTCCAACCATTTAAGAAGACGAAAGTTATTTCCGGAATCTTACAAAGTCCAACAGGAAGCTCAGATATGGAAATTATTCTGATTTACCTTAATTTTCTTTTCTTAATTCCGCAGATTGCTCAAGTTTATATCTATCAGCAAGTGAGGATTCATCAGAAAGAAGCTCAGGAAGTGATCAATCTTTTGGGAGAATTAGAAGTAGCCATCAGCCTTCTACGCCATAAGCGTGATGTTGATTTGGTCTGTCATCCCAGCTTTAAACAAGAAGTCGGGATTAAAGGTAAGGGAGTCTACCATCCTTTACTAACGGATCCGGTTGCTAACGACGTTCGTTTTGAAAAAAATATGGTGATTAGTGGGGATAATGCCTCAGGGAAATCTACTTATCTGAAAATGGTAGCTATTAACTGTATTCTAGCTCAGGGCTTGGGCTTCGCCTATGGTGAAAGTTTGGAGCTTTCTTATGGACATGTCATGACCTCTATGGATGTCAGTGATGATATCGAGGTTGGAGATAGTTATTTTATTACAGAGAGCAAAACGATTCTCCGAATGATTGAGAGTCTGGAAAAGTCTGGCTTTCATTATTTCTTTATTGATGAACTCTTTAAGGGAACCAATACCATTGAGCGAATTGGATCTGGCTTGGGGATTGTCCGCTGGCTATCTAGACACGATTGCTTGTATATGATTTCGAGTCATGATATTGAGTTAGTCGCGGCGTCTGGTGCAGTCAATGATAATTATCATTTTGATAGTCGTTATGTTGACGGGGAAATTGTCTTTGATTATCAGATAAAGCAGGGGGCGGCAGTAACGAAGAATGCGGTCAATACATTAAAAAGCCTCCATTTTCCTTCAGAAATCACCCAAACTTCTCAAGAATTAATAAGGCAATATGAAGAAACAGGAAAATGGTCTTTAAATACAATGATTGAGAGCTAAAGATGTAAGTTGCTTCGTTTTATCTGATATTTCTACTGTTAAAAAACTAAAAGCCCCTGGAACATAAGTTTCAATTGTGTTCAGGGGGCTTTTATTATTTGATCCATTGATTAAAGACAAGCTTTTCGGTATTGACTTGGAGTGATCTGATAGTATTTCTTGAATTGGCGATTAAAGTTTGAGAGGTTGTTGAAGCCAGATTGGCTAGCGATATCAATAATTGCCAGATCAGAATGCTGGAGGAAATGGGCGGCTTTTTTTAGCCGATATTGGATGATGTACTCCATACAAGAGATCCCTAATTGTTTCTTAAAGAAATTCATAAAGTGGGTCGGGCTAAAATGACACAATTCTGCTAATTGCTCAATCATGAGCTCCTCTTGGTAATGGTTCGAAATATGGTCGAGGACCAAACGAATTTTTTCTTCTCTTCGATAAGCATCCGTTGAAAACTTCTTCTCGACAATATAGTTGTGAGAAAAGAGGAGATAGAGGAGTTCATTGAGCTGGGATTTGAGTCGAAGTTCATAGAAAGGACCTTGTTCTCTTCCGTTTGCCATACAGTTTAAAAGGCTCTGTTTGATTTCTTCGTAACCGGGTGATTGGGCTTGAATGCGTCGAACAAATTCAAAATCACCATTGTAGAGGGGTTGTAAATATTTTAGAGTGGCAATGTTTTTATGCGTGATTCCGATCAGGTCCAGATTAAAATGGAGGACATCCATGGTATGGGAAGAACTCTGGATGGGATGAATGGAGTGAAGGGCATTCGGGCGGATCAAAATAATATCGCCTGGTTGACTATGAAAATATTCATAGTCGATATGGAATTGAGCAGTCCCTTCGTTGACATAAATAATCTCAATATCAGTGTGCCAATGAAATAAAATATCCGGTTGGCCATTTTGGGTGCGAATCTGTTTGATTGAAAAAGGGAAATCGCTATTGGTAAAGGATGTTTGGCGGTATAAGGTCTTTGTGTTCATGCCTACCTCTTAGATCTTTTTCGGGAGTAGCAGACGCTTTGGCTAGGTGTGAGAGAGGATCTGCTAGTTACTTCATACAGGGAAAATCTATTATCTATATTATAATAAAATTGGACCGAAAATTAAAGAGGATTCGGTGGAATTTCTAAAATTTTAAGGATGGGGAGAAGGGAGCGTTTGTGGCAAAGAAGGCCCAAAATGACTAGGAAATGGTGTATAATAGGGACAAGATAGAAAGAGGTGGCTGGTATGATACAAATGATTGCGACAGACATGGACGGTACTCTGATGGATGCGCAAGGAGAGGTTGACCGTGAGCGTCTGAGCCGCATCTTGGATCAGCTAGACCAAAGAGGGATTCCCTTTGTTATTGCGACGGGGAATGGCTATAGCCGTATGGCTCATGTCTTGGGAGAGCTGAAAGATCGCGTCACCTTGGTTCTAGCCAATGGTGCACGGATATTAGAGAAGGGAAAGCTCATCCGAGAGTGTAGCTGGCCTGAAGAGCTGGTGCAGGAGGTCTTGCGTTATCTAGAAGGTCGAGAAGAAGAACTTCATCTGGTCGTCAGTAGCCTATCTGGAGCCTATGCCAAGAAAGGAACAGAGTTTCCTCTTTTAGAGCAATTGATGACGCCTGAGTTAGCTGCAGCTTTTTACAGACGGATGCGCTTTGTGGATGATCTGGTCCAAGAGCATGGTGAGCAGGTTCTGAAGATAAGTGTCGTCACTGACACTGAAAAAGTCGAAGCCTTTGTGCAAGAGTTGCGCGAAGAGTTTGGGGAGCGCCTGCTTCCAGCAGCTAGTGGTTATGGAACCATCGATATTCTGCAACCGGAGGTCAATAAGGCTACAGCCATTCAATTCTTGGAAGAACACTGGGGCGTTGATGGTGGGCATTTAATAGCATTTGGCGATAGCCAAAACGATGTGGAAATGCTGGAGTTAGCGACCTATTCCTATGCGATGGAAAATGCGGACGTCCATGCTCGACAAGCAGCCCGTTATACAGCGCCATCTCACCAAGAAGGTGGGGTTTATGAAATGATTGAAGCCTATTTGGACGGAAGACTAAGTTTCGACTAGGCGAGTAATCTACCGCACATAGTTTCTACCATACGAATCGAAAGGAGTCTTTATGGCTGTACAATTATTGGAGACCTGGCTCTTGAAAGAACAGGCAAAAATACAACAGAACTACCGAGAGCTGAATCAAAATCCTTTGAAGGAACCCGATATTCTTTTTATAGGCGACTCTATCATCGAATACTATCCTCTTCAGGAGTTGCTTTTGACGGATCAGTATATGGTGAATCGGGGAATCAGAGGCTACAAGACAGACCTCTTAAGAGAGAATCTAGATGTCCATATTTTTGGTCAAGCAGTGGATAAGATTTTCCTACTAATCGGAACAAATGACATTGGCAAGGAAATGCCCCTGTCAGAAACCATTGATAACATGTCCATAATCCTCCAGGAGATGGTGCGACTCTTACCCTTGGCGCAAATCAAACTTGTTTCGGTTCTCCCTGTGAATGAGGGAGAAACCTACAAGGGGACGGTCTATATCCGGACCAATCAAAAGATTCAGACCTTGAATCAGGCTTATCATGAGCTGGCTCAAGGAATGATGAATGTCGAATTTATCAATGTTTTTGAGAGCTTGCTCGGTGAAGATGGTCAGCTAAAACCAGCTTATACAACAGATGGTCTTCATTTAACAATTGAAGGATACAGGGTCTTTAGTAAGGCTCTTCAAAACGAACTATAACCCATCCTAGCAGGGAAAATCTATTTTCCGCTAGGTTTTTTTAGTATCTTTTATGGAACAGTTTGGTAAAGTGCTCCATTTTGTACTAATTTCATAACAGTTAGAAACCTTGTTGTTGTGCGGTTTATCCCTTCTGTTATAAAATAGTTTGCAGAAACAGAACAGATTTCGCTGTTGTGTTATGTAATAGTTCCAGGTATTCAGTGAGCATATTCTTATACAAGGACAATAAAACGTGATAAATTGATATAGTAAAGTTGTTTGAAACGTTTTCACTCTTTGTCGAATTCAGTTCAAAGACTGACAATTATTTTTATTGAAGGAGAGTTATCATTATGACTCAAGGGAAAATTACTGCATCTGCAGCAATGCTCAACGTATTGAAAACATGGGGCGTAGACACTATCTACGGTATCCCATCAGGAACACTTAGCTCACTTATGGACGCTTTGGCTGAAGACAAAGATATCCGTTTCTTGCAAGTTCGCCACGAAGAAACAGGAGCTCTTGCAGCGGTTATGCAAGCTAAATTTGGCGGTTCTATCGGTGTTGCAGTTGGTTCAGGTGGACCTGGTGCCACTCACTTGATCAACGGTGTTTACGATGCAGCTATGGATAACACTCCATTCCTCGCGATCCTTGGATCACGTCCAAACAACGAGCTCAACATGGATGCCTTCCAAGAGCTTAACCAAAACCCAATGTACAACGGTATCGCTGTTTACAACAAACGTGTCGCTTACGCAGAGCAATTGCCAAAAGTTATTGATGAAGCTTGCCGTGCTGCCGTTTCTAAAAAAGGTCCAGCCGTTGTTGAAATTCCAGTAAACTTTGGTTTCCAAGAAATCGACGAAAACTCATACTACGGTTCAGGTTCATACGAGCGTTCATTCATCGCTCCTGCTTTGAACGAAGTTGAAATCGACAAAGCTGTTGAAATCTTGAACAATGCTGAACGCCCAGTTATCTACGCTGGTTACGGTGGTGTGAAAGCTGGTGAAGTAATCACTGAATTGTCACGTAAAATCAAAGCACCAATCATCACAACTGGTAAAAACTTTGAAGCTTTCGAATGGAACTACGAAGGTTTGACAGGATCTGCTTACCGTGTTGGTTGGAAACCAG
>UMKA01027413.1_pt1 | contig 10889 bp, 9 predicted proteins | sample 1966211 | NCBI WGS metagenome assembly UMKA01 (sample SAMEA4836165, study PRJEB28245) | human gut metagenome | biome: gut microbiome; material: fecal sample | place: Denmark | collected 2008
ATATCGGATGTGTATAGTGAACTGGCACTCGGATAGGAAACATAGAATGAAATGAGCCTCTAAAAGAGGGGAGAATATGAATATCTCACATGATGTCTTCCTGCCGACTTTACTTTATTCTTATGTATACGCCCCGACAATAAAGTAAAGTTGAACTCAATAATGGTATTCTGGATTGAAGGCATAATCTTTGCCTTCTTTTATAACCATTCGTTCGTCGCTGAGCAATGTTGCGACCTTTACCGCTTTGTTATAACCGAGTTTTATACCCTGCAATCCGTAACCCTCTTTCAAGCGTTCTATGTAATCATCGTAATTGCTGATGTTGCCATTGGCAAAAACGGTATCCAATGCTGGACGATGTACATTCTTTGGAATCTCCTTGTCTGGATCGAATGGTCCTTTGGTTGGTCGTCCGGTCTTCTTCTCTTTGGGCAGATAGGACTCTACCGATTTGGGCAGGGCTTCCTCGTTTATGCGGAAGGCGAAAGGCTCAAACTCACGGTCACGGATATGGACGGCTTCGACCACGCTTACAGCTTTGTCCTCTTTGTCCACTTCGACCTGCATGATGGTTTCCGCTTTATTGTTTAGTTCCGTGCCGATGTGACCACGGGCATGTTCATCATTCTTGTTCTGATGCAAGACGGTATGGATATGGATTTGACTGTCATCCGTCCACTGCATGAATTTGGAGATGATGTCGGTGGATTCGCTGGAGGAATTGATGTCGTAAAGGAAATCACGAATGCCATCTATGATGACCAATCCCAAATCCGGTATTATGCCAATGGCCTGTTCGACTATCGCCAGACGTAGTTTAGGGGAAAACTTGCGCAGAGCCAGCATAATCAGATTATCCGGATTCTTGTATTCCGGCAAGTCGGCCAAACGTAAGATGCGCTTCAATACCTGCTGGCAATGATACCGCCCCTGCTCTGTGTCTATGTATAGAATTTTCCGCTTATTTTCGGGAAATGTAGACCGGTAATGAAGTATGGTGCTGTTATTCAATGCCGATGCGACAATGGCTGAAATGTTGAAAGTTTTCTTGCTTTTGGCTTTTCCGATGGAAGCACTGAAGTTTCCTAATGTTCCGATAACAGTATCGTCCACCATCAGAACCACCGGGGAGTGTTCGTATGTACTCGTTACGCTTATTGTTGACTCCGCCATATAAGCGGCCAATTCTTCAGGAGAAAGAATAATAGTGTCTGTCTTTTCCATCGCTACCAGTTTTTAGGGTTCGGTTTACGGCGATGGGAGGCGAGCAAAGACTCATTCTCGTCCTCGAAACTTTGCGGAGCCGGATTCTTCCGGGAAGATTCCAGCCATCTATCCAGTTCGTCACGATAGATGTAGAGATGCTTTCCCTGTTTTATAACCGGAATATCGTCTTTCTTGACCTTGTAATAAAAGGTCGACAACGGCATTTTAAGATAGTTGCAAGCCTCCTGTACGGTCATGGGGACGTGCGTGTTCTCTTTGGTTTCGTACTGCTTGGAAAGTTTCTCCGTAAGCAGGTTTTCCATACTTGCGATTCTGTCGCATAGTTCGCCTACCACAGTCGGCAGGTCGTTGAATGTCAGTTGGTCTTTTCCCATATTATGATTCTTTTAATCGTTTAACATGCTGCGAACCAACTCAATGAAACCTTGCAGAACAATACAGACCGGATTAATTATTTCGTCTGCAAACTTTTTTTATTGCGAGTCATCATTATCTGCATCTAAATGGAAGCGATAGTCGCCTTTATCTGGTACATCAATGGGAATCTGGCTTGAGACATTATCCCGTAAATTAAGCTTAAGATATTCAAGGGTTGCGTTTGCAAGTTCGTATGGAAATGATTTCTTGATAAAAACGGCTCTTTTCGCTAAGGGTATTCCCAAGCGTTCACCGACATTCCATGCCAAATGGCGAAGTCCCGGCGACCTCAGCGGATTGTCTATATTGGAACGAATCGGTTTATATGACTCAGGTTGATCGTAAGCCATGTACTCTATATTGGAAATGAGGGTGGCAATATCCTCTTTTGAGAGATAGGGAGCAGTCTTGACGGTTACATATTCCCGAATCGCATCCATAATTTCCGCTTGCCTTTCAATTTCTTTCTTTTTGAAATGAGAATCTTTAAGACAATCAGAGTTTGCAGTATCTTGATTCGACTGTTGGGATGGAGGATACTCCTGTTCAGCCAAACCCATCGGTTGCTCGATGGGCAGTGTTTCAGTAGCATCCGTAGATTCTATGGCGTTCTCTGATTCTACAATAGGAGTAGATGGCTCGCCCAAAGAGAAGTTGATAGAATTTTTTGTCAGCCATTTATAGAAAAATTTGTGCAGGAGTCCGCACAATATGATAGCGATTACCAGTCCAAGGATGACAGGAGTCGTTATACGCATGATATTGATGTCATGGCAAAGGAAAAGATAAGTGTCTATGGCCGTATAAATGATAACGGATAGTGCGAGGATAAAACTTATCTTTTTAGTCTGAATTTGTTTTTTATTTGTCATGGTCTGCAAGTATTTGGAATCGTTTCGCGCTAAAGATATAATCGATATTCCAGATAGTTGCAATAAAGAGACTGATAGTTACCACGTATCATGCTAAATATCACGGTCAGAGTATGATTTTTCACCTAAAATCATACTCTGACCGCAGAAATCGAGGACGAAACGGCTGTCAGTTTTGCCGTGTCAGGGTGATTTTCTTGCTGGCTTCACGTTTGTTGGCATCCACGACTTTGATATACCTTTGCGTGGTGGTGATACTCTTGTGCGCCATGATGCTCTGTATGGTGCGGATGTCCGTCCCGGCAGCTGCTTGTAGCGTTGCAAATGTTCTACGACACGAGTGAAATGTTATGTTCTTGGTAATTCCGGCAGAACGAATCCACTCTTTCATCGGGATTTGCGTCCAGCTACGCATAAGTCCCTTGAATACCAAACCTTTCTTTTTAGAACTATATCCTATCAATCCCAATGCTTCTTCACTAATAGGAATGATATCTTCCGCTTTGTTTTTTTGTGTAATGATATGTACGCATTTTCCTCCGGCAGAATAGTCCACGATGTCTTCCCAACATAGCGAGAGAATGTCACTGATGCGCAAGCTGGTCATACAGGAAAACAGCGATGCCGTTTTCAGAATAGGTTTCTTGCAAGGTGTCTCAGCCAATTTGTACAATTCCTCAACTGACAGGGCCTCTTTCATTACATCTTCTGTCTCTATCTTTTCCAAGAAATCATTGACATTGGTCTTTATCATCCCATTACGATAGAGTATTTTCAGGAAACCTCTGAAAGTAGACCAGTATCCTGATGCGGAGTTCCGTGTGATACGTCCGTTACGCCTTAGCTTCTTGGCACTCAGCAAGTATTCCCGAAATTTGTTGCATAGGTCGATGTCAATTTCCTCAAAGGTACATTTGCCATGTACGAAGTTTCTGAAATGGAGATAGACGAACTTCCATTTCTGGTCATGCTTACGGAGCTGCTTGCGATAATACTCCAGAAAGTCTGCCTTGAGTTTGTACTTGTCAAAGAAGTCATACCGTTCATTGACTACCGACTCAAACCTGCGGCAACGGATGGCTTCGGCTTTCTCGGTCATTACCTCGTTAAAATTCTGTTCACGTTTGTTTCTCGGATTGGCATAGATATAAATACCAAGCGATTCATGACGGATAACTTTCATTGTCTCTTTGTCTCGATACCCCGGATAATAATCCAGATAGAAAGACATCATCCTGCCTTTTAGCGGACGTGTCCTTAATGTCACGGTCTTGCATTCATGCATAATGTTATATTTTATGGTTATTATTAATTCGTTGGCGAAACTCTATAATGTAATCATGCAGATTACCTACAGCAGGGATTAATTTTTGAATAATTTACGGATAGCCATAAATTAGACTATTTGCGAACACCCATTACCCGGTCAAACTCCACTTTCAGGAATCTGACGAATCGTCCGTTCTTCTCACGGTTGATCTGGTGGAATTGTAGAATACCGTAAACCGAATCACGAGAGAGCTTGAATTTCTCCATCGCCTCCTTGACGGTGTAGTATTCCGCCTTGCTCTCCTGTTCGGAACTCTTCGAGAGGTCGAAGTGGAGCTTTGAGTAGAATATCTGCCCATGCTCTTTCTTGGAGGGAATGTTGTTCCGATACACTTGCGAACGGATGGCGACACGTGTCATGCCGTACTTCTCCTGAATCTCTTCCGGTGTGTACCATTCAGTAAGGTCGGAATCTACCTCGTATTTAGCAAAGGCAGCATCGATATGTTTCTTGCTGTAATAGTTGAACTGGCGGATTCTCACTTTCGGCACTTTATGTTGCCGAGTGTAAGTCCACACCCATTTGGCGTTGACCTTATATTTTTCCGCAATTTCTTCGGCTGTGTAATACTCGGAGATGTTGAAGTCGTTTTTCGCAACCAGTCGTTCGTAAGGTTTGCTTTTGAGCATTAACTCTATGTCTGCACGCCTTACCAAAGCCATTCTTCCGCTAATTCGGGATGCTCTAAGTTTATCCTCTTTGACTAATTTATAAATGTACTGACGGCTCACGCCCATCAATCGGGCAGCCTGCGAAAAAGTGAAATATTCCTGCTTCTCCAAACTGGAGCGCAACTCCTGCATTTCCTGAATGTGGCGCAGTTCCATTTTGCGCTCCTTGATACGATGTTTGTAACCTCGCTTCGAGCATTGAGGGCTACAATAACAGGTCGTTGTTTTCTGTGCAATGAACGGTTTTCCACACCATTGACAAATTCTCTTTACTTCCATATTTCCTATATCATTTTCTCTGTTTTTTAATTTCCCTTTTTGTCTACACATGTAAACCATTGTCAACACACGTCAACTAATGCGTCATTGTGACATTCGGGCTAACCGTGAATTTCTGTCGCGGTAGAAATATGATAGAAAAATATGGATAAAAACCGTTACCTCCAAATATGGACTGGAAAGTGTTAAAACAGAAAAGTCGCTGATATACAGCGACTTTATTCTAAATGATTATGGTTAGTCACGGCTGTTTCCAAGCCATCACTTGCCTCTTCAAGTTCTAAACCAAACCTCTTTTATTGGTTTAAATTAGTATGAATAGCACTTGCACCCGTAATGTCATATCTTTTTCTTTTGGTCGGCCATTTGATATATCAAAAGTCACGATGCCATTCATTAGAGTTTATACAAAATAAAGACCAGGGGTATTAGTTATCAGCACCCTGAAACCTTATTTAATATAATGTATATTATCATGGAGTCTAATGAAGTTTTGATATTTCAGTCTGATAGGAGTAATTTATGTATAAAACAATGTTAAAATACGGTTGAATGGTAATATTGTTACGGGTTTTGTGTAGTATGTTTCTTTAATGAGGAAAATAATTCGTAATTTTGTAACTGAATTACAATAATGATATAAATGTATGTATTATGATAAGAGATTTTTGGGTAAAGAATTATCTTTCCATTCGAGATAAACAGGAGTTGAGTTTTTTGGCTAAGGGGCCTTCTTCGGAACTTGTTACAGAGGTTGTCGAAGGAGTATTCTTGTACAAATTAGGAATTCTATATGGTTCTAATGCTTCCGGAAAATCAAATATGCTGATTGCTTTGAATGAAGTTTTTCGTTTGTTAGTTCTGCCAAAATCAGATGCGACTCAAAGAATAAACGGAAGTATCCCTTTCGTACTCACAAAGGATGAGGCAACCGAAATGCACGTTTCATTCTATGCCAATGGTATCAGATACGACTATGATGTAGAATTCAATGACAAGTATATCTTGAGTGAAGCACTGTATTATTATCCGAACAAATCAAAATCGTTGTTCTATGAACGTACATTTGTTGGCGATAATGTACAGGCTGAGATCAAGTTTGGTTCAAGTCTCAGGCTTCTCGTAAAAACGCAAGAGAGCATTCGTGAAAATACCTTGAATAATCATAGCGTTTTGTCTGTGTGTAGAAAAGCTGCTTTGAAAGAAGATATTGCTCAATTCAATATTCTTCATGGTTGGATTATGGAAAACTATCACGATGTGAACGGTGATGATGAAAAAGGACTTGTTGAAATTCTAAAGGATGCCTATAATAATCCTAAAAAGCGTAAGTTTTACAACACCATGCTTCAAAAGGCCGATTTGAACATCTTGGAGTATAAACCTATCGTAGAAGATCGCTTTGTGCCTAATGAGTTCCGAGAACGTATCCAAAAGGAGAATATACCGGAAGAAATGAAAGAGGCACTGCTTAAACCCAACTCCGACTCCGTTGCATTTGTCAATCACTCTATAAATGGAGATTTTGACATTCCTCTCAAATGGCAGTCAAAAGGTACTCAGAAATATATACGTATTCTAGAGGCATTATATGATATGATAACAAGTTCTCATGTGTATTATCTTGATGAATTAGGTGAAGATTTACACAATGACTTGTTGTATTACTATCTCAATGTCTTTATATTCAACTCAGAAAAATCACAGTTGATTATCACTAGCCAGGAAACGACACTGTTGTCCCAAGATCTTATCAATGAAAATAGAGGTGTTGTATGGTTTGTTGAGAAGAACAAAGAAACGGCCTCTTCCGAGTATTCTCGCGGTGACTCTTTCGGGCTGCACAAGAATCTGTCTCTTTATAACTCTTACCGTATCGGGCGTTTGGGAGCAAAACCTGAATTAGGCAGTATCTTTATAAATCTGGAGGATTAATATGGGCAAGTTACGACAAGCAGCGCTGATTTTAGGTGAAGGACCTACGGAATTTTTCTATTTCAAGTCCTTGTGCGATGTGTTCAAACGCCTGACCATCAAGCCAGACTATCCGAAGCATACCAATATCAAGGAACTGGATGCAAAGATAGCAGAGGGTGTGGCAATGGGTTCAGCCATATCTTCTGCATCATCGATATGGACACGAAGGACAAGGAGCCGGAGCGTTCACAATATCAGAAGCTAAAGGCTAAGTATGCCAAGCCCATCGACAAACCAAAGAAAGGTATATACTGTAAGGTGGAGTTCTTCGAGACTCACCGCTGCACCGAGTTGTTTTTTCTCTATTATTTCCGTTACACCTCGCGTCTGTACGATGAGCAGGAACCATTGCTCAAAGATCTTAATCTATGTGTCGAGTATCGGAAGACGATAGAATTCTTCATCAAAACAAAGGGGCTTCATGGTTATTTTGAACGAAATGGTGGCTGTCTTAATAAGGCTATGGCCAATGCGAATCAGTCAATGGATGAGAAGTTGAAGAGTGGCAGAAATTATACTTACTCGGAGCTAGGAAAGTTAATGGAGGAACTTAAAGGGTTGGAATGATAATACATTAGAAGGTATATTAAAGAAAAGTTGTAGAATATGAAATCGATACTCGAACTTTCAGAAGTTAAGGCTTATAAATATTTTATGGAGTCATCCAATTACTGTAGTCTTGACTTGCCTAAATATATAGATTTCTCGAAGGTGCTAATTTATGTAGAAGGAAAAGTCGGTAAGAAAACATTCGAGGAAATTCTTAAAAACAAAAAAAAGATGCCTTCTGAGTATGAAGGTGTTAACCATAAGCTCTTAATAAAAAAGGATGCACGGTTTACGTACCGTCCTATTGATATTGCCAATCCGTACCTCTATTATTTACTAGTTAGACAGATTACAACCAGAAGCAACTGGAAAGAGATAAAACGAGTATTCTCAACCTTTGTCAGCCCCAATATAGATGTAATCAGTATACCAAAAGTTAAGGGAGATTTGGATAAATCGCACAAGGCTGCAGGTATAACTGATTGGTGGGAAAACGTAGAGCAAAAAACAATTACTTTGAGTCTGAAATACCGTTACATGTTCGTTACGGATATTACCAACTGCTATGGTTCCATTTATACTCATACGATAGCATGGGCATTAATGGGCAAAGACACAGCAAAACAGAAAAAGGGGAAATCGGTCTGCTTGGTAATGTGATTGATACTTATATGCAAGGTATGCAATATGGCCAGACTAATGGAATTCCGCAAGGCAGTGTTCTTTTTGACTTCATAGCAGAGATGGTTCTAGGGTATGCGGATTCTCAGGTGAGTGAAGTATTAGCAAGTAACGACATCACTGATTACAAGATATTGCGTTATCGAGATGATTATCGTATATTCTGCAATAGAAAAGATGAATTGGAGAAGATTGCATTTGTTCTACAGGATATACTTGCTAACTTGAATTTCCAACTTAATTTTAAGAAAACTTTGCTAACAGAAAATGTGATTGAAAATGCACTGAAGCCTGACAAACTTGCATACATAAAAAGGTATCCGCTTTATCGTAAGGTCGGCAAGCGTATTTATGCTACCGCATCTTCGCTTCAGCAAGAACTGATTTACATACATCAGTTTGCAAAAGAGTTCCCGAATAGCGGAACATTAAAAAAGTTGCTTACAACCTTCTCTAAAAGATTACATAAACGAAAGAATTTGGTAAGTGACCCTGAAATACTTATGGCTATTCTAACTGAAATTGCGCTGGGCAGTCCGAAGTGCTACCCAATAGTGCTTCAGTTGTGTAGCGTGTTGATTAATAAGCTTTCTACTACATCTGAAAGAGAAAAAATTGTCAATGACATTTATAAGAAATTTCAAATGATACCAAATATCGGTGAACTTCAGATTTGGATGCAAAGAATTACGTATCAATGGACTAATCCGATTGACTATACGGAATCCATCTGCAAGATTGTTGCCAATGTTCCAGATGTGGTACTATGGAATAATGATTGGGTCACAGATGAATATAAGGATGCATTCCCTCAATATAAAATTTGCACAAACTGGTTGAGGGATTGTTACACACCAGTTATTGATATTGATGAGGTTTCACTGTTTGATTCATATTAAGGTATGAACATTGAACATAAGATGCCAGAAGCCTACCTTAAGCATAAGGTGTTTGATGACTTGAAGTATATGAAGGAGTTCTATGACTCAATTTCGATGAGTTGTTTTAGTTTTGTAGCATCAGGCACTCATGGAATAACCAACTATGCTTCATACGTCTATTCTGCAATTGAGGGAACTCTTGATTCCATTACAATCCTGTTAAACAATGGGAGGATTAATGATGCATACACGCTGATACGAAAACTCTTTGATGATATTCTTCTAGAGATATACATGGACGTTATCCTGAAAGACAAAATCAATATTGATAACTTTTTTGTTCAAGAAGTTAATGAATGGATCCAAGGAAAACATCGTATTCCAAAGACGGATAAGATATTAAGATGTCTAAAAGATTCTCAAAGAACAAAAGATTTATATCCATTGTTTGGGTGGAATACCTATTTGAAGAAAAACCGAGAGTTGTTGGATGATAGTGTTCATTCTAATCGTTTTAAACTAATGTTGTTGAATTGCAATACGGTTTACATAGAGGATAGGGTACGACATTTGAGAAACTGTGAGGTAATATTGAACCAACTTTTTCTTATTCATCTATCATTTATATTTCATCTCAATTCACATTATTTGATGGCTTCTGATTATATGGATTATATGGAAATGGGAATAACACCACCAGAAGGAAGTGAGTATTGGATCGCATCATTCGCTCAAGATGCTTTTGATAAGATAATAAAACCACACTTGGCGATTGCCAACTTTATTATTTCCACGTGTCCATTAAAGATTTCACAAGAAAGCTGATTGTGCACTAAAGAAGGTGATGAAAGATTGCTTAAAAGAAAGCTTCTGCTACAGCCAATAGTGGTAGTGTAAAATAAACTGTGTTATGCATTATTTCCTATTAGAAAACTCATCGGTCGGGGAACGGCTAGCGTCAAGGGGCGGGACTATCCGTCCCAACGAGCGTAAAAATGCAGTAAGTTAATGTAGCGAATCTATTGTTATAGCACACAAATAAGGAGTGATTGTCATCTATCATCTCTATATGCCATCTTATTTTTTGGGGGGACATTTACTGAATATCCATAAATAAAAGACTCACCCTGAGCGCGCTGTTCTTATGGGAAGCGGGGTGAGTATGTTGTTGCAAATTTAGTTGATAGATTTCATATTCCAATGTTTTTTCTTGAATTTTTCTGCGTAAATGAATGGTATTTTCACTATGGTTCAATGTTTTAAATGCAAAATGGTTTCAATTAATTGGAGGACTATATTGGAGGCAGCAGTATTGATTACTGAACTTACGGACATTCTCATTATATGTGGATGTTCAATATAGGAGAGAATTAGTACGTCTCAAATCAGCAGGTTATGTTTCTCCATAGCGAAATATGATACTTGCCCCAAAAGTAATTCTGATATCTGATAATATGATTTTTGAGAATTTTCAATTGCCGGCATTGTCCGATTCAATATAACTATCCACAACCATATGGCTTAGAAGGAAGTTAGTTGTTTGTGGGCTATCATGTTACTTTGATTGTAGTAGATGACGGCAGATGTTTAAGTTATGTTTTTGTAATATTCCAAACAGAATACCGCTTGCTGTAACTTCTGTTGTAATATGTTTGAATTGTAATATATTGTATATCAGCGCTGTAATATATTGATGTATATTACCACTAAGAGACTCCAATAGCTTGGAAAAATGAAAACTTTCTAAATTTTTACCGGATTTGAAGTTGTATGTGTCCAAAATATGTCGGGGGACAAACGAGGGACAAAAATGTGGAAAAGATAAGCTAAAAAGAGAAAATATGGCTCTCAAAACAGCTTATTTGATCTCTATTTAAGTAGTTTTAGACCAGTATTTTAGCTTTTGTAAATAGTCTAAATAATTGATTATTAGTTATTTAGACTATTTACCGATGCGGGAAATATAAATTGATTTGTAATATATTGATATTTAGTATGCTTT
>UMKA01025916.1_pt1 | contig 10875 bp, 6 predicted proteins | sample 1966211 | NCBI WGS metagenome assembly UMKA01 (sample SAMEA4836165, study PRJEB28245) | human gut metagenome | biome: gut microbiome; material: fecal sample | place: Denmark | collected 2008
GTGAACGCCACCCCGATCCGCACGCGCCTGTTCAAGCGGGCAAGCGCGGGTGCCAAGAAGTTCCTGGATCACACGTTGGTGAACACCGCCGGCTCCACTGATTCCGAAGGCTCAAAGGACCCCGAGACTCCTGAGACCCCGACGAACCCGGACAAGCCCAAGTCCGACAACGGAGCTAAGACCGACACCAAGGTCAAGACTACGACCACAGCGAAGAACCTCGCAAACACCGGCGACCAAACATTCGCCCTAGTCGCCACCGCAGCAACAGCGGGAGCAACGCTCGTAGTGATAGCCCTCATCATGCTGATCAAGCGCCGCAAGACCAACTAGTAGCCAGTCGAACATATCGACAACCCAAAAACCCGGGTAGCCAAAAACAGGCCACCCGGGTTTTCTGTTGAGTGGAGACTCCGCAAGCGGAAACTGCATCCCACAATTAGCGCCCGGAACGGGACACATTTTCCGTCAAGCCCTCATCCGGAAAATCCATCCCAGTTTGAGCGCCCAGACCGGGACGCACTTTCCCAAAGGGTCCTCAACGGGAAACTGCGTCCCATAATTAGGCCGAGAAATGGGATGAACTTTCCCAATGAGAGCCAACCGGAAACCACGTCCCAGAATCAGCCCCCAAAGTGGGACGCACTTTCCCAACGAGCCTCAACCGGAAAATACATCCCGGGATCCAGCTGAATAGCGGGACACACTTTCCGCAAACAAAGAAGGCCACATAACGTGGCCTTCAACTTATATATGTTCGGCGATACACCCAAGACAAGCCACGCCCCAACATCAGGGCGTCTGTCCAGGCGGAGGCATATAAGGTTCATCGCGAGTTCCGCACGCAAAGAAGGCCACTTAATGTGGCCTTCGTCTTGCGCAGGACTGTCCGAGCAGGGAACCTTATATGCCTCCGCCTGGACAGACGTTTCAGTTGTGGCTCAGCAGCTAGCAGCTACTTGATCTTGGTCGTGCCCGGTGCCAGGTTGGGGTCGGTCTCGTTGGCCTCGGTCTGGAAGTGCTCGGTGTAGACGTTCTTGCCGTCGCGGAACATCTCGTAGTACTGCATCTTGGCGTAATCCTCGCGTGCCTTGGTGGCGGCAGCGGCGGCGTCGTCGTCACCGGTGACGTTGGAGGAGAGCGCCCAGCGCAGGCTGGCGTCCTCGTAGCCGACCGAGTTGATGGCGGGCAGCGACTCGCGCAGCGTCATGTGCGCTTTCTGGTAGTCGGTCAGCGGGGCGCCGATCAGCTGCATAAGCTGCGTGGACAGGTAGTTGGTTGACAAGTCGTCGACCTCGCTCGTCTGGTCGCAGCCGGCAACGTCGTAGTTGGCCCAGATGATGTAGTCGGTCTGCCACAAACGCTCCTGGTGGGTGGCGTCGTCCTCGTTGGTAAACCACTTGTCATTGAACTTGGACGGGAAGAACGGCTGGTGGTCGCCCCAGAACACCACGACAACCTTGCGGTCGAGCTTGCTCAGGGCGTTGAGGAAGTAGCGCAGCGCCTGGTCGGACTGCTCGATGCACGAGACATACTCGTCGACATCGGAGAGCGTGCCGTCCTCGACGGTCTTGGCGTCCAGGTCGGTCGTGTCGATGTTCAGGTGCATCTGCTTGTCGACCGGCAGCAGGCCCGTATCGTAGCCCGAGTGGTTCTGCATGGTCACGTCGAAGATAAACTGCGGATCGGCGTTCTGGTCGAGCAGCTCAAGAATCTTGTCGTAGGTAGCCTGGTCGGTCACCATACCGCGCAGGGTGTCGGCTCCCTGGAAATCGTTGATGGACAGGAACTGGTCAAAGCCAAAGTCCTTGTAGACGTTCTCGCGGTTCCAATTGGTCGCGTGGTTGGGGTGCATGGCCGTGGTGGAATAGCCGAGCGATTTGAACTGCTCTGCCAGATTACCGGTCGTTTCCATGTTGTAGATGGTGTAGGGGTACACGCCCGAGCCCAGGTTGGCCATGGAGTTGCCGGTCATAAACTCAAACTCGGTATTGGCGGTACCGCCGCCGTAGGCGCTCACGTAGAGCTTGCCGCGGCTGAGGCAGTTGGACAGGCTCTTAAAGTACTGCGGGCCTTCGTAGCCGGCGCGCATGTTCTGGTAGATCGACAGATCCGAGAAGGTCTCGTTCATGATGGCGATGACCGTGGGCTTCTCGCTGTCGAACTGCTCCTTTGCGGCGGTGCGCTCGTCGCTCTTGGCCGCGTCGGACTTGTCGTAGGCCTTGGCGTACTTTTTGAGCGTGGCCTTGGCATCGTCGACGGAGTAGTCGGCGGGTTTGGGCGGCTTGATGGACTGCGCCGCGCTAATGAAAGCGGGCAGGTAGCCCTCGCGCCAGTAGCTCTCGAGCGGGCGCCAGGTGTAGACGGTGATGCCGAGGGTGTTGTAGTAGTCGATGAGGGTGACATGCGCGGTCACGCCGCCCAGGCACAGTACGGCGACGAGCAGGTTGGTGAGCAGGATGCGTTTGGCGTTGGCGGCGCCCTTCTGGCGATGCGGCGCGACCAGGCCGGCGTACTCGCATAGCAGCATGGCGATGGCGGTAAAGCCCATGGACAGCACGCAGAACAGCGAAATCGAGAAGGTGTAGCCGGTGCCGGCGACTGCGGCGGCGGTGGAGATGGCCGAAAGGTCGCCCGGCTGGATGGGCATGGATTTAAACGTGATGACGAAGAACTCGGCAATGCCCAGGACAAAGAGGGCAAAGGCCAGGACCGCGGGAGCTGCGCCGTGGCGCTGGAATAGGAAGAACAAGCCGGTCATGAGCACGGTGATGATGGCCCACTCGAGCAGGATGCACAGGGGGTAGACCCAGGTAAAGTCGTGGTTGGACGAGACCTCCATGCCCAGCAGCGCAAAGACGCCGGCGAGCAGCAGGCACAAGACGGCGGCGACGAGCGGTTTGCCCACAAAGGCGCCGCGCAAACGAGCGAGCTTGCCGGTGGGGGCGGGGGCATCGGCGGAGGCGAATGCAAAGACGCGCGGGGCGATGCGGTCGCGTGCGATGCTGGCCCAAGCGCATCCGGTGAGAATGGCGTTGGCCAGGATGAGCATCACAAAGGCGAGCGGCTCGTTTTGGGCGACGAGGCCAATGGCGCCCCAAATGGTCAAAAAGAGCTGGAACAGGCCGAAGGCGACGCTCCACCCAAGAGCGCTTTTGGCAACGGTGCCCGACTGAGCGCGAATGGCCTTGGCCTCGCGCAAGACAAGGTAGACGGTCGCCGCAAGACCGACGAGCGAGATGGCGGCTGCGAACATGCTGAGACTCCTCACAAACTTAAAACCTACGAAAGCGGGGGTTTACCCGATTGTTACCAAGATATGCGCAGCATTTGACGGCTGCGCACAACATCCAGCCATATTAACGCGCACGTGTGGCGGTGTGGCGCAATGTAGTGGCGACCTGCGCGATAATGGACGGGAATTACACGGAAACGTAAAGGCTTCTTAAAGAAATGGCGAGGGTAGGGCGATGAGCGAGCAGGTTTGCAAGGCGGACACGGGCGGCGACGGAGCGGCGGTCGATACGTGCGGCTATCCGGTCGAGACTACGGGCAACGCGGTGCTGGACATCTTGGAGCATCGCTCGTCTACGCGTGCCTTCGCGCGTGATGACGATGACCGTCCCGTAGCGGTGACCGACGAGCAGCGGGCGGCGATTTTGCATGCGGCGAGTCGCGCGCCGTCGGCGGGCGCCATGATGATGTATACCATCGTGAGCATTCGCGAGCAGGCTACGCTGGACCGCCTGGCCGACCTGTGCGACCACCAGCCCATGATTGCCAAGGCGCCCTGGGCACTAATATTTGTGGTCGATTATGCCAAGTGGATCGATCTGTTTGAGCACGTGGGCTGCTTTGAGCCCGAGTTTGTCGAGCGCACGGGCAAGGCGCCCCGCCGCGCGCCGGGTTTGGGCGACTTTGCCATCGCGGCCCAGGACGCCGTGATCGCCGCGCAAAACGCCGTGGTTGCCGCCGAGGCCCTGGGGCTGGGGAGCTGCTATATCGGTGATATCGTCGAGAATGCCGAGGAAGTTGCCGAGCTGCTCGATCTGCCGCCCTATACCATGCCGTTGTCGATGCTCATCATCGGCACGCCTCGCAAAGAGCGCCCGGCGATTGCTCATCCCGTGGTGAACCTGGTGCACGAGGAGCGCTATCGCCGGGCCGATGCCGCGACCATGGACGCGCAGGTGGCCGAGATGGACGCGATGTTCCGTCCACATGCCCGCGAGGTGGGCGAGCGCGTGGTGGATATCTACACCCGCAAGCACACGAGCCCCTTTATGGCCGAGATGAGCCGTTCCATGGAGTGGTGGTTCAAAAATTGGCTCGGAAAATGACAGATGCGGCAAAGGGACAGTCCCTTTGCCGCATTCCATATCGCCGTGGTGGCCTAAAGGCCGTATAAATGTTTATCTAGCTGGGAAAACAGTGCCATTCAAACATGGGCCGATTATCTATAATCCCTTCGAACATTAAAGTTGGGAGGAAACCGGCTTATGGAACAAAAGACCAAGGAGGCAGCCTCGCACGCTGCGATTCCTGTGAGCATCTCGGCGATGCTCGTCACGCTGGGCGTGGTGTACGGCGATATCGGCACCAGCCCTATGTATGTAACCAAGGCGCTCGTTGCCGGCAACGGCGGCATCGGAAGCGTGACGGAGGAGTTCGTGCTCGGCGCGCTCTCCCTTGTCGTGTGGACGGTCACGCTGCTGACCACCATCAAGTATGTGCTCATCTCGCTGCGCGCCGATAACCATGGCGAGGGCGGCATCTTTGCCCTGTACAGCCTGGTCAAGCGCTGCGGCAAGTGGCTTATCATCCCCGCCATGCTGGGTGGCGCCGCGCTGCTCGCCGACGGCATCCTGACGCCGGCCGTTACCGTTACCACAGCCATCGAGGGCCTGCGCACCATCCCGGCGGTCCATGCCGTGCTCGGTGACGACCAGGGCCGCGTTGTCGCCATCACGCTCGCGATCATCATCGTGCTCTTCTTGGTACAGCGCATCGGTACGGCCAAGATCGGTCACGCCTTTGGCCCCATCATGACGCTGTGGTTCCTGTTCCTGGGCGGCACGGGTCTGTTCTTTGTCTTCCAGCACCCCGCCGTGCTGCTGTGCCTCAACCCGGTGCGCGGCATCGCCTTTTTGCTGAGCCCCAACAACCACGCGGGCATCATGATTCTGGGTAGCTGCTTCCTCGCCACCACCGGTGCCGAGGCGCTCTACTCCGATATGGGCCACGTCGGCCGCGGCAACATCTATGCCACCTGGCCGTTCGTTAAGTGCTGCCTGCTGCTTTCCTATATGGGCCAGGGCGCTTGGCTTATGAACAACGCTGCCAACCCCGAGCTCATGGGCATTGCCGACCTCAACCCGTTCTACCAGATGCTCGCCCCGGGCCTGCGCCCGTTTGCCGTCGGCCTTTCAACCATCGCGGCCATCATTGCCTCGCAGGCGCTCATTACCGGCGCGTTCTCGCTGGTGTCCGAGGCCAGCCGTCTGGACCTTATGCCGCACATGCAGGTCTTCTACCCTGCCGAGACCAAAGGCCAGCTCTACATCCCCATGGTCAACAACGTCATGCTCGTGGGCTGCGTCATCGTGGTGCTGCTGTTCCAGAACTCGGCGCATATGGAAGCCGCCTACGGCCTTGCCATTACGCTGACTATGATGTGCACCACGCTGCTGCTCTTCTTCTACCTGCACGAGGAGCGCAAGCTCAAAGTTGCTCCATGGATCTTCGCGGCCTTCTTCCTTTTGCTCGAAGGCTTCTTCTTCGTGAGCTCGCTCACCAAGTTCTTCCACGGCGGCTACTTCACCATCCTCATGGCTGCACTCATCATGGGCATTATGGTGTGCTGGTACAACGGCACGGCGGTCGAGCAGCGCCAGTTTACGCTGCTGCCGCTGCGCAGCTACCTGCCGCAGCTCAAGCGCCTGCGCGATGACGATCGCTACGAGCCTATGAGCGACAACATCGTGTACCTGACCAAGGACAGCAATACCGACTATATCGACCGCGATATCGTCTACTCGATCTTGGACAAGCATCCCAAGCGCGCTCGCGCCTGGTGGTTCGTGAATGTCGAGACCATGGACGAGCCGCATACCTTTGCCTATTCGGTCGAGACGTTCGGCACCGACTACGTGTTCCGCGTGCATCTGTACCTGGGCTACAAGATCAACCAGCGCGTCAATGCCTACCTGCGTCAGGTCGTTCAGGACCTGGCTGTCACCGGCGAGCTACCGGCGCAGACGCATGACTACTCGGTCTACAAGGATCCGGGCAACATCGGTACGTTCAAGTTCGTCCTGATTCGTAAGCTTCTGGCGCCTGAAAGCGATGTGGAGCCGAGCGAGCGTACGGCCATCACGCTCAAGTACATCATCCGCCGCGCCGCCGGCACGCCTGCGCGTTGGTATGGCCTGGAGAACTCCAACGTGAGCTTTGAGTACGTGCCGCTGTTCACCAAGTTCAAGGCCGTGAACAAGATGCAGCGCCTGGCCCCCAACGAGCGGCCGTAGTCGACGCTTGAGGTTTTGCTGCGAACGGGCAGGCTTGCAATGACAGTGATTGAGTCCTGGGAGGAAACCATGGATGCAAAGGTGCTTGACGGTTGCGATTTTGCGACCGAGCTGGTACGTGAGGCACGCGCCGACGCCGCCGAAGATCGGTTCTTTACGAATCGTGCCAACATGGATATGGCCGACCGCGTGATCTCGATCGTGGTGACGGTGCTTGTCGCGGCGTGCGTTTGCGCGCTGCTCGCGCACGTGCTGTTTGTCTAGCGACCGCCGGTCGTAGAAGGCTTTACACTTGGAACCACCACAAGGGAAACCACCACAAAGGTGCCTGTCCCTTTGTGGTGGTTTTTGTTTTTGAGAGAGGGGCAGGGCACTGATGGACGTCCGTACGGACGGCGATATTGCCGATAGCTTTTGGTGGCGGCGCACAACGCTGACGCGCCGCACTCCTCTGTATGACGCCTGCGTATCGGTGGGGCTGCTGGTCGCGGCGACGATTGTGGGCGCGCTGCTCGACCATCCGGGTCTCGCGCCGAGCATCATGATCGTCTATGTGTTCGCCGTTCAGCTGTGCGCATTCTTTACCTGGAGTCGCCTGTATTGCTTGCTGAGCTCGGCTGCCGCCGTGGCGCTCTACAACTTCTTGTTTGTCGACCCGCGCTACTCGCTGTCGCTTATCGACCGCGTCTATCCCGGCATGTTCTTCATCATGTTCGTGGTCTCGCTTGTGTCGAGCTCGATTGCGTTGGCCCTGCGCCGCGCCTTGGCACAGGCTGCCGCCAGCGACCGCCGCACGCATATGGTGCTCGAGACCAACCGTATGCTGCAGCGGTGTGCCGATCAGCAGCAGATTGTCCATGCCATGGCAACGCAGCTGGCGCGTCTTTCGGGCTGTCCGGCCGTGTGGTACAGCGCCGACGCCGAGGGCGATGACCTGCTGCCGCGTGCGACATACACGGCCGTGGGCGATGCCGCGCCGGTGCATGAACTGGCGCCGCAGATGCCGCCGCGGCTCTCGGCGTCCGCCTATGTGGGAACGCCGCTCGATGCCACCTATGGCGGCTCGGCGTTTTATGGCATCTACCTGACGGTTCGCACGGGCGACGGCTTCGTGCGCTCGGGCGACCCCGCCTCGGTGGTGGGCGTGCTGGCTATCGTTGCCGAGCCCGACGTGCTGACGCATGAGGAGCGGACACTTGCCGATGCCATCGTGAGCGAAGGCGAGCTGGCGCTCGACCGCGCCCGCGCCATGGAGGCCCGCGAGGAAGCGGCGGTGCTCGCCAAAAACGAACAGCTGCGCGCCAACCTGCTGCGCTCCATCTCGCACGATCTGCGCACACCGCTTACCAGTATTTCGGGTAATGCCGACGTGCTGCTCGACCAGGGCTCGACCGGCACCGCGGTGCTCGATGCTCAGACGCGCCGCGGCCTGCTTCTATCCATTCGCTCGGATGCGCTGTGGCTCAACGCCACCGTCGAGAATCTGCTCGCCATCACCAAGCTCGAGGGCGGCGGCATGCGTCTGTCGACCACGCTCGAGCTCATGGACGATATCGTCGAGGAGGCGCTGCGCCACGTGAACCCTGCCGTGCGCGAGCACGACCTTAAGGTGGTGGCGTGCGATGAGCCGGCGCTCGTCAATGTCGATGCGCGCCTGATGGTGCAGCTGGTGGTCAATCTGGTGAACAACGCCATCACCTATACGCCCGCGGGCTCGCATATCATGATTTCGATTAGCGTCGACGATGGACGCGTGGCGTGCTCGGTGGCCGATGATGGTCCGGGCATCGCACCCGAGGACCGCGAGCGAGTCTTTGAGTCGTTCTACACCGCCAACCACGGTCTTGCCGACAGCCATCGCAGCGTAGGCCTGGGTCTTTCGCTCTGCCGCTCCATCGCGCTGGCACATGGCGGTAGCATAGAGGTTGCCGCGGCGGACCCGCACGGTTCGGTCTTTACGATTGAACTTCCCGCCGCCGATGTTTCGTTTGATAAGGAGTAGCGCTGTGCCGAACTCTGCCGTAAAACCGCTCATCTTGGTCGTTGAGGACGACCCCGCCGTTCGCAATCTTATTGTTGCCGCGCTCGAGGCGCACGGCTTGCGCCATATGGCTGTGGAGACCGCCCATGCCGCCATCGCCGCCGCCTCATCGCAGGCGCCGAGCATTGTGCTGCTCGATCTGGGCCTGCCCGATATGGACGGCGTCAAGGTGGTGGAGTCGGTGCGCGCATGGTCGGGCATGCCGATTATCGTGGTCTCGGCGCGCAGCGAGGATGCGGACAAAATCCGCGCGCTCGATGCCGGTGCCGACGACTATCTGACCAAGCCGTTTTCGGTCGAGGAACTGCTCGCGCGCATTCGCACGACGATCAGGCGCCTTTCGTATGCGCAGACGGGCGGCGTTGTCTCCGAGGGCTCGTTCGATACCGGTGAGCTGCATATCGATTTTGATGCCGGCATCGCCACGATGGATGGCGAGGAACTGCATCTGACGCCGATCGAGTATAAGCTCCTGTGCCTGCTGGCGCATAACGCCGACAAGGTACTGACGCACCAGTTTATCCTGCACGAGATTTGGGGCACGGCGACCAAGAGCGACCTGGCGAGCCTGCGTGTCTTTATGGGCACGCTGCGTAAGAAAATCGAGTCCGACCCCGCGCATCCGCGCTATATCCAAACGCACGTGGGCATCGGTTACCGACTGGTCACCCAAGGCTAGCCCGTTACCCACATCCCCATATGAGTTGCGGTGAAATACGGACGGAATTGGCCTATTTGGCGGCCAAACAGTCCATATTCCACCGCAACTTTTCTATTTGCCCTTGGGCTTGCTGGCGTAGAACTTCTTCTTTTTGGGTTTGCCGGCGGGGGAGGGTTTGCCGGTGCCGTGCGGCTTGCTTTCGCCGTGCGGCTTGCCGTCGCCGGCGGGCATCGAACGGGGCGCTGCTGCGCGAGGCTTGCGGGCCTCGGGGTTGCGCAGCTCCTCGACGCGCTCGGCAATTTCCTCGGCGCTAAAGCCGACCTCGGCCATGGCATCCTCGATGGGCAGGCGACGCACGATATAGCAGTGGTGCACCTTTTGGTTGCGCGCGAAGTCCTCGGGGATGGTCTGCGCCGTAATGTCTTCCAGCACCACACCCGCGCGCGCGAGCTTGCGCGTCTCGGGGCGGAAGCCGCGCAGGTTGCAGCTGAAGATGGCATGGCCGCCCTGCGCGAGCAGGCGAGATACGCCGGCCAAAAGCTCAACATGGTCGCGCTGGACATCCCAGGTACGGCGGCCCATCTTTGACGAGTTCGAGAACGTGGGCGGGTCGACAAAGATCAGGTCCCAGCGGTTGCGCGTCTGGCGCTGGTCGCGAATCCAGGCAAGCACGTCGTCGCGCACAAAATGATGCTGCGGCCCCACAAAGCCGTTCTGGCGCATGTTGCGCTCGGCCCAGTCCAGATAGGTGTTGGAGAGGTCGACCGTCACGGTCTCCTCGACGCCGCCATCGGCCGCGTAGCAGGTGGCAGTGCCGGTGTAGGCAAACAGGTTGAGGAAGCGGCGTGCCTGCTTGGCGTGCTCGCGCACCAGGTCGCGGGTGACGCGGTGATCAAGGAAGATGCCGACGTCCAGGTAGTCGTCAAAGTTGACGGCAAAGGTAAGGCCGCCCTCCTCGATGAGTGGCAGACGACGGCGTGCGATATTGGCGCGCTCGCCCGAGCTGCCCTTGCCGGCGCCCTGCTTGCCGTACTGCGAGCCGCCGCGCGAACGCATGCGGGCCTTGGCGTGTACATGCTCGGCGGGAACATCTAGGATGCGCGGCGCGATGGCCAGAATGTCGAGCATGCGGGCCTGGGCTAGCGCGGGGTCGATGGTCTTGGGTGCGGCGTATTCGGCGATGACGAGCCAGCGGCCCGGCGTCTGCGGGCAGCCCTCGTACAGATCGATGGCGGCGGAGTAGTCGGGTAGGTCGGCATCGTAGACGCGGTAGCAGCTCACGCCCTCGCGCTTGGCCCACTTGCGACGCAGACGGGCATTCTTGCGCAGGCGGTTGGCGAACTGCTCGGACTCGGGGATGAGCACGGGCAGCGGCTTGCCGTCGCCCAGGTCGAGCGTGGCGGCGGGCTCGGGCATGGCGGAAGCTGCGGCTTCGTCGTTTACTTCGTTGGCATCCGCAACTTCGGCCTCGGCATCCGCGCTGGTCGCAGCCTCAAACGCTGCGGCGGTGTGGTCTAGAGAAGGCCAGACTTCGACGGTCGCCTCCTCGTTGTTGGGCATGACGGCGATTGAGTGCTCGGGCTCGGCGTGGAGCGCGCGGGCCAGCAATCCGTCGCGGGTGAGCGCGGCGACCGGTGCCGCGGCAA
>UMKA01028676.1_pt1 | contig 10857 bp, 4 predicted proteins | sample 1966211 | NCBI WGS metagenome assembly UMKA01 (sample SAMEA4836165, study PRJEB28245) | human gut metagenome | biome: gut microbiome; material: fecal sample | place: Denmark | collected 2008
CCGAGCTGAATGGCTTGGGGTTTTTGTTTATGGATTTTTATTAAAAATTATATAGAATGATCTCAATTTTTATTTCTCAATATAAACCATGAAAAACTTTAGATATTTTGCACAACGTTATGTTGATTGGGTTATTCGATTAGGTCGAGTTCGTTTCTCTTTACTTGGTATCGCTATTCTTGCGATTTTAGCTATCTGTATACAAATCTTATTAAGTACGCTTCTTAGTGATGGTATTCACTGGAGTGACATTGCTCGCTCAATCACTTTTGGTTTATTTACTGCGCCTTTTGTTATTTATTTCTTTACGCTACTTGTTGAACGACTAGAACGTTCCCGTTTAGAGCTCTCTAAAACGCTTGCTCGATTAGAAAAAAATAGTCGTGATAAAAGTACCTTACTAGCGACAATTAGCCATGAGTTACGTACGCCTTTAAATGGGATTATTGGTCTTAGCCGAATCCTATTAGATGACAAATTAACAGAACAACAAAATTACCTCAATACAATTAATCTAAGTGCGGTCAGTTTAGGCCATATTTTTAGTGATATTATTGATTTAGATAAGATCGACTCTAAGCGTATTGAATTAAATATCCAGCCTTGTGATTTCCATTCACTACTTAATGATTTCTATAATTTTGGCACCTTGATGGCGGAGCAAAAGGGGCTAAAATTCTCTTTAAAACTGGATGATAATTTACCTAATTGGCTTTATCTTGATCGTGCTCGCCTTAGCCAAATTCTTTGGAATTTAATTAGTAATGCCGTCAAATTCACTGACAAAGGTGACGTTATTCTAAGGGTGCAGAAAATGCAAGATAATCAGTATCAATTTAGTGTTACTGATACGGGAGCAGGTATTGCACCTTGCGAATTAGATAAGATTTTTACCATGTATTATCAGGTTAAAGATAATATTCATCGTTCTGCGGGAAGTGGCATTGGTCTTGCAATTTCTAAGAATTTAGCTCAATTAATGAAAGGGGATTTAACGGTTGAGAGTGAACTGGAAAAAGGTTCAACCTTTTACTTAACGATCATTGCAGAAAAAGCTCAGGCTCATGATGGTAATGCTGAAAAAGCCATGCAGCATCTGTCTATTTTATTAGTAGAAGACGTTGAATTGAATGTTGTTGTGGCCAAAAGTATTCTTGAAAAGCAAGGGCATTATGTTGATGTAGCGATGAATGGTGAACAGGCTATCCAATTATTTGAGAAAAATACTTATGATATTGTTTTTCTTGATATTAAGTTGCCAGATATGTCAGGTTTTGATATTGCATACTATCTACGTAAAAACTACGAAGAAGGGATTTATGATTTTCTCCCACCTTTAATTGCCTTTACAGCGAACGTGATGCACAGCGAAGAAGAATATCAAAATCAGGGTATGGATGGCGTGTTGCGTAAGCCTCTTTCTCTGACGGAATTACGTCAATGTTTTAAAACATTCTTAGGTGATGATATCGAGACTACCTCTGATGAAGAAGAGCTCTCTCTAGTTCAAGAAGGTATTAATATTTCACTTATTGAGTTAATTGGAAAATCACAAGCTAAAGCTAATGTAGAGTTATTCAAACAGTGGATGCCAATTTATTTAGATGAATTAGAAACGGCGTATGAAGATTATCTTACAAACGCAGATATGCAACAAATGGTGTCAGATGTGGCACATAAAATAAAAGGTGCTGCAGCATCAGTGGGGCTTGTTAATGTTCAGAATATCGCCAAATTGGCTCAAGACACGTCATTACCCAATTGGACATCTGATATTGCTTTATGGATAGAACAACTCAGTAATGAATGGTCTCAAAATGTAGCTGAATTAGAAGCATATTTAGAAAAATAATTCATGACACGTCATTTTCAAATTTTGATCAGTGAGAATATGCCGTCTAATTTGCCGGCAAATACCTTGATCATTAATGAGTTTTCTAAAATTCAAAATCTTCTTGGGCAAGAGTTTGAGACGATCTTGTTTGATGCCCGAAAAGGTATCCATTTAGAGGCGCTCGCCATTGCGGCCGGGACATTGAAAATGAATGGTGCCTTAATTGTCTTGCTATCAAATTGGGAGAAACTTGATTCCCAAATAGACGAAGATAGTCTTCGTTGGTCAGGTTCGCTTGAGGCAATTACGACGCCAAGATTTATTGCATATTTTAAGCATTGTATTCATAAATATGGTTTTCCCATCCTTTATCATCAAAATGATTTAAAATTTGACTGCACTTTTCAGCAGTTATTTGTAAACCACAATGCGACCTTAGATCAGCAGAAAATCATTGAGCAAATCTTACAAAAAAAATCTGAACTTTACTTTCTTACAGCCAAACGAGGAAGAGGGAAATCAGCTCTAGCAGGCTTATTAGCGAATCAATTGGATACTAAAATTTACCTTACAGCTCCAAATAAAAGTGCGGTCAATATTTTGGCTGAATTTTCACAAAAAGAGATTATCTTTATTGCACCAGATGCGCTTTTCCTTGCTTTGCAAAATGATCCATCTTTTTTTGAAAATGCGTGGCTTTTTGTTGATGAGGCGGCAATGCTGCCGATTGCTCAACTTAGCGCTTTTTCCCAGCATTTTAAGCATATTTTATTTACGACAACCATTCATAGTTATGAGGGAACCGGGCGAGGCTTTGAGCTTAAATTTAAGCAAAAAATTAACCGCACTTTCTCTGACTTTGAGCTTATTGAACCGCTACGTTGGTCTAAAGATGATGCTTTAGAGGCATTTATTGATGAGCTTTTATTATTGAATGTAGAGGATGACTTTAAACAAACAGCATACGATAAAAGCAAGTTCTGTCAAATAACTGAACGCTCACAAGAGGAAATACTTTCTTCATTGCCTCAATTCTATGGGTTGATGATATTAGCTCATTATCGTACATCACCATTAGATCTACGGCGATTGTTTGATGCTAATTCACAGCGTTTTTTTACCGCTGAAAATGAACAAGATTTACTAGGCGCAGTTTGGGCATTAAAAGAAGGTGGGATTGAAGATTCAGCCCTCATTGAAGCGATTCAACAAGGTAGTAGACGCCCGAAAGGCAATCTCGTGCCACAAGCACTTTGTTTTCATGCTCAACAACAAAAGGCTTGTGAATTGCATTCTTTACGTATTTCGAGAATTGCGGTTCAGCCTATGTGGCAGCAACATGGTATTGGTAGACAACTCATTGAATATATTACACTAAATTCCGATGTGGATTATTTATCAGTGAGTTTCGGTTATACAAAAGAACTGGCTCAATTTTGGCTGAAATGTGGTTTTTCTCTTGTTCATTTAGGCGAGCATTTAGAGGCGAGTAGTGGTTGTTATTCAGCTATTGCTCTAAAAGGGCTTTCTGCACAAGGGATTGAATTAGAAAGAGAAGCAAAGCAATCTTTTCAACGGAATATGCCTTTGTCTTTCCATCCACTTGCTCAGGAATTTAATACCACATCAGTAGATTGGGAATTGCTTGATGAAGATTGGTTAAGCATAAAAAACTTCGCTTATTTTCACCGCACTTTAGCTTCCGCTTTGCCGGCAATTCGTCGATTTTTAATGAATTTAGATGAAAAAGATTGTCCTTTAATGCGAGATTATTTCATCACAAAACAGATACCCTATAACAAGAAAAATGGGTTAAAATTATTACGTTCGGAAATTGCACAAAGATTAAAAAAGGAGGCAAGATGAGCGAACAAGAAAAAAAAGGTTGGTTTCGCAAAGCCGTAGATGAATATAATAAGTTTTGTAAAGAGCTTGGTTTAGATAAAGGCTCTTGTAGAGGCTGCATGCCACGTATCGAATTCGATGATGATGGGCATGTAAAAAAAGAGAAGCCACTTGAACCACTTAAAAAATAGGAGAAACAGGGTTAATTAACCCTGTTTTTTTATACAGATAATTATTGAAAACTAGATTGAATTTGCTAAACTAATCAGATATTCACGCAAAAATGAGATAAAAATTGACCGCACTTATGAAAACAACCTATTTTAATTTTGATATTCCCACTCAGCCAAATGACCATAAAATTCTTGGCAACGTATTAACGGGTGCTGATGCACTTGCTGTCAGTGAAATTGCTGAGCAATATGATGGATTAACAGTGGTTGTGACACCGGATACCAAAAGTGCGGTTCGTTTATCACAAGTTTTACCGGATTTAACTTCTCAGTCCATTCAGTTTTTTCCTGATTGGGAAACGTTGCCTTATGATTCTTTTTCTCCTCATCAAGAAATTATTTCTTCGCGTTTAAGTGCGTTATTTCATTTGCAAAATACTAAAAAAGGCATTTTTATTTTGCCGATTAGCACATTAATGCAGCGAGTGTGTCCGCCGAAATATCTACAGCATAATGTCCTTTTGATTAAAAAAGGTGATCGTCTTGTCATTGAAAAATTGCGATTACAATTAGAGTCAGCAGGATATCGTTCCGTAGAGCAAGTACTAGAACATGGTGAATATGCTGTGCGCGGATCACTTTTAGATCTTTTCCCAATGGGAAGTGCGGTTCCATTTCGTTTAGATTTTTTTGATGATGAAATTGATTCGATTCGTACTTTTGATGTCGATACGCAGCGAACGTTAGATGAAATTCAATCTATTAATTTATTACCTGCACACGAATTTCCAACAGATGAGAAAGGTATTGAATTTTTCCGTACACAATTTAGAGAAACCTTTGGTGAAATTCGTCGTGATCCTGAGCATATTTATCAGCAAATCAGTAAAGGTGCATTAATTTCAGGGATTGAATATTGGCAACCGTTATTCTTTGATGAAATGGCAACGTTGTTTGATTACTTGCCCGAAAAAACGTTGTTTGTAGATATGGAAACAAATCAAGCACAAGGTGAACGTTTTTATCTTGATGCCAAACAGCGTTATGAGCATCGTAAAGTCGATCCTATGCGTCCTCTTTTGCCGCCAGAACTATTGTGGTTAAGTATTGATGCAGTAAATCATGCATTAAAAAATTACCCTAAAATTAATTTTAAAGCAGAAAAAGTGCGGTCATCTGTTCGTCAGAAAAATTTAGCGGTGTCCGCATTACCTGCCGTGACCATTCAATCACAGCAAAAAGAACCGTTATCGCAACTTCGACAGTTTATTGAACATTTCAAAGGAAATGTTTTATTTTCAGTTGAAACTGAAGGACGTCGTGAAACTTTAGTAGATTTGCTTTCACCATTAAAAATTAAACCTAAACAGATTAAAACCTTATCTGAAGCCAATCAAGACAAGTTTAATCTGTGGGTAAGTCGTCTTGAGCAAGGTTTTATTCTCGATGAGGCTAAACTCGCCGTTATTACTGAACATGAAATTTTAGGCGAGCGAGTACAACAACGTCAGCGTGATAAACGTAAGGCGGTGAATCCAGATACCTTAGTGCGCAATCTGGCTGAATTAAAAATTGGTCAGCCTGTGGTGCATTTAGATCATGGTGTGGGGCGTTATGGTGGCTTAGTGACACTCGATACTGGGGGCTTAAAAGCAGAATATTTGCTGATCAATTATGCGAATGAATCCAAACTTTATGTGCCTGTTGGTTCTCTTCATTTAATTAGTCGCTATGTCGGTGGCTCAGATGAAACTGCACCATTGCATAAATTAGGTAATGAATCGTGGGCGAAAACGCGTCAAAAAGCCGCAGAAAAAATTCGTGATGTGGCCGCTGAATTACTTGATGTATATGCCCAACGAGAAGTGAAAAAAGGCTTTGAATTTAAATATGATCGTGAGGAATTCCAGCAATTCGCTGCAACCTTTCCTTTTGAAGAAACGCACGATCAAGCCATGGCGATTAACGCAGTCATTTCGGATATGTGTCAGCCTAAAGCGATGGATCGTTTGGTTTGTGGTGATGTGGGCTTTGGTAAGACTGAAGTGGCAATGCGTGCCGCATTTTTGGCTGTAATGAATCATAAACAAGTCGCCGTATTGGTTCCAACAACCTTGTTAGCGCAACAGCATTACGAGAATTTTAAAGATCGTTTTGCTAATCTTCCGGTTAATGTGGAAGTGCTTTCTCGCTTTAAAACAGCTAAAGAGCAAAAACAAATCTTAGAAAATTTAGCCGAAGGAAAAGTCGATATTCTGATTGGAACCCATAAATTAATTCAATCCGATGTGAAGTTTTCTGATCTTGGCTTACTCATCATTGATGAAGAACATCGCTTTGGAGTGGGACAAAAAGAGAAAATTAAACAACTTCGAGCGAATATTGATATTTTAACGCTTACCGCAACACCAATTCCTCGCACTTTGAATATGGCGATGAATGGTATTCGCGATCTTTCTATTATTGCGACACCACCAGCTCGCCGAGTGAGTATCAAAACGTTTGTTCGCCAGAAAGATGATTTAATTATTCGTGAAGCGATTCTGCGTGAGATTTTGCGTGGCGGGCAAGTTTATTATTTACATAATGATGTGGCGAGTATTGAAAATACGGCTGAAAAACTGACCGCACTTGTACCAGAAGCACGAGTTGTGATTGGACATGGTCAAATGAGAGAACGTGAACTTGAACGCGTGATGAGTGATTTTTATCATCAACGTTATAACGTATTAGTCTGTTCTACCATTATTGAAACAGGGATTGATGTACCAACGGCAAATACGATCATTATTGAACGTGCAGATAATTTTGGCTTGGCACAGCTTCACCAGTTGCGTGGTCGAGTAGGACGTTCCCATCATCAAGCTTATGCCTATTTGCTTACACCTCCGCCGAAATTAATGACGAAAGATGCAAAACGTCGTTTAGAGGCATTAGAAAGTTTAGATAACTTAGGTGCAGGCTTCATTCTTGCGACGCACGATTTAGAGATCCGCGGTGCAGGTGAATTATTAGGGAATGAACAAAGTGGGCAAATTGAAAGCATCGGTTTTTCACTTTATATGGAATTACTTGATGCGGCAGTCAAAGCCTTAAAAGAGGGCAGAGAACCTTCATTAGAAGAGATTACACATCAACAAGCTGAAATTGAGCTACGTGTTCCAGCTTTATTGCCAGATGATTATCTTGGCGATGTGAATATGCGTTTGTCATTCTATAAACGGATTGCGGCAGCGGAAAGTAAGCAAGAGTTAGACGAATTAAAAGTTGAATTAATTGATCGCTTTGGTTTATTACCTGAAGCAACGAAAAATCTTTTACAAATTGCTGAAATGCGTTTAATGGTGAAACCATTAAAAGTACTGAAAATCGATGCAGGGGCTCAAGGTGGCTTTATTGAATTCTCACCTTCAGCAAAAGTTGATCCAGAAAAATTCATCAAATTAATTCAACAAAATCCAATTGTTTATCGCTTTGATGGACCATTAAAATTTAAGTTTGTAAAAGCCCTCCCAGAAAACAAAGCGCGGTTAGAATTTGTGATGGATTTAGTGAAGACACTTACTGAGTAGCAAGTAAATAAAAAGGCTGACAAAATGTCAGCCTTTCTTTTTCACATTTTATTAGTGAAGCGCTTCAACAACGCTTAAGAACATTTTTAAGATACCGGCATTTAATAAGTCGATAAAGAATGCCCCTACCATTGGTACAATTAAGAACGCTTTGTGAGATGGTCCGAAACGACTGGTAATCGCTTGCATGTTAGCAACAGCTGTTGGTGTTGCGCCGAGACCGAAACCACAGTGACCCGCACTTAATACAATTGCATCATAATCTTTACCCATCATACGGTATGTGACGTAGATAGCGAAGAAAGCCATGAAGACAACTTGAACCGCTAAGATAACTAATACATCTGTTGCAAGACCTGCTAATTCCCAAAGTTTGAGAGACATTAACGCAATTGCTAAGAAGATAGATAAACCTACGCTACCTAATACGTCAATCGCTGAATCAGCCACTTGGAATTTGAATAAGTGGGTTAAGCTGTTACGAATGATTACACCTGTAAACAAACACCATACGAATGTTGGTAATTGAATGTGAGTACCTTTTGTTAAGCCATCTAAGTATTGACCGATGAGTAAACATAAAGAAAGCATTGCGATGGTTTCAATGATTGAACGCGCATTGATTTTTCGTTTGTAAGTTGGGTGCTCAAATGCTTCTTGTACGTCATCTACTTCATCATTCTCTGGGTTCTCACCTTGTTTTTGATGATTTAATAAATAACGAGATACTGGACCACCTAAGATACCACCAAAGACTAAACCGAATGTAGCACATGCCATGGCGATTTCTGTCGCAGCCGGTAGATTAAATTCTTTAGTGAATGTTTCTGCCCATGCCGCACCTGTACCATGACCACCGGTTAGGGTAACTGAACCAGCAAGTAAGCCGTAAGCAGGATCAATGCCTAATAATTGAGTACCTAAAATACCGATGACATTTTGGCAAACAATGAGTATTGCTGCCGCCAATAGGAAGATAACTAATGGTTTTCCGCCTTTAATTAAGCGGGCAAAGTTTGCACTTAAACCGATAGAGGAGAAGAATACCAACATCATAGAGGTTTGTAAGCTTTTCTCAAAAGTGAATGAAGTGCCATTTACTTTGTATAAAATGGTTAATGCAATAGCCACAATAAAGCCGCCAACAACAGGCTCAGGGATATTAAATGTTTGTAAAACTCGAATGCGTTTTACTAGAAAAAAACCGAGTAATAATACAAAACTTGCTAAAGCAAGTGTTTGATAGGTATCAAAAACAATATTCACGAAATATCCTCCTATTTAGTTTGGTTTCGAGAATTCTTATGAGTTGTGTTCAGGTTCAACCACCACAATGTCAACATTACTATGTAATCCACGTGGTAATTGGGAGCCCTTTCTGCCGCGTTCCGCACGGAATTTTTGCAGATCTTCCGGTTTTAATGTGATTTTTCGTTTACCGGAATGGAACTCAAGGCTGGCTTGCTCTGAAATTAAGAACAATTTCACCAATAATTCTGACCGCGCTTTTGCATTCGCTGCTGGAATACTGATGATTTTGTTGCCTTTCCCTTTTGATAATGCCGGTAAATCCCGTACCGGAAAAATCAGCATTCGACCCGCTGAAGTGAGGGACACAAGAAGTGAGGCCGACTCGGAAAGTTTCTCAGGTTTCAAGACTTTCGCATTTTCTGGCAAAGAAATCAAGGCTTTTCCAGCTTTATTACGTGCAATTAAATCTTCAAATTTGCAAATAAAACCGTATCCTGCATCTGATGCCATCAATAATTCTTGTTTTTCAGGTTCCATAATAACCTGTTCAATGGTTGCACCAGCCGGTAATGTGAGTTTACCGGTGAGCGGTTCACCTTGTGAACGCGCAGAAGGTAAGCTTAATGGATCTAAAGCATAGCTACGACCAGTACTATCAATAAAAATCACCGGTTGATTGCTTTTACCGCAAGCGTGCGCGAGATATTTATCACCTGCTTTATAGCTTAATCCTATCGGATCAATGTCATGACCTTTTGCACAGCGTACCCAGCCCATTTCAGATAAGATGACGGTAACAGGTTCTGCTGGAGTCATTTCACTTTCAGAAATGGCTTTCGCTTCTTCACGCTCAACTAATTGAGACATTCTAGGGCTGGCGTATTTTTTCGCATCTTCTTGAATTTCTTTTTTGATCAAGGTATTTAAGCGACGCTCAGATCCTAAAATTAACTCTAAATTTGACCGCTCTTCTTCGAGTTTATCTTTTTCAGCTTGTAATTGATGTTCTTCTAATTTGGCTAAATGGCGCAAACGTAAGTTTAAAATGGCTTCTGCTTGTTCATCACTTAAGTTAAAGCGAGCCATTAAAACTTGTTTAGGTTCATCTTCAGTACGAATAATTTCAATCACTTCATCAATATTGAGGAAAGCAATCATCAAACCGTCTAAAATGTGTAAACGAGCGAGTACTTTATCTAAACGATGTTGTAAACGACGCGTTACTGTTGTACGACGGAATGTCAGCCATTCGGTAAGAACTTGAAGTAGACCTTTCACAGCTGGTTTATGATCAAGTCCGATCATATTCATATTCACACGATAGCTTTTTTCGAGATCCGTCGTCGCAAATAAATGCGCCATCAAGGCATCCGTGTCAACGCGATTTGAACGAGGTACAAGTACAATACGCACAGGATTTTCATAATCCGCCTCATCACGAATATCTTCTACCATAGGCAATTTTTTCGCCGTCATTTGCTCAGCAATTTGTGCAATGATTTTAGAGGGTGAAGATTGATGAGGAAGTGCGCTAATGATGATTTCACCGTCTTCTTTATGCCATGTTGCACGCATTTTGATAGAACCACGACCAGTTTCATACATTTTGCGAATATCATCTTTTGGCGAAATAATTTCCGCTTCAGTTGGAAAATCTGGGCCTTGAATGATATTGAGTACATCATCTAATCCTGCTTTTGGATTATCTAATAGCAGGACCGCTGCATCCGCCACTTCATTAATATTGTGTGGTGGAATATCGGTTGCCATCCCGACGGCAATTCCGGTGGTGCCGTTTAACAGAATATGAGGTAAACGTGCAGGCAAATATTGTGGTTCTTCTAAAGTGCCATCAAAGTTTGGTTGGAAATCAACGGTGCCTTGGCCTAATTCAGATAATAGAATTTCAGAAATTTTGGACAGGCGAGACTCCGTATAACGCATTGCGGCGAATGATTTAGGATCATCTGGTGCCCCCCAGTTTCCTTGCCCATCCACTAACGGATAACGGTAAGAAAAGGGCTGAGCCATTAATACCATGGCTTCATAACAGGCGGAGTCGCCGTGTGGATGGAATTTACCTAACACATCACCGACTGTACGCGCAGATTTTTTAAATTTCGCTGCAGCATTTAAACCCAGTTCAGACATCGCATAGACAATACGGCGCTGAACAGGCTTT
>UMKA01040974.1_pt1 | contig 10800 bp, 9 predicted proteins | sample 1966211 | NCBI WGS metagenome assembly UMKA01 (sample SAMEA4836165, study PRJEB28245) | human gut metagenome | biome: gut microbiome; material: fecal sample | place: Denmark | collected 2008
GCCCTTCACACGCCGTGTCTTTAGGAGTTTTTGTAGATGAAGCATTGTCGTTCATAGACAGTCATGCCATCCCTTTGGATGCCGTTGCAGTGAGTTGCGGACCGGGTTCGTACACCGGACTCCGAATCGGGGTTTCTATGGCGAAAGGAATTTGTTACGGGCGCAATATCCCCTTGATCGGTATCCCGACGCTGGAAGTATTGAGTGTTCCGGTGCTGTTGTATCACGACTTGCCCGAAAACGCTTTGCTTTGTCCGATGATCGACGCCCGCCGCATGGAAGTATATGCAGCCGTCTATGACCGTCGTCTACAAGTGAAACGTACAGTTGCCGCCGACATCGTAGATGAGAACTCTTACCTGGAGTTCCTGAACGAACAACCGGTTTATTTCTTTGGAAACGGAGCCGACAAATGCCGCGAACAGATCACGCATCCGAACGCACATTTTATCGACAATATCCATCCGTTGGCTAAAATGATGTTCCCACTGGCAGAAAAAGTAGTGGCCGATGAAGACTATAAAGACGTGGCTTACTTCGAACCTTTCTACCTGAAAGAATTCGTTGCCTCCATGCCGAAAAAGCTTCTTTAATTTTTTAATTTTTAATTCTCAATTTTAATTTAACAAATGCAATACAATACTCAACAGAAAAGAATGCCGCTTCCCGAATACGGGCGTAGCATCCAGAACATGGTAGATTATGCGTTGACCATTCAGGATCGTGCAGAACGTCAGCGTTGTGCCAACACCATCATCAACATTATGGGAAATATGTTCCCCCATTTGCGTGATGTACCCGATTTCAAGCACAAGCTTTGGGACCACCTGGCTATCATGTCCGGTTTTGAGCTGGATATTGACTATCCGTATGAAATCATCCGCAAGGACAATCTGGTGACCCGCCCGGACCATATCCCCTACTCCACTGCCCGTATGCGTTACCGTCACTACGGACATACGCTGGAAGTACTGATAAAAAAAGCGATCGAATTCCCTGAAGGAAACGAAAAGAGAAACCTGATTGCCCTTATCTGCAACCACATGAAAAAGGATTACCTGGCATGGAACAAAGATACAGTGGACGACAAAAAGATTGCCGAAGACCTGTACGAACTGTCTAACGGGGAACTCCAAATGACCGACGATATCGTCCGGCTGATGGCAGAACGCCTGAATCAGAACTACCGTCCGAAGACGAACTATACCAACAATCGTCAAAACAATAAAAGAAGATACTAAACACTTTATACTTAATACTAAAAAAATTAATGGCTTCATTTGTAATCGAAGGAGGACATCGGCTTAGCGGAGAAATCCACCCGCAAGGAGCTAAAAACGAAGTTTTGCAGATAATCTGTGCCACGTTGCTGACCGCAGAGGAAGTGACGGTGAACAATATACCTGACATTCTTGATGTCAACAACCTGATTCAGCTCTTGCGGGAGATGGGAGTGACGGTTGCGAAGAAAGGCATTGATTCTTATAGTTTTAAAGCAGAAAATGTAGACCTGGCTTATTTGGAAAGCGATGAATTCCTAAAGAAATGTTCCAGTCTGCGAGGCTCTGTGATGCTTATAGGTCCCATGGTGGCACGTTTCGGCAAGGCATTGATTTCCAAGCCGGGAGGAGATAAAATCGGTCGCCGCCGTCTGGACACTCACTTTGTAGGTATTCAGAATTTAGGGGCCGACTTCCGCTACGACGAAGAGCGGGGTATCTACGAAATAACGGCCGACAGACTTCAGGGAAGCTATATGCTACTGGACGAAGCATCTGTCACCGGAACAGCCAACATCGTCATGGCAGCCGTACTTGCCAAAGGTACGACCACCATTTACAATGCCGCCTGCGAACCCTACGTGCAACAACTCTGCCGGTTACTCAACCGGATGGGAGCCAAAATCAGCGGTATCGCATCCAACCTGCTCACCATCGAAGGCGTGGAAGAACTGCACGGCACGCAACACACCGTACTGCCCGACATGATTGAAGTGGGCAGCTTCATCGGCATGGCGGCAATGACGAAAAGCGAAATTACCATCAAGAATGTTTCTTACGAAAATCTTGGAATCATCCCCGAGAGCTTCCGCCGTCTGGGCATCAAGCTCGAACAAAGAGGAGACGATATTTACGTTCCCGCACAGGAAACATACCAGATAGAATCATTTATCGACGGCTCCATCATGACGATAGCCGACGCCACTTGGCCGGGACTGACTCCCGACTTGCTAAGTGTGATGCTCGTTGTAGCCACACAAGCCAAAGGCAGCGTACTGATCCATCAGAAAATGTTCGAAAGCCGCCTGTTCTTTGTGGACAAGCTGATCGACATGGGTGCACAGATCATTCTCTGCGACCCTCACCGCGCCGTAGTCATCGGACACAACCACGGCTTCAAGCTGCGCGGCGCCCGCCTGACTTCACCGGATATACGTGCCGGTATCGCCCTTCTGATTGCCGCCATGAGCGCCGAAGGAACCAGTACCATTAGTAACATCGAACAGATAGACCGTGGTTATCAGAACATCGAAGGACGTCTGAACGCTATCGGAGCCAGAATCACCCGGATATGATAAAGAAAGAAGAAGTATACAAGATAGGATTATTCAATAAACCGCACGGCATCCACGGCGAATTGCAATTTACCTTCACGGACGATATTTTCGACCGTGTGGACTGTGATTACCTGATATGCCTGCTCGATGGCATTTTCGTGCCTTTCTTCATCGAAGAATACCGCTTCCGTTCAGACTCCACCGCCTTGGTGAAACTGGAAGGAGTCGACAGTGCCGAACGTGCCCGAATGTTCACCAACATTGAAGTCTACTTCCCCGTGAAACACGCCGAAGAAGCGGAAGACGGCGAACTGTCCTGGAACTTCTTCATCGGTTTCCAAATGGAAGACATCCATCACGGACTTCTGGGAGAAGTCATAGATGTAGATACCACTACGGTAAACACCCTTTTCGTGGTTGAAGGAGCGGAAGAAGAGGAACTGCTCGTTCCCGCCCAGGAGGAATTTATCGTAGGAATAGACCAGAAACAGAAACTCATCACGGTGGAACTTCCCGAAGGGTTGCTCAATCTGGAGGAATTGGAAGATGACCGGTGAGAACGAATCAAACGATGAGCCGCTCATCCACTGAAAATAGTAAATAGTAAATCGTAAAAACAGTAAATACCCGAGATGCCAAAGAGAAGACGAAGTAAAGCTTTCTGGAAAAATTTCAAGTTCAAGTATAAACTAACGATCGTTAATGAAAATACACTTGAAGAAATTGTCGGACTTCGCGTATCCAAGCTCAATGGACTTTCCGTATTACTTTGCGTGCTGGCGGTACTTTTCCTGATCGCTTCCTGCATCATCACCTTCACCCCGCTGCGCAACTACCTCCCCGGATACATGAACAGTGAAGTCCGTACACAAATCGTGGACAATGCCCTGCGTGTAGACTCTTTACAACAAGTGCTCAACAAGCAGAATCTTTACATCATGAACATTCAGGATATCTTCAGTGGAAAAGTATCCATCGACAGCGTGCAGACACTCGATTCACTGACCACTGCCCGCGAAGACACACTGATGGAACGTACCAAACGGGAAGAAGAATTCCGCCGTCAGTATGAAGAGAATGAAAAATATAACCTGACCTCCATCACTTCCCAACCGGACGTGACCGGACTCATTTTATACCGTCCGACACGAGGTATGGTGTCCGACCACTTCAATGCCGAGAAGAAACATTACGGCACCGACATCGCCGCCAATCCCAACGAAAGTGTATTGGCAACCATGGACGGGACCGTCATCCTAAGTACATACACCGCCGAGACAGGTTATCTGATTGGCGTACAACATAACCAGGATTTAATTTCAATCTATAAACACTGCGGCTCCCTCCTGAAAAAGGAAGGTGAACGCGTGAAAGGAGGCGAAGCCATCGCTCTGGTAGGAAACAGCGGCACACTTAGTACAGGGCCGCACCTCCATTTCGAACTTTGGTATAAAGGTCATCCGGTGAATCCCGAAAAATACATCGTATTTTAAGTGATAATAGAAAAATGAATATAGAGACTAACAAAAAGAAAAAACAAATAGCTATCCTAGGCTCAACAGGCTCCATCGGGACGCAGGCTCTGCAAGTCATCGAAGAACATCCCGACCTGTACGAAGCCTATGCGCTGACAGCCAACAACCGCGTGGAACTACTGATTGCCCAGGCACGGAAGTTCCAGCCGGAAGTGGTAGTGATAGCCAACGAAGAAAAGTATTCCGAACTGAAAGAAGCATTGAGCGACCTGCCTATCAAAGTGTACGCAGGCACAGACGCTATCTGTCAGATTGTAGAAGCAGGCCCCATCGACATGGTGTTGACAGCCATGGTCGGTTATGCCGGACTAAAACCAACCATCAACGCCATCCGCGCCAAGAAAGCGATTGCGTTGGCCAATAAAGAAACATTGGTAGTAGCGGGCGAACTGATTAATCAGTTGGCACAACAATATCGCACTCCGATTCTGCCGGTAGACTCTGAACACTCTGCTGTTTTTCAGTGTTTAGCGGGAGAAGTGGGTAACCCGATCGAGAAAGTGATATTGACAGCCTCCGGAGGTCCGTTCCGCACTTGCACCTTGGAACAGCTGAAATCCGTCACAAAGACGCAAGCCTTGAAACATCCCAACTGGGAAATGGGAGCAAAAATCACAATCGACTCCGCTTCCATGATGAATAAAGGTTTTGAGGTGATCGAAGCCAAATGGTTGTTTGGTGTTCAGCCCAGCCAGATCGAAGTGGTGGTGCATCCGCAATCAGTCATCCACTCGATGGTGCAGTTTGAAGACGGAGCTGTCAAGGCACAACTTGGGATGCCAGATATGCGCCTGCCCATCCAGTACGCATTCTCCTACCCCGACCGTATCAGCTCTTCTTTCGACAGGCTCGATTTCTCCCAATGCACGAATCTGACGTTTGAGCAACCCGATACGAAACGGTTCCGCAACCTGGCACTCGCCTACGAAGCGATGTACCGCGGAGGGAATATGCCCTGTATCGTCAATGCTGCCAATGAAGTAGTGGTAGCCTCTTTCCTGAAAGACGGCATCAGCTTCCTCGGCATGAGCGACGTAATAGAGAAAACAATGGAACGGGTTGCCTTCATCGCCAATCCGACATACGACGATTATGTAGCTACGGATGCGGAAGCAAGGAAAATAGCAGCCAGTCTGATATGATCCGCTTCATCCCATTGATGAACAAAGAAAATAAAGAAATTGATTAGTATTAATATAAATTGAAAATAGCCTTTATATCTTCTCTTTGGCAGAGAATCCAGTGAAGGCTTTAAACTGTAAATAGACTATATGGAAACATTTTTGATTCGTGCCCTGCAATTGATTATGAGCTTATCTTTGCTCGTTATCGTTCATGAAGGCGGGCATTTTCTTTTTGCCCGTTTGTTTAAGGTGCGTGTAGAAAAATTCTGCTTATTTTTTGACCCTTGGTTCACCCTTTTTAAGTTCAAACCCAAGAAAAGTGACACAGAGTATGCAGTAGGCTGGTTGCCATTGGGCGGTTATGTCAAAATAGCCGGCATGATTGATGAGTCGATGGATACCGAACAGATGAAACAACCCGAACAACCGTGGGAGTTCCGTTCCAAGCCGGCGTGGCAACGTCTGCTGATAATGGTGGGTGGCGTACTGTTCAACTTCCTGTTGGCACTGTTCATCTACTCCATGATTCTTTTTGCATGGGGCGACCAATATATAAAGGTACAGGAAGCCCCTCTTGGTATGGAATTCAACGAGACTGCCAAAGCGGTAGGTTTCCAGGACGGTGATATCCTCCTTTCTGCCGACGGTGTTCCTTTCGAACGTTATGACGGCGACATGTTGAGCCAGATTGCCGATGCACGCGAAGTAAGCGTCATCCGTAACGGGGCAAAAGCCTCCGTCTATATCCCGGAAGACCTGATGCAACGCCTCTTGGCAGACAGTGTCCGCTTCGCCTCCTACCGTTTCCCGTACGTTATAGACAGCGTAATGGTGAACTCTCCTGCCGCACAAGCAGGAATCCAGGCAGGTGACAGCATCATCGCCCTGAACGGAACACCGATCTCTTTCTCCGACTTCAAAGAAGCGATGGCAGAACGTAAGAAAAACGAAGCAACCCTGCTCAAAGACAGCATAGATCCGCGTCTAATCACGCTGACTTATGTGCGTAACGGTGCAACAGACACGCTAAGTATGCGTGTAGACTCCGCCTACCTGATGGGTGTAACCGCCTGTCTCGTCACAGACCGTCTGCTCCCTATGGTAAAAAAAGAATATGCCTTCTTTGAATCCTTCCCCGCAGGTGTCTCCCTCGGTGTGAAAACCCTGAAAGGCTATGTAGGAAACATGAAATACCTCTTCTCAAAAGAAGGAGCCAAACAACTGGGCGGCTTCGGAACGATCGGCAGCATCTTCCCCGCTACCTGGGACTGGCACCAGTTCTGGTATATGACAGCCTTCCTTTCCATCATCCTGGCTTTCATGAACATCCTCCCTATCCCCGCATTAGACGGTGGCAACGTGCTCTTCCTCTTCTACGAGATGATAGCCCGCCGCAAACCGAGCGACAAGTTTATGGAATACGCCCAGATGACCGGTATGATTCTGCTCTTCGGTCTGTTGATATGGGCTAACTTCAATGATATTTTGCGATTCTTCTTCTAGCGAATATAACAATAGAAAGATAGAGAAAACATATAAAAAGAATCATCCCGGATGAAAAAGGTTTTAAAAACCAATTTTCATCCGGGATCTTTTTTTATTGTTGTTTGTCTTTAAATCTTCAACATCTTCTTCTCTCTCTCCAAATCCGTCTCATCCAACTTAGGTGAAGGCACCGTGCACGTTTTGATATAATCTCCCTCCTGACACGTATAATTATAGTACACCTCCAATTCCGGAGTCAATTCCGCCCGCGGAACCAGACACCCTTCCATCTCCAGAAACTGATTAACATCCGTACTATCCGACTGTTTCACCAGTACAATACGACGCGCAATCGGATTATGATTGTAGTCCAGACAGAGATAAAGCCCTTTCAGCATATTCGGAAACTCATAATGCGGAAGTTGCAGGTAAATAGTCACCAGCGCAAACTGTGGCAAATCCCTTTCGTTGAACATCAGGTAAGAGTTCTGATGATTACTGATAATCCCGCTCCCCCAATGCACCGACTTATACGCATTAATCATCCCCACCTTCACATACTCATTATTCTCGGAAGCACAAATCATGTACGGCTCGATCTTCAAGCTATCCGTAGAAGACGACAAACTGTAACTAAGATACATACCGCTATAATTATACACCTCCTGCACAGACTCCTTCGCCTCTTTCCCCAGCAACTTGATAAAAGAGTTGCCACTCTCCGCCTCGCTCTGCACGTCCGGCTCCATCTCCTGAAGCAACAGCCTCACCGATCCCACATTATTTAATAAGCGTTTCTTGGAAACATTATTCACCAGTGCCAAAGCTTCATCCAGCGCCTCGTCCGGTGTGCGTGTTTTCAATAAGTCGATATAAGCGGGAAGCACACTCGAATACAAAGCAGACAACACACTCGGAGCCATATCCACCCGGTCGGCAATTTCTTTCATCTTCACCCCGTTGTTGCGCAGGTACTCTATTCTTTTATAAATATCCGTAAGTTCGTCCATGATTTTTCGGTTTGTTAATTGATTCCGTTGCAAAGGAATGACTAAGGTATTATGTTTGTATTGCATGAATATTACATTAATATTTCAGTACACTTAAAGGCTCATATATACAATATGATTCATTGAAATTCATTTTTTCGTTCGCTCCGACACCCTACTTTTGCACCGGAAACAAAAAAAATAGCATTATGAATTTCAAAGAAAAACTGTCGCCTTCGGCCCAAAAGAAACTTTCCGATTTACTCTTTATCCTTTATGCGGGAGGAGCGGCACTGCTATCCTATTCATTAGTCTACGCACTACGCAAACCGTTCACCGCCGCCACGTTCGACGGCATGGAACTATTTGGTATGGACTATAAGATAGCCACCAGCATCATCCAGATATTCGGATATATGGTATCCAAGTTTATCGGGATCAAACTTATTTCCGAACTGAAGAGAGAAGGCCGCCTGAAATTCATTCTTGTTTCTATTTTAGTGGCCGAACTCTCTTTGGTTCTTTTCGGATGCCTACCCCGCCCGTTCAATGTGTTGGCGTTGTTCTTCAACGGACTGTCGCTTGGCTGTATGTGGGGAGTCATCTTCAGCTTCCTCGAAGGACGCCGGGTGACGGATCTGCTCGCTTCCCTTTTCGGACTTAGTATCGCAGTCAGTAGCGGCACAGCCAAATCCATCGGACTTTTCGTTGTCGACACCCTGCATGTCAGTGAATTCTGGATGCCTGCACTGATCGGTGCGGTAGCATTGCCCTTGCTGGCAGGACTGGGCTATATCCTCGATCACCTGCCCAAACCGACTGCCGAAGACAAAGCACTGCGTGTGGAACGTGTCACTCTCAACAAACAACAACGCTGGAACCTGTTCCGCAGCTTTGCTCCCATATTGACACTGCTTTTCTTCGCCAACCTCTTTCTCACCGTTTTGCAAGATGTCAAGGAAGACTTTCTGGTGAAAATCATAGACGTCAATGCCGCCGGACTTTCCCCGTGGGTATTCGCCAAAGTGGACGGTGTAGTCACACTGATTATCCTAGCCATTTTCGCCACCCTGGCAGTGATGAAAAGCCACATCAAAGTACTTTCCGTTCTATTGACCCTTGTCATTGCGGGAGCAATCACACTTAGCACTGTGGCATTCAACTACCATACCCTGCAACTTTCTCCGCTCGTGTGGTTATTTATCCAGAGCCTCTGCCTCTATTTTTCTTACTTGAGCTTTCAAACCATCTTCTTCGACCGCTTCATCGCCTGTTTCCGCATCAAGGGAAATGTAGGTTTCTTCATAGCGATGGTCGATTCCATCGGCTACACAGGCACAGTGGTGGTATTGGTAGTGAAAGAATGTTTCAACCCGGATTTGAATTGGCTGGAATTCTACAATACGATGGCAGGGACAGTAGGAATCGTCTGCACCTTTGCGTTCACCTTAGCAATGATTTATCTGACACAAAAATACAGAAAAGGGAAACAGGGTGAAATACGCGGGAACGAATCTTGCCCCGTCCCCTCCCTCGCTTCTTACTAATTTCTGACGAATAAACCAATATTATATAGAAACAAGAATGAAAAAGATTGAATGTATTATTATGGACTGGGCTGGTACAGCCGTTGACTATGGATGTTTTGCCCCCGTGGCTGCTTTTATCGAAGCATTTGCCGAAAAAGGACTGGTAATCGATGTTGTACAGACCCGCAAACCAATGGGACTACCCAAAATTCAACACATCCGCGAACTACTTTCCATGCCTGACGTGAACGAACAGTTTACCGCCCGTTACCAACGCGCCTGGACGGAAGAAGACGTGGTAGAACTAAACCGCCTTTTCGAGAAGCATCTCTTCGCCTCTCTCGAAAACTACACAGACCCTATTCCGGGAGTAATCCCAACTTTGGAAAAATTGCGTGCCGCAGGTATTAAAATAGGATCGACCACCGGCTATACCCGCGAAATGATGGATGTAGTTCTCCCCGCCGCACAGGCAAAAGGATACCACGTGGATTATTGCGCCACTCCCAACCTACTTCCCGCCGGACGTCCCGCTCCTTACATGATTTTTGAGAACCTGACGAAATTAGCAGTCCCCAGCCTCGACGCCGTTATAAAAGTGGGTGATACGATTGCCGATATTCTCGAAGGAGTGAACGCGAAAGTGTATAGTGTAGGCGTGATTCTCGGCAGCAATGAAATGGCACTTACCGAAGCAGAAACAAAATCAATGCCTGCCTCCGAACCCGAAGCCCGCATCGCCGATGTCAAAGAGCGCATGCTTGCCGCAGGAGCTTCTTACGTGATACGCACTATCGAAGAACTTCCCGCACTGATTGAAACGATCAACGCCGGCAACTAACATTCAAGCCCGCACCCAACAATCAGAAAAGAAACAAAATCATTTATTTATTCATTTCTAAAGAAAACATCATTATGAAACCATATTTGTTATTAACTCCGGGACCTCTAACCACCTCTGAAACAGTAAAAGAAGCCATGATGACCGACTGGTGTACATGGGACGAAGACTACAACCTCGGCATTGTTCAGGAACTCCGCAAAGACCTGGTTAACATCGCCACTAAAAAACCGGAAGAATACACTTCCATCCTTTTACAGGGAAGCGGAACCTATTGCGTGGAAGCCGTTTTGGGCGCCACCATCACCCCGAAAGACAAACTCCTGATTTGTAGCAACGGAGCCTATGGCGACCGTATGGGCAACATTGCAGAATATTACCATCTCGACTACGACATGCTGGCTTTTGAAGAAACAGAGCAGGTATCAGTTGAATATGTAGACGATTATCTTAGCAATAACTCCGATATCACACATGTCGCTTTCGTTCATTGCGAAACAACGACCGGTATCCTGAATCCGATCAAAGAACTGTCCCACATCGTCAAGATGCATGGTAAAAAGCTGATTGTAGACTGTATGAGCAGCTTCGGAGGTATTCCCTTAGATGTAAACGAACTCGGTATCGACTTCCTAATCAGCAGTTCCAACAAGTGTATTCAGGGTGTACCGGGATTCGGATTCATCATCGCCCGCCGTTCGGAATTAAAATATTGCAAAGGAGTGGCACGCTCTCTTTCC
>UMKA01027522.1_pt1 | contig 10765 bp, 4 predicted proteins | sample 1966211 | NCBI WGS metagenome assembly UMKA01 (sample SAMEA4836165, study PRJEB28245) | human gut metagenome | biome: gut microbiome; material: fecal sample | place: Denmark | collected 2008
GAGTTGGGTTGGGATATTGCTAATAAAGGACATGAGCTTTATTTAGGGATTGACCGAGGTAAGGTGCATTCTAGCCAAGAAGAGCTTCAAATTGGTGATAGCTTAATGGGTGGCGCAATTGGACTTCGCGGTAAATTATGGGGCATTAACTATGATTATTTTGTGGGTGTTCCAATTAAAAAACCGGAAGGATTTAGAACCAGTCATGTGACAACCGGATTTAATGTGAGCTACCGTTTTTAATGCTCACGCTTTTAGATGAATAAATTGATTAAAACCAAACAGAATTTAAAACTTTAAAGGAAATTAAAAAATGAATAAACGTCATTATAAAGTGATTTTTAGCCGTGTATTAAACCAGCTTGTGGTGGTCTCTGAGTTGGCAAAATCTCAAGGTAAAGCACAAAGTGAAAATGTGAGTCCAGAACAAGAAAAAACAGGACTATTTTCAAGTACACTTTCACTTAATCCTATTCATTTTAGCTTAATGTTGGCATTAGGCTTTGTCTTCTTATCCCCTTCTGTTCATGCTGAAGATATGGCCATTCGTGCAGATAAATCTGCACCGGGTAATCAACAACCCACAGTACTTCAAACCGGCAATGGTTTACCGCAAGTGAATATTCAAACACCAAGCGCTGGTGGGGTATCACGTAACCAATATTCACAATTTGATGTGGCAGAGAAAGGTGCCGTGTTAAACAATGCTCGTAAAGCAGCACAAACGCAAATGGCAGGCTGGGTGCAAGGTAACCCGAATCTTGCTCGCGGTGAAGCAAAAGTCATTCTTAATGAGGTAAACTCCGCTAATCCAAGCCGTTTAAAAGGTTATGTGGAAGTCGCGGGTAAAAAAGCGGATGTCGTGATAGCCAACCCTAGTGGTATTCAGTGCGATGGCTGTGGTGTGATTAATGCTGGACGCACCACGCTGACAACCGGTAAAGCGGAAGTTGAAAATGGCGAGTTGAAAGGCTATCGCGTAAAAGGCGGTAAAGTGACTGTGGGTCAAAAAGGCATGGATAACAGCCAATCTGATTACACCGATATTATCGCGGAGAAAGCCGAAATCAAAGGTGGGGTTTGGTCGAAGAAAGGGATTAAAGTTACCACGGGTAAAAACAATGTTGACCGTACCAATGATTCAGTTGTGTACGTGGGTGATAAAAATACTGACAACACTGACCGCACTTCTGATACCCAAGGCGAAAACCAAAGCTACAGTGTGGATGTGAGCCAATTAGGTGGGATGTATGCTGAAAAAATCCATTTAGTGGATAACGGTCAAGGTCTTGGTGTACGCAATGCGGGGCACATTGGTGCATCTGCTGGAAACGTGAAAATTGATAGCCAAGGACGCATTATTAATGAAGGGGTGATTAGCGCAACTCACCAAGCTGATCTTAATGCAGAAAAGGTTATTGAAAATAAAGGTAAAATTGAAACAAAACTGGGTGGTGTTGCATTGCGCTCACAAACTCGAGTAGAGCAGCATGGTTCAATTGTTTCACATCAAGGGGGGAGCTTTGTTCAAGCTAAGGATAAAGTTACTCAAACCGGTGAAACTGTTGCTAAGGGCGATATTCAGTATCAGGCGAAAAATATTGAAGTAAAAAGTGGTGCTTTAGTTGCTGCTGGCGTTACGGTACAGGATACTACGCAAGGTGAAATTCGTTCTCTAGATACTCAACATGCACAAGGTGCAAATCTTACTCTTTCAGCTGAAAAGACCATTTCATCCAAAGCAAAACATCTAGCGAGTGGTGAGATTAATGTGAGAGCGGAAACGGTTGATTTATCTGATAGTCAATTAAGTGGAGATCGCATCGCTCTCCAATCTGCTCAATCAGCTTTAAATCTGAATAAAACAACGTTATATAGCGAAGGAAAAACAACATTAAGCAACCCAAATCTTATTTCAACTGAAAATGCACATTTGAATGCAGAGCATTTTGTGGTGGATAGTGTTCAACTTAATAATCATCAGGGCAGTTGGATTCAACGTGGCGCCGAAGCTTTTGCATTAAATTTACAAAAGGGATTAGACAATACAGAAGGGAAAATTGTCGCAGAAGGTACGCTTTCTGTTCAAACGCCATTAATTCAAAATAATCAAGGTGTGATTTGGTCAAATCAAGGTGTGAAACTTAACACAAATGCAGGACATATAGAGTCTCAATCTGGTTATTTATTTGGAAAAAATAGTCTTGATATTAGTACTTCAACCTTGAATAACCAAAAAGGTGAAATGTTAGGTGGACAGGTTTTATTGGCTGCACAGCAAGTTAATAATGAGGAAGGAAAGTTAATTGTCGGAAATCGCGCAGATTTATCAATTAATCAATTTAATAATCAGCGTGGTATTGTTTATAGCCAAGGTGAACTATCATTAAAAACAGAAAATTTACACAACCAAGATGGCATTATTTCATCTGTTTCTCGTGCGACATTGCTTGCAAATGATTTAAATAACCTTAAAGGAGTGATTCAGGGAGAGTCTGATTTAACGATTCAAACCCAAAATTTGAATAATACACAAGGTGATATTTCAGCGAAAACAGCAGCGATTTCTTCTGCTGCAATAAATAATGCACAAGGTGTAATTTCATCTCAGGATTTAACATTATCTGGTACAAATTTAAATAACAAAGGTGGCATTGTTCAAAGTGTGAATGCAACATTAAATTTGACCAAGATGGATAACCAGTCTGAAGGTGATAAAGGCTCTTTGGTTAGTGCAACAAATCGTTTAGTGTTAAATGTTACAAATGTAAATAATAAAAATACAAAAGCTAAACAAGATACCCCTACTCAAGGTATTCAAACAACTAATTTAGTAATAAATGCAGAGCATATTGAAAACCAATCTGGTGGTATTTATGCAGGAAAATCAGCAAATATTACAGTTAATCAATCTCTTGATAACCAACAAGGTGAGATTTTATCGGCTGGTCGAGTTGATATTGTAAATCCAGATTTAACCTTGGTTGTAAATAATGCACTAGGAAAAATTGAATCGGTGATTGGCACAACATTACAAGCCAAAACATTAGCGGATGAAGGTTCGATTAGAACAAAAGGAGATTTGGGTATTGAGTTAAATGATAGCTTTACCCTAAATAAAGCCTTTGGTGTAGGCAATAATCTTACTTTTAAAACAAAAGGTGATTTTGTTAATAATTCTAACCTTGTGGTAGGTAATTCAGCATCAGTTGAAGGCGCGACTATTCAAAATAATGCTAATGCAGAAATTTCCTCGATAAACACTCGCATTCAAGCCAATAAACTGGATAACTTTGGTTTAATAGATGGTGACACCACAGTGATTAAAGCCAATGATGTCAATAATATCGGTACTGCACGTATTTATGGTAGTCATCTTGCCATTCAAGCAAATAATTTAAATAATCTTGAGAACTCTGACGGAACAGCAGCGACTATCGCTGCTCGCGAGAGACTTGATTTAGGTGTTGGTAATCTAGTAAACCGTAATCATTCACTTATTATGAGTTTAGGTGATATCTATATTGGTGGGAAGTTGAATGAAAATAATCAAGCTACTGGTTATGCAAATAGTATTGATAACGGTAGTGCGACAATTGAAGCTTTAGGAAGTGGTTGGATTAAGACACATCATCTTTTAAACCAAGATTTACACCTAAAATTAGGTAAAAAAGTAGAAAAAGAACGAATTGATGAATATTCGTTAGGAAGTGATACACATCGTTACCGTGGAGGTAGAGATGGCTATTTCTATATCAATGATGGAAGCAGAAGTCGCCATTCTTATCTTAAATTGAATGATGGTTCGAGAATTGCGGGGGAAGGCTGGAAAAGATGGCATTATACTCGTACAACAACAACTTCTACAATTGAACATCAAGATCCAGCAAAAATCTTAATAGGTGGGGAATTGCATCTTTCTGGAGAAGATCTTCATAATAAACAGAGCCAAATTCTTGTGGGACAGAAAGTGCTACTGGATGATAAAGTCTTTACTCAATCGACAAATGATCGGTTGCGTAGCTCAAAATCTAAGTTAGAAAATGATGATTTAATCGGTAATATTGATATCACAGATCAAGGTGAATTTGTTCAAGAAAAACATATCAGAAGAAAAAGAAAAAAATATTACCACTATCACAATTACAAAGATTTTACTGATGTTCATCCAACCCAAGATTTTAGTTTTGGTTTGAAATTATTGACAATTGGTGAACCTGTCGAAAAAACAGGGACAACTGTTAATGGTAAATCTGATTTTCAAGGAGTATCTCTTGAACAGAAAACACCTTTAAAAACAGATCTCAATGCAAATCGTGTTGATTTAGCAGCGCTTACCTCTGGTTTGGTAAAAAATAAAGATAATCTTGGTATAAAAACACACTTACCGGATATTTCATTACCACAGGCAAGTCTTTATAAAATTAACCCAGCAGCATCAGGACAGTTTTTAGTTGAAACAGATCCACGTTTTACACAGAAATCAAAATGGCTAAGTTCTGATTATATGTTTAAGCAATTACGCAATGATCCTCAAAATTTGCTTAAACGTTTAGGTGATGGTTTCTATGAGCAACGCTTGGTGAATGAGCAAGTTAATAAGCTGACAGGAAGACGTTTCCTTGATGGGTATTTATCAGATTATGATCAATATAAAGCTCTGATGGATAATGGGGCACAATATGCTAAGCGTTTAAATTTGATTCCAGGCGTAGCATTAACATCAGAACAGATGAAAGAACTAACATCTGATATGGTGTGGATGGTTAAACGTGAAGTTACACTCAAAGATGGTAGTAAAGCAGAGGTATTGGTACCACAAGTTTATATTGTTGGGCGTAATACGGATATTGACAGTCGTGGTGCAGTGATTTCTGCAAATGATGTGATTATCAATACGCAAGGCGATATGAAAAATAGTGGTGTGATTGCAGGTCGTAACCTTACCCACTTAAGTGCCAATAATATTGAAAACTTGGGTGGAAAACTGCAAGGCAGAGAACTTTATTTGTTTGCGAAAAATCGCCTAGATAATTTAGGGGGTGAACTTAACGCTACAGAAAATTTGGTTGGTCATGCGAAAAATATCAACATTTCCAGCACACTTTCTGAAACAGCAGATAATGAACACTTTAAGCATAAAACGATTAATCGTGTTGGTGCAATTAATGTAGGAGAGAAAAATAATCCAGGGCAGTTGTTATTACAAGCCACGGAAGATATTACCTTCAAAGGTGCACAGATTAATGTGAAAGGGAATGCGGATATTCAAGCTGGCAATACGCTTAATGTTGGTACGGTAGAAACTGAAAATAAACAATATTTTGTAAAAGACAGTAATAACTATTATAAACTCAACCAGAATAATGAGATTGGGTCAGAATTTAATATTGAAGGCGATGCTCGTTTTGTTGGTAAAAATGCTATTGAAATGCGCGGGGCTTCTGCGGTCAGTAATGGCACAATGAGCGTGCTTTCAGAAGGTGATATTAATATTCATGAAAGTCGTCAGCAAGAACGTTTATCAGAGGCAACAAAATGGACTAAGCATGGTGTATTCCAATCAAAAGGCGAAACTCGTCGTCATAATCATAATTATGATATTGCAGAGGGCTCAACCTTAGATGCAGATAAAATTTATATTCATTCGAATAATGGTAATGTCGATATTCAGGGTTCAAATGCTGTAGCTGAAAATGGATTGGTTATTAAAGCAAATAATATTGATATACACGAGGCAGAGAACCGAGTTTACTCCGATGATTATTACAGCAAAAAAAGATCTGGAGCGCTTAGTGGTGGTATTGGTATTACCTTTGGTTCTCAAAAGCAAACCACAGAAAGTGACGAAACGAAGCGTTATGCACAAAGTAGCCAAGTGGGCAGCTTAAACGGCAATACGACGATGATTGCTAAAGACACTTATACTCAAACAGCGAGTGCAGTGAGTGCCATTAAAGGCGATGTGAATATTCTGGCGAAAAAAGCTGATATTAAAGCGGCAGATGACAAATATGAAACCAATACCAAACAAAAATTTGAGCAAAAAGGTTTAACTATTGCTATTACCTCCCCTGTTATTTCTGCTATTCAAGCAGTACAAGGTGCAGTGCAATCAACTAGACAAGTAGGTGAAAGTAAGCATGGTCGTGTGAATGCTATGGCAGCAGCTAATGCTGGTTTTGATGCTTATCGGGCAGCTGATAGCGTAATGAAAGCTGGCGACTCTATTCAAAAAGCAATGAGTAATAGCGATGTGGATTCCGTAGTAGGGGTGCAAATCACTTACGGCCAACAAAAGAGCGAATCAAGCACGCATACCGAAGGCAAAACCGCGGCCAAATCTCAAGTGAATGCCGGAGGCAAGGTGAATATTGTTGCCACCGGGGCAGGCAAAGCATCCAACATCACGATTCAAGGTTCGGATGTGTCCGGCAAACAAGGGACCTTCTTGGAGGCGGACAATGACATCAACATCACGGCAGCCGAACAAACGCACAAAGAGCGCAGCACCAATAAATCGAGCGGCTTTAATGCGGGGGTGGCGATGAAAGTGAGCAATGGTACGGCTGTTGGGGCTACTTTAGGCGGTAATTACGGAAAAGGTTATGGTAATGGTGATGAAACCACTTATGTTGCTAGCCATGTAGGTGATAGCCAAAGTAAAACTGTGGTTAAAGCAGGCGGAGATGTAACCCTTGCGGGCAGTCAAGTTAAAGGTAAAGGTGTCGAATTAGATGCAGAAAATCTGAAAATTGAAAGCTTGCAAGATAAATCTAGCTATCGCGGTAAGCAAATGAATGCAAGTGCTAGTGTGACAGTAGGCTACGGTTTTGCTGCGGGTGGTAGTTTCAATAAGTCGAAAGTTAATACAGACTATGCGAGTGTAAATGAACAGGCAGGAATTTTTGCAGGTAATGATGGCTATGATATCAATGTAAAAAATAAAGTTTCTTCTATTGGTGGCGCTATCATTTCAAGTGCACCAAAAGAGAAAAATCAAATGACAGCACAAGATTTCGAATATTCGAATATTCAAAATTATTCTAATGCGAAATCATCTGCGATGGGATTGATGGGAGGTTTCTCTGTAGATCGTGATCAAACTTCTGATGAGGATAAAGCTTTAAATAAAACTTATCGTGGTGAGGATAGAAAGGGCGAAACCTTTGAACAGGCGAATCCAAATAAAGCAAATCAATTGCCAGTAAAATTTGGTTTAGGCACAAATGATGTTCATAGTACAGATTTATACGCTGCAGCAAAAATTGGTCTAGCTAATTTAGCGAGCAATAGCAGTCAAAGTGAAAATAATCAGAGTATAACTAATGCTGTGATTAGTGATGGTAACTTTAATATTGCGAGTATACAGGGCAAACAGAATATTGAGACTATCAAGAAATCAACAGAGCAAGACGCAAATAAACTTGAAAAAGCAGATCATGCGAAAATGCAAAAAGAAGTTGAACAGGATGTTGCAACAATTCAGAGTTTTACGAAGAATGTTGGTGGTGCTACGGATGAAGCTTATCGAACAATGTTTATCGCAGAACATCGGATGTTTACTCATAAAGTGGATGAAAAAGGGAATCCTATAAAGGATCCAGAAATCCTGAAGAAAATAAATGAAGAAGCGGATGCTAAGGGAGTAAGTCGAAAAGACTATCTTCAAGAACAATTGGATAAAGGACGTAATATTTATCAATTGCATGAGTTATCAGATCAAGAGCGTAATCAATTACAAAAAGTTACTTATACTGATCCAAAAACAGGGAAAACAGAGAGTAAATATGTCGTTGCATTTAATGGCATCTTTAATGATCGTAATTCCGCCGCAAAATTTGCAGTACAAAACTATATTGCGGGCAGGGATGATAAGACAGGCAATATAAATCAAAAGGTATATAAAGATGTTTATTTTGTTCACCATCCTAAAGCGAAAAATGGTTTGTCAGAGCTCTTAGTTGCCGGTTATGAAAAAATGTTCGAAGGTTCTTTTGGGAATGTATTAGGGATGGATAATTCAAGTTTACAAGCGATGAATATGATGAAGCAGTATGGTAAAGATGATTTATACCTAGGTTCCCATAGTCGTGGCACATTAACATTAAGTAATGCATTAAAAGCGCTAAATACAGAAGATAACCAAGCTAAAAAGCTACTTTCAGGTACGACAATTAAAATGGTGGGTCCTGCAGCTGATGTTACAAGAGCGGATGGCTATTTAAGTCAATTGCAAACGGGTAAAGAAAGAACCACTTCAGATGGTTCAATTCGGATTGAGAATCATGCGAGTGACCCAGTAGGTAGTATGCCGATTTTATTGGGAGGAAACCCTGCAACGACATCTGAAAATAATCTGAATAAAAGCTGGTTACAGCGAACAGCAGATATGTTTAGTGATGAACGTTTATCCGTACATAATTGTCACGGGTTAGGACAACAACAATGCGTTATTGATGGATATAGAACTAAAGGAGATCTCAAAATGGGTAATGAAAGAACTATTTTTGAATTAAATAAAGCGAAGGAGAAATAAAATGAAAATAAGATTTTTATTCTTAATACCCTCAATCTTATTGCTTACAAGCTGTAGTGGATGGTTTCAACCTCTACCGCCATACTATCATTGGCGTTTGCATAATGCGGATGCATTATTCCCTGAATCAGATCCTGATGTTTTAACTAAATATGTTGACAGAAGAAAAAAAGATATGACTGATTGCGGTATTATAGATTGGGCGGCAGGAGAAAGTGATAATCCAGAGGTCAATCTTTGTTTAGAGAAAAAAGGCTGGTATTTAGAAGGTGGACCTGTTTGTGAAAATACACTAATGTGGGATAGACCTCCATGTATCCAATGGCGAAAAAAACACAGCAAGCCTGATGCTAAGCCTTGGCAGTAATTAAAAAAGGCGCTTAAAAGTGCGGTCAATATTCAGTGAATTCTAAAATCTCTTGAATATTGACCGCACTTTTCTAAAGGCAAGATCTGCGGCTAGATAACGCGCGTCTCCTGCGCGTGCTTGAATCTAACTAAAATAGACAAACTGAATAAAGTTGTAATGAAAATAGTAAAAATCTGAATTGTGAAATTGATGTTTTAGGCACGCGTTAGGAAACGTGCGCCATCGTGAGGTCCCATAGTCGTGGCACATTAACATTAAGTAATGCATTAAAAGCGTTAAATACAGAAGATAACCGAGCTAAAAAGCTACTTTCAGGTACGACAATTAAAATGGTTGGTCCTGCAGCTGATGTTACAAGAGCGGATGGTTATTTAAGTCAATTGCAAACCGGTAAAGAAAGAACGGCTTCAAATGGTTCAATTCGGATTGAAAATCATGCTAGTGACCCAGTAGGTAGTATGCCGATTTTATTGGGGGGAAATTCTGCAACGACATCTGAAAATAATCTCAATAAAGGTTGGATTGCACGTATTAGCGATATATTTGGTGACAATTCATCAGTACATAATTGCCATGGCTTAGGACAACGACAATGTATTACTGATGGATATCGAACTGAGGGAGATCTTAAAATGGGAAATGAGCAAACCATTTTTAATTTAAATAAATCAAAAGGAGAATGATATGAAGATTCTATTTTTTATATTTGGTTTGCTAACAATCAATGCTTGTTCTTTTGGAGGATTTCAACCTCCACCACCACATGATCATTGGCGTTTGCATAATTCTAGGGTTTTATTTCCTAACTCAGATCCTCAAGGACGTATTAATTTTCTTGACAGAAGAAAAAAAGATATGTCGGATTGCGGTATGGATTTTGTTATTGGTGAAAGTGATGATCCGGAGGTGAATCTTTGTTTAGAGAAAAAAGGCTGGTATTTAGAAGGTGGACCAATCTGTGAAGAAAAAACAATGTGGAATAGACCTGCATGTATTCAATGGCGAAAAAAACATAGCAAACCTGATGCTAAGCCTTGGCAGTAATTAACAAAGGTGTTTAAAAGTGCGGTCAATATTCAGTGAATTTTAAAATCTCTTGAATATTGACCGCACTTTTTGTGTTTTAAATATAGACTTTGTAGAGTTTTTAAGCAAAATATTTGTGCAATATTATAAGTTTTATTTATAGCTTAAAAAGAGCGAATCACGTACTCATACTGAAGGAAAAACCGCAGCCAAATCTCAAGTTAATGCGGGTGGCAAGGTGAATATTGTGGCAACGGGTGCAGGAAAGGATTCAAACATTAATATTAAAGGTTCGGATATATCAGGCAAACAAGGCACGACTTTGATTGCAGGTAATCAAGTAAATATCGAGGCCGCGGAACAAAACCATCAAGAGAGTAGCACCAATAAGTCAAGTGGCTTTAATGCGGGGGTTGCTATTAAAGTTGGCAGTGGTGTTGCCGCAGGTATTACAGTAGGTGGTAATTACGGAAAAGGCTATGGCAATGGTGATGAAACCTCTTATGTTGCTAGTCATGTAGGAGATAGCCAAAGTAAAACAGTGATTAATGCCGGTGGTGATGCGAACCTCATCGGTAGCCAAGTGAAAGGCAAACGTGTAGAAGTCAATGCCCAAAACCTCAACATCGAAAGCTTGCAAGACACCGCCACGTACAAAGGCAAACAAATGAACGGAAGTGGCAGTGTGACGGTGGGTTATGGCGTCTCAGCAGGGGGAAGCTACAATAAGTCCAAAGTTAACGCCGACCACGCCAGCGTTAATGAGCAAGCCGGCATCTATGCAGGGGATGAAGGTTATGATATTAATGTTAATAAGCATACCGATCTTA
>UMKA01009297.1_pt1 | contig 10747 bp, 8 predicted proteins | sample 1966211 | NCBI WGS metagenome assembly UMKA01 (sample SAMEA4836165, study PRJEB28245) | human gut metagenome | biome: gut microbiome; material: fecal sample | place: Denmark | collected 2008
CGCGGCTGCGACCATCGCATTCGACGGCGTGAACCCCGTAACCAAACAGACGGTCTTCAAGCCCGATCTGGGTACGCGCATCGCCTCGATGATGGCCACCGTCGGTTTTTACGAGCATACGGGCGACTGGCTCTTCAACACGGGCCTTCCGGCCAAGACCGGCGTGGGCGGCGGCATCATGGGCGTCGTTCCGGGCGTGATGGGCGTAGCGGCCTTCGCACCCCCGCTGGATGACGCCGGCAACTCGGTCAAGGCCCAGGCTGCCTTGAGCGACATCGTCGGACGGCTCAACCTCAACATCTTCCATCCGCGTAAAAGCATCCTGGCAGAACAGGCATAGGAGGATCGTTCCGGAATGAAAAAGGCTCGCTGTACAGCGAGCCTTTTCGTATCTTGCGATTACCACACGACACCGTCCCCATCGTGGAAAAAACCGCACACGAGGGTCAGGTACTCGGGCATTTTTCCGTCGGCTCCCCACTTGAGTTCGATTCCGAACAACTCGGAAGTCGTGCGACCTATGTCGAAGCCGCAGGCTTCGAGCGACGGACGCACCAGTTCGGGATGGCGGCACGGGTTCCCTTCGGGGCGTGTACAGGTACCCTCGGGACAATAGAGGCAACTGCCGACGTAGGCGAACGAACGTCCTCCGTATCGCCGCTCCATCTCGAGCAGACGTCTCTCGAGCCGCTGCCGTTCGGGGTGGATCAACCGCTTTGCCTCCGCAATGGGAAGGTCGCGCTGCTCCGGAGCGATCTTCGTAGCAATAAGCAATGCCCTGGAATACCGGTTCAGATACTCTTCGACATCGAAATCGAAGGGAGGGCATCCCCAACTGCACCCATAGTTCGGACAGGCGCGGCAGCAGCCCTCGAAACGCTCGGCATCGCGGAAACGGGCTATATAATCGGCGACGGAAACCGTCACGCTGAAATCTTCGGCTCGGTATGGGATCATATTTCGGTAAAGAGATCGAATTGATGCAGAAGCGTAAAAGTGAAGAAAACCCCGATGACGGCACACAGGACGGCAAGCAATGCATTCAGCACACGCGGGGAGGGTTTGGTGGATTCGCAGGCCCGATTCCGGATATAACGCCGGAAAAAGAGGAAGAGAGCGGGTACGACGCTGCACGCCAGCAGAAAATCCTCGGGAATCCCGAAAAAATAGACCTTCGAAAGCCCGATCAACGCCCAATGGCAGAGGAACGTCGCCAACACGATATTCGCCCGCTCGGAGAAAGCCAGCATCAACGCGACGGTGAAGACCGCGACCGAGCAGGGCATCACGGGCGAGGTCATCATCGGAAAAGTACGCCCCAGGGCCAGCGAGAAAAGCGGATAAACGAGCGGCATACAGAACAGCGCCAAAGCAAACTGGGAGTGTCGTCCCGTGCGCCCGAGCGAATCGTGTCCGGCCGCCAGATCATAGATCCAAATACAGCCCATGACCGTCCAGAACAAGGCCAGAATATCGTAATGTTCGCGCGGAGCGCAATAGAGAAAATAATATACGCCCGCGATCCAGAAATTCAATGCGGCCATAAAAACCTTCATCGCCACACGCACCGCACGCGTCGGACGCAGGTAAAGCAAAAGGGTCAGTACGGCGGCGACCACGACCAGGAGGAGCTGCACGGGCCACGTGGCGGCGTTGTATGCGGCGATCGTATTCCAGAAAACATCCATACGAAAAGAGTTTACTTGCGGTTCTGTCTGCGTCGTGTGAGCGAGAAAGCCCGGCGGTTGAAGATGAATATCGGCAGCGTAGCGCCCGCAGCCAACAGGATAATCACGCTGAACGACACGGTGGCATTCAGGAAAAACTGCTGCATATATTCCAGCCCCTGTCCGGGATCGTTGAGCGATTGCAGAAACATGATGAGGGCAAAGACCGTCTTGTAGGCGTAGATACCCGGAACCATCGGCAGCAGGGCCGGAATGTAGAGCACGGTCATCGGACAACGAATACCCCGTCCCAACCAAAGACTGCCGAAACCGATGACGACGGCAGCGCAGAGCGAAGCCGTAGCGATGTCGATCCCCGCATAACTCATCAGGCAGAAACGCAGGGCATGCCCGACGGCCGCCAACAGGGCGATACAGGGAAATGCCCGGACCGGAGGGTCGGAAATCGCCCCGAATCCGATAGCGGCCACAGCTGCGAACAACCCGTCGAGCAGAATATCCACCGCAATCATAGCAAACTGTTTTTAACGATCATCAACGTCGCCGAAAGACCTACGGCAATGCAGACGATCAGCAGCAGAGCGTTTATCAGACGGCTGCAACCGATCAGGATATGCCCTTCGACGATGTCGATCACCCCGTTGATGAGCGGAACGCCCGGGACGAGAAAGAGCGGGCTGGTGGCTATCGCAACCTCGGCCGTACAATCGAAGCCCAAGGCCGACGAGGCGCAGAGCGAAGCCAGAAAGGCGGAAAGGATGAAAACCAGGAAGTGATTCACGGCATGCGCCTGCATCCACTGCCGGGTGGAAAAACCGACGAGCGTCGAGGTGAAAACGATGCCCACGGCCGTCCAGTCCCCGCCGAACAGACGACAAAAGGAGGCATTCGCCAGGCCGACCGTCAGCAGGACGAAAATCGGGTCCATACGCGGCTTGGCGATCAACTCTCCGTAACGGTCGCGCAGGTCGGTCAGCGACAGGTGTTCATCGACGGCATCCCAACTCAAAGCGCTCAGATCCGAATTACGTTCGAAGCTGATAGGCAGCGCAGGGATCTTCACCACACGGGTAACGACTTCGCCGCTCCGTTCGTCGTGCACGGTGATGATTATGCTTTTCTGAAAACTCGACAACTGAATATCCACTCCCTGCGAGGTTCCGATGCGCTGTGCGTTGCGGATCACACGCGAAGTGTGCACTCCCGATCCTAACAGATAGGAAGCGTATTCCGCGACGAAATCGAGAATGTCGGTGAGTTCCTGTTTTGTTTTCATGGCGGTACAAAAGTAGTGTATTCCCGCCGAATCGGAAACAATCGGCGAAAAGAAAAATTCCCGGAAAGAGTTTTTGTTTCCTGAAAAATACCGTTATATTTGCGGCAGATTTGGTTTCCGGCTCCTTATGCAAGGAGAGGAATGAAAAGGGAATCGGGTGTGAATCCCGGACAGTCCCGCTGCTGTGAAGCTCCGCAACGTTTCGAACATCTCTGCCACTGGTCCGCACGGACCGGGAAGGCTTCGGAACAGGAGTGAGTCAGAAGACCTGCCAGATCGATTCGACGTCAAAGGCGCTCGTGGGTTAGGCGTTTGATTTCGGTTGTGTTTCGCTTGATAAATTTTAGGAAAACCGTCCCGACACAGGGATCGTTGTACCGTTCCGGTACAAGAGATTTCCTCGTCTGCCACAGCGGTATTTCCAGTAATGAACGACAAACGAAAGTGCGGCGATAACCATTGTTACTGCCATAACATTCAAGAGATTAGGATGTCGCCGCACTTTTTTTTAACCGATAACGATGAATATCATACTCTATGGAATACCGGCCGATACAGCCGAGCTGATTGCCGGACGTTACGACCTGGAACTCATTCATTCGATCGAAGAAATCGGAACCTGCGGAGCGTTGCTCCCCGTCCCGAAAATAACCGCACCCCGGCAGTTGCTGGCTCTTTACAACGCCTTGATGCGTCACGAGGATGCGATCGATGCAGTCATCATCTGCGGGTCCGAAACCTGCGGTGCGGCCGGCACGATATGCTACGGGGCTCCTCCGGGAAAAATCTTCACACTCTGCGGCGATCCGGGAGGCGAAGAGCTGGAAGCGGAGTTATTCCGGCTGCTCGATGCCATCTTCACGCAAGCCAACCGGATCAACCTCTGAAACGACGTATTCCCGAAAAAACGAAAGGGATTCTATTTTCAAATTTTTTCCGGCACGAATTTGCTCCGACCTTTTCCGCCTTTGCAAAAAATCCGCTGGAAAGAATTTCCACAACCGGCTGTCACCTCGCAACCGGCCTTGCTCATGAGAGCAAATATACCCCGCTTCGATTCGGATTTATATCGTCTTTCCGGACAGCGGTCGCCCTCGGTTCCGCCCAAATTTATTTGGCTCTGCCACAAACCTGCACTATCTTTGCCGCATGGACTCAACGAAAGGATATATTCACGTCTATACCGGAAACGGCAAAGGCAAGACGACGGCCGCGTTCGGACTGGCCGTGCGAGCTTTGTGCGCCGGCAAAAGCGTTTACATCGGACAGTTCGTCAAGTCGATGCGATACAACGAAACGAAAATCGGGCAACTCTTCGACCAAGTGAAGATCGAACAGTTGGGTCGGGGATGTTTTATCGGCAAGGATCCCGAAGCGATCGATATCCGGATGGCACGCGACGGTCTGACCCGCTGCGCCGCCCTGCTGGAGAGCGGCGAATACGACGTAGTCATCCTCGACGAACTGACCATCGCCCTGCATTTCGGACTGCTGACGATCGACGCCGTACTGGATGCCCTGAACCGCCGCCATCCGGCGGTAGAAGTCGTCGTCACGGGACGTTATGCCCCGCAGGAACTTATCGACGCGGCCGACCTGGTGACCGAAATGCGGGAAATCAAACATTACTACACGCAGGGCGTCCTTTCCCGCGACGGGATAGACCGCTGACAGGCCAAAAGCGATCGTCATCACCCGACTACACGGGCGCGAATAACAGCAAGGGTACGCTGCCGAAAAAACGCTTTTTTTCATTCCGAAGTAACATTTCTGCCCGAAAACTTGCACGGGGGGGGGATTTTGTACTTTTGCAAAATATAATCGGCAAAACCAAATGCGACGGATTTCAGAACCAGCTGTGACTTTTCGAGGGTTGAGTTCGCTCAAAACGAAAAGCGACTGAAATTTCGCACACGCGCCGAATATATGTAAAGCAAATGCATGATCCGTTTACATATTACGGGAAATATGTAAAGCGAATCAAGAAAACACATCGTTCGAATGGCGTTTGACTACCGCTCGAACGGTTTTTTATTTCAAGATGAATCAATACCAGCTCCATTTATTCGCCTAAATACTCACCCTCGAACAGGGATGCCTGTGCCCGTTCCTCGTAGTTGCAGACCATCCACTCCTCTTGTCTGCGGCGATTTGATTTCGAGGCACTGATCGTCCTCTCGATACGATGGATAATCCATCCGTTCTTCCGGGCATACCGGTCGATCATATCGAACGGGAACATCGTGAGCATAAACTTTCCCTTGACGGTTTCGAGCAATTGCAAGAGTTGCTCCATATTCTGCTCGTTGAATGTATCCTCATAGTGTCCGCAATCGGAGTTCACATAAGGCGGATCGATGAAATGAAAGGTATCGGGAGCATCATAGCAGGCGATCACGTCGAGAGCATTTCGGTTCTCAATAGTCACTCGTTCGAGCCGCTGACAAAGCCGCTCTGTGAACTCCTCCTTCGCGTTACGCAGTTTCTTGGTCATTGTGCCGCTGAAGTCATATCCAAACGTCCCGTCCATCATTGACGCAAACGACATTTTACAGAGCACCCATACGGCCCATGCCCGTTCGACGGGAGTAAAGAACTGCGGATAAGAGTTGATATGCCCGGCATGGGCGTGTAGGTCCCGGCTGTGTAGTGTTTTGTTAATCTCGTGTTTGAGGTCTGAATAGTAAACTTGCATACACCAGTAGAAGTTTGTCAACTCCATGTTGATGTCATTGATGATTTCAGCTTCGGAGGGCCGTTTGGCGAACAAGACGGCCGCACCGCCGCAAAATGCCTCTGTATAGATCTTATGCGATGGGATCAAAGGCAAAATGTGCTTGAGCATTGTCTGCTTGCCGCCATAGTAGGAAATAGGGGTTCTCATAGTTTGCTGTTTTATAAAAATTAGTATCTTTGCGTATCTCATCTACATACCAGCCGTTTCCTGTACAGGGAACGACACAAAAAATTACTCGCAGCAGGAGGCTTTATCCCCCGGTCGCTGCGAGTAATCGTGCATTTGTTGGTATGTAGGTGAGATGACTGCTAACAAACCGGGGGATTCTTTGTGTCCTCCCCCGAAGGACTTTATTTGTCAGATTCGATGCTGACCGATTCTACTTCGTCTTTTACTTTTCTGCCGACAACCGATGTATTCCATACATGGTCCATCGCAGCTATTAAAAATTCTTCAATTCATCTACGACTGTCTCCAATGGCGTTTCTCAAATCTTTGTCCAGGTCGTATGGTCGGTATCTCTCTTATATACATACCCGTTTTGAATACGTAATCCGGCTTTTCCGATCAGGACCTCGAAAATATCTCCTGTGAATACCGCGTAGTTGCTCGATCCTTTCACAACGGCTACTCCGTTGGGTGCAATCAGGTTCTTGCGGATGTCGGTCACGAAAGAAAAAGTAATCGCTTCGACAGCTGCGGATGCCGCATTTCCGAGTCCTCCGGACGAGGATGCTTCCACTGTTACTTTTATATAGTAGTTGCCGGGGGTCGTAAAACGATAACTAATGTTCTTGTTGATCTGTATCGATACCGTGTCGTCATATGCGGAAGATTGCCGGAATATCGTGTCGGTAGTATCGGCTGTCTGGTTGATAATTTCGATCTTCACGCTTCCTCCGCTCCGGATCGTCCCCTTGACTTGTGCCGACATCTGCACCTCCGCGCCGCATTTGAATTGACTTGAGTTTCTGGAATCCGAGGCGAAAGGCTTCGTTTGAGAGGTTATGACCGCCACATTTCCCGTTGTTTGGCTCGACGGGACTTTGGAAGAACCCAAAACCTGGCTTACGCTGTTTATATTGTTAGTAGTGAGTATGATCTTGTTTCCGCTTGCGGTCGCATCGCTCACCTCTACGGAATCGTTTTTGACCTGCAAGATTCCGACGGTACCTTTGGTTGCGTGTACTTCTCCGTCGGCGTGTACCCTGAACACGGCTTTTTTCCGGTTCGTATAGTCGGCTCCCGACCAGAAGGGCACATCGTCTTCCTGCAAGCCGCTCACTCCGGCCGTCACCTCGCCTTGCCGGTTTCTCAGTAATATCATACTGAGAAGATAGAGACCGCCTTTTTCCTCGGAGCCTCCTTCTATCGCCTGCTTGAGGTACTCTGTCGATTTGATGGATTCGTCTATCGCATCGTCGATCAAGTCCGACATGTTGTTGCTTATTTGATAATAATCGGAGAATACCTTTCTGAACTCGGTGCCGGTTATCTCGGATGTCGTACTCATATCGGCCAACAAGGGTGTGAGATAATCTTTGAGCCGCTGGAAATAGACCGTAAATGAATCCGTGGGTACATCATACTTTTCGGCATTCGCCATGATGCTCCAGTATTCACCTTGAATCCGCACCCATTCATTAGCCACCTGCTGTTTGTCGGAGGGCGTCAGGCTCGAATCCGAGGCGATGTAGTCCACATCCATCTTCACCTGCTCGATCTGCGCCTGCACATCCTCCTCGGCCGTGATATACCCCGTGGGGGCCTTGTCGCCTTCCGTAAGCTGAATGTCGTAGAGATACATAGAAACACCGTCACGGATATTCATATATATCTTCTGCACCACACGCGAAGCATCGATGGTGCGGACCACTTCATATACTCCTTCCGTTCCCGCCGGAGGAGCGGAAAGAGTTTCTGTGGTGCCGTCTTCATACCTGACTCTGAACGTCATTTCGGCCCCCTGCTTGATCCGGGCTTTGAAGACGTACGGAGTATTCGGCTTGTATTTTATCTGGCCGCCGAAACAGTCGGGGACCGTCGAAACCTGCGGGATGTTGGTTGCGGCAAGCCCGGCCTGCAGAAGTTTGCTCCAATTGACATACAAATATGTTCCGTCCGCGTCCGCCCCCGAAGTTACGACATCCGTAACGCCCTCTTTGACACTGTTCCATTCCCGGATAAATTGTTTGGCGATATAGTTGCGGGCGCCGAACTTTACATCTTCTTCCGCAACCAAGTATCCTGCCGGCGCCTTGTTACCTTCGGTGAGCTGAACGTCATATAGGTAGATCGGGTTCCAGGCAACCACATAGAGAACTATTTTCTGCAAGGACTTGCCCGCTTGGGTCGTATAGACCGCTTCATACAGCTCGGATGCGGTCGGCGAAGGCGGTGCCGACATAAATTGATAGGTATTATCGTCATAGACCGCACAAAACATAACTCCCCGCTTACTGTTGGGCTGCTTGATCCGGGCCTTGAAGACATAGGACATACCGGCCTTGTAAGCGATCTTACCTCCGAAACAATCCGTCCAGTTTACGATCTGGCTCGTAGATGCAATAGCCACTCCTGCATTGCTCGCTTTGTTGGCATCGATCCTCATGTATGCTCCATCCGTGTCCGTACCGGTCGTTACCACGTCCGAAACACCCTCTTTGGCGCTGTTCCATTCCCGGATAAACTGCTTGGCGATGTAGTTGCGGGCGCCGAACTGAAGATTCGCAATTTCGTCTTTGGCTTCGTTGGCTGCCGTATCATCGGTGTATTTGGATGCTTTGTCCCAATCCGAGCTTTCGAAATTGCCCGTTGCACGGGATTCGATACAGCGCATGATGTCGCCACCTTCGCCCTGCGTCCAGATGTCACCCACATCGTAGGGTGTAGTCGGTGTTACGACGAATACACGACGTTTGGCATCGGCCGTGTCCTGCGCCCGCGCCGCCTCTTGCAGGGCCTTTACCGCATCGCTGTCGGCGATCGGCGTCCATTTATAGGTTCCGTCCTCTTCTTTTACCCACCGCCACGATTTGCCCGCATCGGGGTTCGTCGTCTTGTCGCTCGATATGGTGAAGTGAATCTGCGGGTATTCCGCCGGAGTGATTTTGGCATTATCGGTTTTGCGGATGACAAAAGCTATGTAGGGATTGTCGCTTCCGACGGTATAGCTCTGGCTCCATACGTAACTTGCTATAACCGCTCCGGATGACGCTATCGGATTGTAACCCATCGTATAGCCTTCACCCACCGACAATACGGCGCCTTTGGGTATTCCTCCGACCGGAGTTTTGAGCCGGATGCGGGTGCTGTCGGCGATTTTGATCTGATCCCAGGTCTTAATGCCGTCGATATAGGATGCACCGATGCTTCCCTGCTCCCAGCAGCCTGCGTCCGTCGGGTCGAAATTCGCGGGCAGCGTATTGGTGAACGTGTCGCCGATATGGTTTTCCTGCTCGCCGTCCGCTATCCATGTTTGGGCCGGTTCATTGTAAAGCGAGGGAGTATAGGGATAGAACCAGTTTTCCACGACACCGTCCAGCCGTTTGTTGATCTCGGACAATTCGCCGGGCAGCGTGTTATCGATGTAATCCTTGGCCTGCTGAGCTTTGCGATCGGCGGAATTGGCAGTGTCCTGGGCTTCGGTGGCCGTCTGATCGATCTGTTCGATGTCGAACTCCTTTTGAAACTGTCCCGTCGCGGGGTCGTAGAGCTTGCCTTGCTTCCAGCCTGCCTCCGGGGTGAATGCCACGCCGACGCCGTTGTCGCCGACCAGCCGGAACAGCTTGCTCCGGGTGTCCAGCAGCGCCTTCTTGTCCAGGCTGCTGATCATACCTTGCAGGTAGATATTATCCAGATAGGCCGAATAGCCCGACATTTGGATCCCGAAGACGGAGAGGTTCGTAAGATCGCCGAACTGCGCGGCGATATTCTCGGCCGTGAACTCCCAGTCGCTGACATTGCGCAGATAACGCTGGTAGGTGCGCGTCGAGTAGCGCGAGCTCTGCCGGGCGGGATTCGTGAACGAGCCGTAGGCCACGAAGGTCATCGATTCCATCGGGTCGATCTGCCTGGTAAAGGTAGCCGACAGGGGGCGCAGCTCGTAGCGGAACTGCTCGTTGCGGTCGCCCAAGACCTCCGTGATACGGAAATAGACCGTTGCGAAGCCTGCGAAAGAGAAGTTGCCCCGGCCGTCGTCGGAATCTGCCGTCGCATTGTTCGACGGGTCGAAGTCGTGGAAGATGCCCATACATATATCCTCGACCGCTACGGCGCCGATCTCGCCCTCTTCGAGTTTGAGCGTTACGAGCTTCTGATCCTTGTCCACGCTCTCGATCACCCCGGCGCCCGGAGCGCTCCAGTCATCCCCGACGCTGATGCCGACACGGTTTTTCCGAAGCTCCGGAACCTCCAGAAAACGACGGATGAAGAGGCTCTCCAGCTCGCCGGCGCCTCGTCCGTCGATCTGTGCACCGAAGCCGGTGATGCCGCTGGCGAAGTCGCTTGTCCGGAATCCCTCGTCGAGTTGCTGCCGCTTAAGGAATCGGGTGATTCCTTCGACCGTACCTCCCCGGCGCTTGTTCAGAAATTCCCGTTCGCTCTTACGCGACGAATAGAGCGTCGTGTCGCTCGCCGGTGTTTCCTCCCACGATTTAATGATGTCAGGAAATTCCGATGAAACCTGCCGGGTTATCTGCGTCACTTCCGAAATCTGATTTTCGATGCGGGAAATACGGCCTGTGGAGAGGACATCGCTCATTTTAAGAGTCATGCTTCCGGGCTGAACGACGGAGCGACTGATCGCGACGATACGGATATCGCGATATCCGGTATCGGGAAAAAACTTGTCGCTTCCGAGCCGAATCCGTTGCCCTGGCTTCAAATCGAGGTTTCTTTTATCGACAACCGTAAAATCCGTCGATGCCTGGAACACGGATATATCTTTACGGCTGTCGGCCATAAAGGTATCTACCGCAGTTTTGAATTCCTGTTCGGCCGCAGGATGTAGATACTAATTGAAAAGTGCGCCAATATTCCAGTTGA
>UMKA01046866.1_pt1 | contig 10743 bp, 8 predicted proteins | sample 1966211 | NCBI WGS metagenome assembly UMKA01 (sample SAMEA4836165, study PRJEB28245) | human gut metagenome | biome: gut microbiome; material: fecal sample | place: Denmark | collected 2008
TTTATCCTTGTCTGTCAGTTTTTCGGAAAGCATCTGTATGACTGCTGGTGTAACATTTGATCTGCCAAGGGTTTTTAATGCCTGTATAACCAAACTTGTCATATAAGACAATCCGGTAATCTCTTTATTGGTCCGGTGCTTAAATTCCAGCTTTGTAGAGTTCCACTCGTAGGTCTTATATGGACCATCGCTGATATAGGACCATACTGCTGTTACCTGTGTTGAAAGTCCTAACAGGTTCAATGCTGTATTCCCACATGGGGCAATCGTCCAGTGATAACTTCGTGCCAATGCGGTTGCCACTGCTTCCGGATCGACCGCCACATATTCATCCAGAAGTTTACTGTATTTTGGCTTTTCATAAACTCCTTTCAAAATACGGCGCAATGTTCCTGACTGCACTAAACGGCTTAAACTTTGACGAATAGTGGATGTATCGTAAGCGCTTAATTTTTAGGTATGATAGAAAAAATCCCCGACTACTTTTCAGTAGCCGGAGCACCTTGACAGTTCACATATAATTGATTTGATTCGTTTACACGATGTTCGATTTCAGCTTTGACAGTTTCGTTCCATGGAGCCAGAAGTTCTAATTCATCATCGCTCATCCTATCATTAGGCACTTTTTCCAGCAGATAAGTAAGATAGTGATAGACGTTTACTCCATTGGCTTTTGCCATTTCTACCATAGTGTACACAACAGCACTGGCCTGGGCTCCATTTGGTGTGTCACAGAACAACCAGTTTTTACGGCCTACTGTAAATGGACGGATCGCATTTTCGCTGAGATTATTAGAAAAACTGCAGCGGCCATCTTCTAGATAGGTGGACAGATAGGAGCGGCGGTTCTGAATGTAGGTGACAGCTTTATCCATTCTGCTTCCACGGGTAGGGTTCTGCTGATCAAGCCACGACAAAAAGCCTTCTACTACCGGCTTTTCTTTTTCAAGACGCGCCTTTTTGATAGCATCGAAGGAAGAATACTTTGATCTGATCACATCTTCCAGATGGAAGAGCTGGTTAATGTACAGCATTCCCTGTACGGATGGCAGGGTATAATCCAAAGCTTTTCCTTTGGGAATGGCATCTGCCAGATATCTTCTGATGTGTGCCCAGCAAGCTGTGCGTTTGGCATCTGGAACTTTATTGTACCCACTATAGCCATCGCACATCAGATAACCCTTGAAGCCGTGAAGAAAATCCACAGCATTGTCTCCGGCCCGGGTCTCCGAATATTTATAGAGGATAATAGGTATTCCTCCGTCTTCACCGCTGCGGAACAGCCACATATATGACTTTGTCTGAGCGCGGCGTTCCGGTTCATGCAGAACCTGAAGTGGCGTTTCATCTGCCATCGCGAATCCACGTTCCAGAAGTTTCCTGTGGAAGTATTCGTACATAGGAAGAAAAAACGCTTCGGAATTCCGGATCACCCAGTTTGCCATAGTAGCTCTGGTGATCTCTACGCCATACTGTTTCCAGTCCTTTTCCTGACGGTAGTATGGAAGACCATTACAAAACTTCTGGTACATTACCCAGGCAACTGTTCCGGCAGAAGCCATTCCATAAAGCATATGGGCTCTGCCATCTTTTCCTTTTTTAATGACCGGAATATCCTGAAGTTTGCACTGCGGACACTCATAGTTCTTACTATAGTATTCATATACTTTCAGTTTTGCCGGTACAAAAACCAGCTCCCGGCGGACAAACTCTTCCCCGATTTCTTTCAGTGGAGTACCACAGGAAGGGCAGAGTTTCTCTTCCTCAGAAAGTTCCAGATACTTTTTCTCAACAGGAACTCCCTTAAACCGTTCAGCGTCTGTAGCTCTTGCTTTTCGTTTTTTTGCTGTTTTTTCCGGAAGAAGTGCTTCAAGATCCTCTGCTTTTACAGCTTCTGGATTCTGTTCCAGTTCCGCTTCATTGAAAAAGTTTAACTGGCCTGGAATATCGATGGTTCTTTTTTCGCTGGAGGTGCCAAACAGTTTTTTACGGAGAAGGTCTATCTCTTCTTTCAGGTTATCCCGTTCCTGGGTAAGAGACTCTTCCCGTTTATTGGCAGCATCGACAGTTGCCTGAAGTGTTTTTATCATCTTTTTGAGATCGTTTATCATGTCCTTCAGCTCATGGAGCTGGATATCTTTAGAACTGTCTGCCACTGCTTTTTCCTCCTGTTTCTGATATTTCCATTATACCAGAAAACAGGGACTTTTCCCAGCAAAACAGCGGATTTACCAAGACTTGAAAGTGCTGAAAATACAGCAAAAAATGCGAGTTTTATGTGCATCTTTTTCATGTTGACTTAATCGCTTTTGGCTGCTCAATATCAAGGCCAGACATCAGCCAGTCGAACTCCCGCCATGTAAGATTCCGGACTTCAGATTTATTTCTGGGCCACCGGTAAGAACCTTGGGCAGTCAGTCTTTTGTAGATCATAACGATTCCATCCGGTTCTTTTAAAATAGCTTTGATGCGGTCACATTTACGTCCACAAAAAAGAAAAAGTGCATGGTCGATCTCCATCGAAAACTGTTCCTGGATGATCGCACACAATCCATCAATGGACTTGCGCATATCGGTTCTGCCACAGACGATATAGATTGCATCAACACTTGAGATATCCGCTAACATAGTGACTCCTTCAGCGTATCCATAAGCATCTTCAGAAGTACCGGTTTGATCTCATTACTCATTCGTATAAGCAATCCGTCTGCTTCGATTTCAATCGTATGTGAATTGTCAAGGTGCATAGGACTGTTTCCATTATCTGGAATCAGCCCTGCCGGAGAAGACTCCGGTTCTATAGCGATCTGGACTACATCCTGTTTATGGGACGTAAGGTGAAGAGTGCTAGCTTTTCCAACTGGATCCGGTATCTGGCAGGCTTTTTTGCGGAGACGGGTAACTGCATTGTAAAAACAGCTGGGAGATATCCCGTGTTCATTACACCATGCAGCATCTGTCAGGCCACTTTGTCTGCATTCGGTTACCAGTTCCATCCATTCATCCAAGGAACGTCCTGGAGCACGTTTATTACTCATAATGAAACCTCCAAATGTAGTAAATTTCTATCTCCTATCAAGCGGAGTGTAGTAAAAATCTATTTACTATCATTATGAGTTTAAAAACGTAGACAGTAAAGCTACCCAAGATTTAAGCGCTTACATATGTTTTTAACATAGAATTGATTTTATGGAAGACAACATGTATTTATCCATAATGTCATTGCATTATTTTTACTTTCGACACCAGAATCATCAGTCATCATTCAATTCACATAAGCCATTCTATAGCCTAATAAATTATGCTTTCTTTTTCGTTCATGATCATGAGGCTTTTTTCGTTTAAATTGTACGATTATACACTCTTTCGCCGGAAGTTCACTTGTTTTAATACTTAATCTTTTGGAATATCTGATGGACATTGTACCCAAGTGTCATCCTCACCAAATTGACAGATCTGCTATTTCTAATTTCTTGTGTAAAAGAAATATCTATTTTTAATGCACATTCAGCAATCTGTAAATACAGTATGCTACCTTTATTTCATCAACACAGATAATCTATCCTTGAAATATTCCGGATACGAATCAAGACAACTAAAGATTTCTTCACTATGAGCTTTCAACATATTAAGTATCTTATCCGTTCCAATATTCGCATCAGATAAAATTTGAGCTAATTCTATAGCTAATAGACGATCATTAAAAACACTCTCACAAATAGAAATTGCTGTCATATTGGGAACGCCATATTTTACTTTCTTTTGTAACAATGTCAAGATGTTCCTTTGATCAACTTGCTCCTCATTTTCTCCGTCAACTTCTATCAGATCACAGATATTGCCGATAAGAAAATTCATTTCATATGAGATTCTTTTATTACATAATGATTCTACTTCTGCAATTCCAATAGTTTCTTTGTTGTTAATTTCCATTGGAGTCTGTCCATCAATCCATTTTTTACAAATGCTTTGTATATGCTCTTGGTATCTAAAGTCTCCACAGATTTGCAGATACAATTCTGTAATAACGTATAATAGTTCTGTTTCTGTATATATCTTCTCTGTAAGTTCATTCTGAACAATCCATTCCTCTATTAGAGAAGACAAACCTATTCCTGACATTGCATTAGAATATCTGCTCAATTTTTCAACAGAATATTGTTGAATATTCTCTTCTATCTTCTGAAAAACTTTAATCAGTAATTCTTTCTCTTTTTCTGTTGCCATAGCATACGCCAATGTATTTGTACAAATATCCACAGCACTTTTCTTACTATCATTGACCAATGTTTCTGCGGAACGTACTAAACACAAATAATTTTCTATATTTGATATAATATCCTGACGCAATAATATTTCCTGCACAATCAGATTTTGTGTTCTTTTGGGATTGACTTTTAAGTATGCTTTTTCTAACTTCTTTGCGTAATCAAGCAAGAAATCTCTTTCGTCAAGGTGATCTATCACTATATCAATAAATTTCTCACCACTTACGGTCACATCATAATCTATGTTAAAATCCTGGACTAACGAAAGAATAGAACTGCCACAAGGTTCTGTCAATTTTGTATCAAATAGCTTCACACAATCATTCCATAAATATCTTCCACCATTTTTCCAGTTGGTACGGTTGTCGTATATTTTGCAATCCGTAATAATAATACTTCCTTCTGTGTATATACCTGCTCGTGCTGTTCTACCCATCAAGTTTTGAAAATCTCGAGCTTTTACTAATTTCAATCCGTTTCGAATGCTGGTGACCAATAAATATTTTATCGGGATATTCACCCCCTGTGCAAGCGTCGATGTACACACTACGCAAGAAACATATTTATTCTTCAATGCATGTTCAACAACAAGCTTAACTCCATTTTGAAGATTAGATGAATGAGGCAAAACCCCCAATTCTGCTGCTTTCGTATAATAGTGCTCTGAACCATAATAGCTTTCTATAAATCCCTTGATTTTGGAAAGCTCTGCTTGATTTGTATTATCTTTTAATGCTTTCAAATCATAGTTTCGCTTATCCAAATTTATAATTCTTTCAAATACCGTTTTCATTGAACGTTGCTGCCCAAGATAGATAGCAACACCGCCGTTATGACACAACTTTATTGCATTATAAATGGCCACATCTGTAGATAATGATAAATCTGGAAAGTATTTATTACTTCTTTCTCGGGGTAACTTCTTCAATTGTTCAACTCGAAGGATTCGGGGAATATAATAATCTTCATTTGATTTATCATCAGAAAAGAAATGAATATCCCTTTGTGTCGATGAAAATCCTATTGATTTAGGTGTAGATACAATACTATCATCTGTCGCCAAACAACCTCTATCCTCAAACAACCACTGTGCAATATCCCCTGAATTTGGCAATACCGCAGATAGCAAAACCAACTGCTGTTCGCTCGTTATGTTCTGACGTATATGTGTTACTAATAACTCATATGTTGCACCTCTCCCTCCATCATCAAACATATGACCTTCATCAAACACAAATAAATCTATAGCACTTAAGAAAAACGGATCATGATGTAATACATAACTCAGTTTCTCTGGCGTACATATTAGTATCTGCCGTTTAATATCTTCAGAAAACAAATTCCAGAAATCATTTTGAAGTACATCAGAAAACTGATTTATCGTGACATCATTTCCAAAAGCTTTGTACATATCCATTGTTATTTCGTTGCACAACGCTCTTAATGGTGCCACTATAATAGCAATATTCGCTCGTTCAGATAAAAAAGCTGCTCTAATAATTAGTTCAATACTTCTTGTCTTGCCTACCCCTGTCGGAAGTTGAACGATAGAACTTTCTCCACGCAACAATCCCTTTTCGGCTATTAATCTTTGTGCTGGCCATAACATCTTTATTGACATCTTACTTTGTAGATATGACTCCCATTCTTCATCCAAGATACCTGAACTACTCGGCAAAAGACTCCATGACGAATTTTCGCACGCCACAATAATAACTGCCACTAATATATCTACATAAAATATACTATCTGGATCTCCATTCTCGTATATTTCATTTCTATATACCCATAAGTTTGACTTTAATGCTTCTAAAGACTTACCCTTTCCAAAGTAATCCAAGAAAAAATTATTTATTCGCTCATAAGTATCTATAACTCTCAAATATGGCAAATACACTCCACCCAGAAGATAATTATAGATATTCGTCAACAATTTCTGCGGAGATCGCTCCTCATCAATTAAATCAACTACTCTTGCTGCCAACACTTTAGCACTACCAAAATCCTTTCGTAGGAAGTAGGCAGATGCTCCAGATAGCAAAAAATCCCAATCATATTCTGGTCTATCTTTGGACTTAAAAGCTGAATCATAATATTCTGCAGTTGTAATCAAAAGTAACTCCAGCTCTTTTAATTCGTCATGATTATTTTCTATAATGCATTCTGAGTATCGTGACAGCACATAAGTTGTTGGATACGATAATTCATTAGAATTCAGCGGAAAATGTGGATACTCCTGCTTTGAAACATCGTATTCTACCATTTTAGCCTTTGCTTTTTGATATTTTAACATTAAACCTGCATTTTTCCCAAAAATCATTTACAACACCTCTGGTAAATGTTATGAGCCAATTCCATCAACTTTTGACCATGTACATAAAAAATCAGCTCATTTTTTCTAATTTCAAGTTCTTCACCAGAAAAACCTAATTCTATGGCATCATCTACGTTTTCGCGACTACTAACTCCTGCAGCTGCATCACATTTATTTACAAACTGCTCGTTAAGTAATGCCTGTGGTTTTCCTCCAGACTGAGCATAAGAACTTTTACTCCAATGGCGAGTTTTTATTGTGATTCCTAAAGTTTCAGCATATAATTCATTAAACTCATCTACTGCAGATTCAATCAATGTAACTTCTTCCTTAATATCACCTGGACAAGAAATCAAAAGGTTATATAATGTCACATTTTGAGCCATTGATTACACCTCCCAAACAGTTTCATCCCCACAAATGTTACGAATTTTAAGTCGGAGAGGTTTCTTTTTGCTGCGTATGTAACCATCCCAGAACTCCTTGGTTTTATTGCCGTCTACGATAACATAGCCATTTTTATCAATCTTGATTTCACTATCAGAATGCCACTCACCACCGTTCGCAGTGCAATCCAGGCTAAGGAATTCAATAAGTTCCAAGCCTTCTTCACTGATTTCAATCGATTTATACGGTTTCTTCGCAGAAGAATTAAGGAATGCTTTCTGATTGAATTCTGTAATTTTAGACAACACACGATCACTCATAAATTTATCAATAGCAACAGCATATCCGCCTGCAATTTCTTCTGCATGGAATTCTGCATAATCACCAATGACAACATCATCAAGAATTGATTTAAGATCACGCAATTCAATTTCTACAGTCGTACTGTCATCTTCTTTGATGAAATTCATAATCTCCACTTCATCAGTAATGTCGATATAGTAAACAATAACCTTTTTAATGTCATTATCCAATTCTGGAATCGCCTGATGAATAATACGGTTCATGGTCACTTTATCAAGAAGTTTGGATGCGCTGTCCATTAAATTTGGCACGTAAGCAGGAATTGTACCAAGCTTGCTATCAGAGATAGCACCTTCCCAGAAAGAATCCAGAGAATCTTCATTTTTCAAGCCAGGAATCAAAAATTTAATTTTATCCATTGTCTGAACCGGATTACGATAAAGTTGAACTCCATCTTTAATTTCCAGCACATCGAATTCAGCCCCATCTGCGACAAGACGATCACGGGTTGTCTGAACAGAATTCAATCCAATATCACAATGAATAAATTTTCTGGCCAGTTTGTTTGCCACTGCTGCAGTAACACCACTACCTCCAAAAAAATCTGCAACTATCATATTTTCATTTGATGAAGATGTGATAATTCTATTCAATAGTGCTTCTGGTTTTTGCGTAGAATAATTTGCCGACTCAGCAGATCGACCTGCAACATACGCAATATCTGACCAATTATCATTTAAAGGAACTCCCGGAAGTTCGTCCATAAACACAATGCGGCAACGTTTGATAGGCTTTCCATTTTTTCCAAGTCTTACACGGCCATGGCTATTGGGAACTTCTGTTTGAGGGGCATTCCACAATTCTTCAAATTTTTCTGGCGTTGTTCTCCAACGTGCAACTGTGCCATGAAAATCGTAAGCTGCCATTTTATTCTGTGGATCAAGCATATTTTCAAATTTATAGTATCGTCCAGAAGGTGCTTTTGTCCATTCATCAGCAATGTACTCTTCTGTATAAGGTGTGTATTGTATATTAAATGGATACTCTTCTGAACGAGAATAGAAAAATATACTGTCTTTAACTCTACTATAATTTTGCTTACTATCATTATGTGAAGCTGTCCTTACCCAAGTAATTTCATTTCTAAAATTATCTTCACCAAACACTTCATCGAGAAGAATCTTAACATAATGCCCAATATGCCAATCAATATGTACATATATGGACGCATTTTCACTCATTACCGATTTAATCGCCATAAGATTTTCGTACATCCAGTTCAGATATTTTTCTTTATCCCATACATCACCATACATCTTTTCTTCAAAAGCTTTCAATTCATCTACATCCAGCTCTTGTTCAGCCTGTGCAATAACTTCTGCTACTTTCGGATTTCGACGAATATATACTTTCTTTGCGTAATCGGCACCACTTGCAAATGGTGGGTCAATGTAAACAAGGTCAACTTGAATGCCTTGCTCTTTAAGATAAGCACAGGCAGAAACACATTCTCCACGAATAACCATATTACCATCGGAGTTTTCGCCCACAGTTTCCTGTTTTTCCATTTCATATAAAGGCATGCCACGTTGCAATGTCATAGAAACATCGTCAGCGCCTTTGTATCTCAATATTCTATTAAAATTACCAAGCACAGCCTGTCCTTCCACCGGCTCCGGTATAAACGGTACATATTTAATTGGCATTATTTGATTCCTCCATTTTTCATATAACTTACAAATTGTTCAAAAGAAATTGCCATACTATATGATGTTATAAATTCTTGTGCCAATTTTGCTTTTTGTATGTCATCCAACTCGTCTAATGCCTTAATAAAATCAAGCAATTTATTTTTTGCATTAGTATATTTATCATCAAACTCTATGCCTACAGTAGGTCTAATTCCATTCATTACGCTTTCTCCTTAAAAAACTCACAGATTTTTTGATGTGTCTGTGTCAATCTATCTTTCTCTGGCATCGTATCTTCCAAATACAGGTAATCAAAACGTTCATAACCATACGCAGCATTATTCTGTTTTGAAAACTCTGTTTCCATAAAATTCTTCTTATCTTTAAAGACTGGATCTTTGGCATAAATCTGCCCCTTGGTTTCCACTACAATAACCTTATGGATAACGCCATCTTTTCGTTTAATGATAAGGAAGTCCGGTGTGTAAATACCAATGTAATTCCATTTTCCACTGGTTTTCTTATAGCACTTGATCTTAAACTCCGTCATAGCACGGTCGCCATTGTAATACACTTCCAGACCTAATTCTTCGATAATATCAAAGGACAATACTTCTCTTAAAAATGTTTGTTCAAAACCACTGTCTGTACGATATGGCAAGTAGTGGAACGAACGATTCTTATTTGGGTGAGATGATACACGCTGTTGCAATTCCAAAACGATTCTATCGTTTCCAGTTTCTATAGCGAGATCAATTAACTGCTGTGTCTTTTTATCAACTTTCAATTTTCCCTGATCGTCAGCCATTATGTTTTCAACAACATTCTGTCTTGGATAGTAGTCATCCAGATTATCTGCATATATCTCAGAAGTAAAATTCGCAATGTTCAACAAATTAGCTTCTTCTGGTATCAGTTCTTCTGTTGTATTGAAATCCGTTTTGTCACAAAAAGCTTTGCGAATATTGGCTTCTACCAACTTTTTATTGTACTTCGAACTGAAATATCGTGAGCCACCTTTTTCGTATGTGATTTTTTCATATACTACTTTTAACTGCTCTGTATATGCATTTAATTCTGCCATGGAAGGTGTTCCAAATCCACTTCTCATAATGCCATAAATCCAAGAATTAAAGGTTGCATATTCTGTACCATATTCAGCATCATCCACCTGGATACTGATATTATTTACATTCATAGAAAGATCTGTTGTTTTGATAATATTACCTGCAATTTGCGCTGAATCAACAGATTTTTCAATAGAAACTTCAGGATTTGCCTTTTCCACAGTAAGTGTATCATAGCTGATTTTCAGCTGATAAAACTCTACTTTAGGCAACTTTAAATAAGCCGTACGATTATAACGTTTCAAAGTAGTCTTGCTGTTGTCTGCAGAAGAAAATTCTTTAAGCGAAATATGGTGCTGCCGCTCAAGCTGCATATTTAATTTTTCGGCATTGCTTTCATTCAAATATATCAGCGCCGTTTCCTGACCATTTTTAATCACCTGACGCAAGCATCGACAAGATGTCTGTAATACCATATTGGTTGGGCAGTCTCCTTCTTGAGAAAGAATAATACCTGTAAGACTTCGACAGTCCCAACCTTCTTTACCAATCTGCACAAGCAAAACAATACGAATTTCAGAAATAGATTTATCCAAGATATCAAACTGCATCTGACTATCAGCCGACATCTTATACTGTTTATTTCCTTTGTGGAATTTAAGTATAACATCAGTACCAAGGCCATATTCAGCTACAATACGGGATACCTGTGG
>UMKA01054021.1_pt1 | contig 10723 bp, 9 predicted proteins | sample 1966211 | NCBI WGS metagenome assembly UMKA01 (sample SAMEA4836165, study PRJEB28245) | human gut metagenome | biome: gut microbiome; material: fecal sample | place: Denmark | collected 2008
GAGCCGCCGGCGGCCAGGATGATGTTGGCGCAGTCGTTGACGGTGACGAAGTTGGTAATGCACTGCACCAGAGGGGCGGTGTCCCGCACCCGGCGCAAAGCTGCTGCAAATTCCATAGATTGCTCCTTTCAGCGGTTGAGCTGGGACAGCATCCGGTCCAGCATGCCGGTGCGCTTGAGGATCAGCAGCACGGCCACGCCCATGCAGCCGCCCACCACGGCGGCGGGGGTGTAGAAGGGGATGTAGTAGAAGGGGGACTGGGCGTCCAGACCGTAGAAGAGCTTCATCAGGGGATAGGACACCATAGCGCCTACAAAGCCGGTGCCAACGACCTCACCCAGCAGAACCACCCAGAAATTGTGGAATTTCCGGTACAGAAGACCGCCCAGGATGGGCCCGAAGATGGCGCCTGCCACCGCCTGGATGGTCCGGCCGCTGAGCATCCGCAAAATGCCGCACAAAAGCGCTGCGGCGAAGGCGTACCAGGGGCCGACAAACACGGCGGCCAGCACGTCCACAAAGTGCTGGAACGGGGCCATGGCGGGGAAGTAGACAAAGGTGTTGAGGACGAAGGCCAGGCAGGCGAACATGGCCGACAGGATCATTTTGCGGGTGGCGGTGCTCCGGGAACGGGTCAGCGCCGGAGCGGCGGAATCGGTGGAATGGGACATAGTTGAATCCTCCTTGTCAAATCTGATTTCAGGAGAGATCGGGCACTGTCTGCATAGAAAAACGGAATCCCCCGCAAGGGGGATTCCGTCTGCCGCGTCTGTTTGCCGCAGATTTCGCCGGCGCCTGCCCGGTGAAACCTGCGGAAAGATCGATCTTCGTTGCATCCCTACGTTGGCATTACCCAAATCAGGTGAGGTCGAGGGAAACACCCTCCTCTCAGCCCTCTTTCGAGAACTCCCTTGCAAGGCACAGTATAGACCCCGGGAGGAGGCTTGTCAAGCCTTTGACAGGAGGGGACCGGAATGAGGGATTTTCCCAAAAAGTTTCACCTGCGTTTTACACGATGCTGGTGCTATCTTTTGCAATGGACCGCTACAATAGTACCAGGGTTCACCGCAGAGAGATTTGAAAAGGGGGTCTTTCCATGCTTCCCTGCCAGGCAAACTGCCCGGACCACGCGCCGGGCTGTCACAAAAGCTGTCCCCACTGGGCCGCTTATCAGGAAAAACAGAACGTCCAGCGGCAGAAAAAGAAGGATTATCTCAACTATTATAATGAGCTGTGCGCCACCATGACGCGGCAGTTTTCCGCGCTGTGTGTCCGCCGCCGACCGGTATGAGCGGCGCGGCACGGCGGAAAAACTGCCGGGGCACCGCCCGTATCACGCAGAAAAGGACGCCTCGTTTTGAGGCGCCCTTTTGTTGATATGCGATCAAATCGGCCCGGAGGGCGAGGACTCTTCCTGGGCGTGAAGCTGGTCCTGTTCTGTGATGGCGGCCAAATTTCCGGCGAGATGCCGGTACATGGCCTCCCGGGCGGTCTCCGGGTCATGGGCGGCGATGGCATCCACGATCTGACGGTGGGTGTCGATGGTCTCCTGATAGATGCGCTGGTCGTTGAGGCTGCCGAACAGCTGTACGGAGTAGGCGATCACCGGCAGCAGCTTGGGGACCACCCGGTTCTGCGTGCAGCCGGCGATGCGGACATGCAGAGCCTCATCCCGCAGCAGGTGGTTTTCTCCGGCGTGGATCAAGTCCTCGATCTCCCTGCAGAGGGCCCGCAGCTCCGCCACATCCTCCTCCGTGGCATGCTGGGCCGCAAGAGAGGCGACCCAGGGCTCCATGATCAGTCGGATGTCCAGCAGCTCATGGGCCAGACGCAGCTGGTCCGGCATGTAGGCAAATCCCAGAGGATCGTTGACGACGCCGGTATGCCGGGCCACGAATGTCCCCCGGCCCCGGCGGATCTCCAGTACGTTCCGGGCCACCAGCAGCTTTACCGCCTCCCGCACCGTGCCGCGGCCCACATTCAGCTGCTGGGCCAGTTCAAACTCGTTGGGCAGCTTTTCCCCATGGGTCAGCTGGCGGTCAATGATCAGCTGGCGGATCTGCTCGGCCACCTGCTCCGCCAGAGGGACCTCCTTGTCTTTCACGGTTTCAAAAAGATACTCACCCATGCTTGCCGCCCATCTTTCTGTCCGCCGGAACCGGCGGTTGTTTGGTAGGACATCCTACGTACGTTCTCTCCTATATAGGTATACCGGATTCCCCCGGCAGAGTCAAGAGTTTGACAAGCCCTTAACGACTCAAACGATTACGCCGCAAGGGTTTAGAGAACTGCCCAATTTTTTTCAAAACATTTGTTGAATAATATGTCTGCCCTTTTTCAGAAGGAGCAGTTATAATGGAGACATAAGACGTGCGACGTCTTGGACGGCTGCGAGGGTTTGTCCGGCGGCGTGGAAAACGGACATTTATTTTGAAAGGGGAACTTCATTATGAAAGCCATCAAGTTTGCAGAGCCCTGGAAGGTTGCCTGTGTCGACCAGGAGATGCCCACTCCCAAGGAGGGCGAGGCCCTGATCAAGATCCACTGCGCCGCCGTCTGCGGCAGCGACATCGGCGCCTTCCGCGGCACCAACGGCCTGGTCAGCTATCCCCGGGTCATCGGCCACGAGCTCAGCGGTGAGATCGTCAGCATCCCCGACGATCCCGCCCAGAATCCCAAGGGCCTGAAGGTGGGCGACCGGGTGGCCGTGGATCCCTACATCTACTGCGGTCACTGCTACGCCTGCTCCATCGGCCGCACCAACTGCTGCACCAGCCTGAAGGTGCTGGGCGTCCACGTGGACGGCGGCATGTGCGAGTATTTCTGCCACCCCGCAAACCTGCTGGTGAAGCTGCCCGAGGGCATGAGCTATGAGATGGGCTCCCTGGCCGAGCCTCTGACCATCGCCCTCCACGGCATCCACCGGGGCAGCCTGAAGGCCGGCGAGTATGTGGCCATCCTGGGCGCCGGTCCCATCGGCCTGTACGCCGGTATGGCCGCCGAGGCCTACGGCGCCCACGCCATCATCATCGACATTGTCCAGGAGCGTCTGGACTTCGCCAAGAAGATGGGCGTGGAGTACACCATCAACAGCAAGGAAGTCGACGCTGTGGAGAAGGTCCGGGAGATCACCGGCGAGGGCGCACAGCTGGTCATGGAGTGCTCCGGCGCCAACATCCTGATCCGCCAGAGCCTGGACATGGTCTGCCACGCCGGCCGCATCACCTTCACCGGCTGGCCCAAGCAGGAGACCAGCCTGCCCACCGACATGATCACCCGTAAGGAGATCGACATCCGGGGCGCCCGCACCAGCGCCGGCGAGTTTGAGGAGGCTCTGGAGCTGCTCCACAGCGGCAAGGTCAAGCTGATGGACACCGTCACCAAGATCATCCCCATGGAAGAGGCCCCCGATACCATCATCGACAACGAGAAGAACCCCGGCGATTACATCAAGGTCATCGTCAAGGTCGCGGACTGATCCCCAGCCGGGGAGGGCGGCGCCCTCCCCGGCACCATGTGCTGTAAAGAGGAGAAGCAAACCATGAAAGAACTGTATTGTACCGACCGGGCGGGCATCTCCCAGGAGAAAGCCGTCTCCATGTGCGAGGAGCTGCTGGCCCAGTATCCGGATGTCAAGAAGGCGCTGATCGTGCCCCCGGATTACACCCGCTGCTACAGCTACGCCGGTGAGATCACCAAGATCCTCTATCCCCGCCTGAAGGCCATGGGTGCCGAGGTGAAGGTGATGCCCGCTCTGGGCACCCACATGCCCATGAGCGACGAGGAAAAGCAGAAGTTCTTCGGCGGCGTGGTGCCCGACGAGGACATCCTGATCCACCACTGGCAGACCGATACCACCGTCCTGGGCACCATCCCCGAGGAATTCGTCAATCAGATCAGCGAGGGACTGTACTCCGCCGAGATCGAAGTGGAAGTGAACCACCTGCTGGTGGACGGCGGCTTTGACCTGATCCTGTCCGTGGGCCAGGTGGTGCCCCACGAGGTGGTGGGCATGGCCAACTACTCCAAGAACCTGTTCGTGGGTCTGGGCGGCCGCGCCATGATCAACAAGAGCCACATGCTCTCCGCCATCTGCGGCCTGGAAAAGGCTCTGGGGACCCGGGACTGCCCTGCCCGGGTGCTCTATGACTATGCCCAGCAGCACTTCATCGACGGCAAGCTGCCGGTGGTGTTCCTGCAGACCGTCACCACCCGGGACGGCGAGGAGCTCCACCTCAACGGACTCTACATCGGCGACAGCCGCGTGCCCTTTGAGAAGGCCTGCGAGCTGGCTCAAGAGCTGAACATCGTCCATGTGGAGCGCCGGGCCAAGAAGGTGGTCACCTATCTGGACCCCGAGGAGCTCAAGACCACCTGGGTGGGCAACAAGGGCGTTTACCGCACCCGCATGATCGTGGCGGACGGCGGCGACCTCATCATCCTGGCGCCGGGCGTCCGGGCCTTCGGCGAGAATGAGGAGATGGACGCCATGACCCGCAAGTTCGGCTACAAGGGCCGGGACTACGTGCTGGACCTCTTCAATAAGGGCGCCTTCGGCGACGACAAGATCATGAGCGCCGCTCACCTGATCCAGGGCAGCAGCGACGGCCGCTTTACCATCACCTACTGCACCAAGCCGGAGCTGATGAGCAAAGAGGAGATCGAGAGCGTGGGCTACCAGTGGGCCGACTACAACGAGGTCAGCAAGCGCTATGATCCCCACACCCTCAAGGAGGGCTGGAACACGCTGCCCGACGGCGAGGAGATCTACTTCATCGGCACGCCGGCCCTGGGCCTGTGGAAGTGCGACGACTGACAGCGAGGAACTGAAAAACGGGCGGAGACCCAACTGCATCCGGCGGCTGCTCTGCGGCCGCCGGACCATTCTGACGGAGGTTTGAACGTATGAAACTCAACCGTGCTTCTCTGGCGGACAAGGCCGGATGGGCCGCGGCCCATGTGGAGCTGCCCAAGTACGATGTGGCCGCCGTGGCCGAGGCCACGAAAAAGGCCCCCACTTGGGTCCACTTCGGTACCGGCAACATCTTCCGTGCCTATATTGCCGCTCTGGCCCAGCGGATGCTCAACGAGGGCCTGACCGACAAGGGACTGCTGATGGCCAACACCAACGATCCCGCCATCCTGGACATCGCCTATACCCCCTTCGACAACCTCTGCATCGCCGTGACCCTCAACCCCGACGCCACCACCAGCCGGGAGATCATCGGCAGCATCGCCGAGGGCATCAAGGCCGACAGCTCCGACGAGGCGGCCATGACCCGCTTCCGGGAGATCTTCTCCGATCCGGGTCTGCAGATGCTCTCCTTCACCATCACCGAGAAGGGCTACAAGCTCTACAATCCCGACGGGACGCTGCTGCCCGCCGTGGAGGCCGACATGAAGGAGGGCCCCCACAACACGAAAAACGCCATGGCCACCCTCACCAAGTTCCTCTACTGGCGCTATCAGGCCGGCGGATTCCCCCTGGCCGTGTGCAGCTTCGATAACTGCAGCCACAACGGCCAGACCTTCCACAACAGCGTGGCGGAGATCGCCGAAGTCTGGTGCAGAAACGGTCTGGTGGAGCAGGGCTTTGTGGACTGGCTGAACGATGAGAGCAAGGTCAGCTTCCCCTGGAGCATGATCGACAAGATCGTGCCCCGTCCCTCCAAGGTAGTGGAGGAGAGCCTCACCGCCGACGGCATCGAGGGCATGGAGGCCATCGTGACGAAAAAGGGCGGCTACACCGCGGCCTTTGTCAACGCCGAGCGGCCCCAGTACCTGGTGATCGAGGACAAGTTCCCCAACGGCCGTCCCCCGCTGGACAAAGTGGGCGTCATCTTCTGCGACCGGGAGACCGTCAACAAGACCGAGCGGATGAAGGTCACCACCTGCCTCAACCCCCTGCATACCGCTATGAGTGTCAACGGCTGCATGCTCGGCTACACCAAGATCGCCGACGAGATGAAGGACCCGGACATCGTGGCCCTGGTCAAGCGCCTGGGCTATGTGGAGGGCCTGCCGGTGGTCACCGACCCGGGCATCGTCAAGCCCAGGGACTTTCTGGATGAAGTGGTGGAGCAGCGGCTCCCCAACGTCTTTATGCCTGACGATCCCCGCCGGATCGCCACGGACACCTCCCAGAAGGTGGGGGTCCGCTTCGGTGAGACCATCAAGAGCTACATCGCCGAGGGCCGGGATCTGAGCACCCTGGTCAGCGTGCCTCTGGCCCTGGCGGGCTGGATGCGCTATCTGCTGGGCGTCAATGACGCAGGCGAGGAGATGGAGGTCAGCGACGATCCCCTGAAGGAGACGCTCCAGTCCCAGCTCCAGGGCATCGTCTGGAACGACCCGGCCAGCTACCATGGCCAGCTGCGGCCCATTCTGGCCAATGCCAGCATCTTCGGCGTGGACCTGACCACCACGCCCCTGGCCGACAAGATCGAGCAGATCTTTGTCGAGGAACTGGCTGGTCCCGGCGCCGTCCGGGCCACTCTGCGCAAGTATTTGGCAGAGTAACGAACCCTCTTGTCCCCACGCAAAAAGCCCCGCCGTCAGGCGGGGCTTTTTTGCGTGGCGGCGCACTTGTGCACGGTTCGTCTCGATCGTTGACGGTCCTGGCAGGGACTGCGGCCGCTATGGTTCACCAATCCCGAACTCTTTTGCATATTTTAGTATACCGTTAAGAGGCGGCGCACCGTCTTTTAATTTATACGCCATGAAGTTTTCACTTGGTACATCAAAAGGGGCTCTTATTCCAAATCTCTGTGCCGGCTGATATCCTGCTTTGGGGTAATATTTCTCGCTGCCCAACACGATTGAATACGGGTACCCTAATTTCGCAGCAATCCTGTGCCCCTCTTTTATCAAAGCGGTTCCTACACCTTGCTTCTGATATTCAGGCAAAACGGATAGTGGTGCTAATACTATTACAGCTTCTGCGTTGACTTTCGCTGCTGTAAACATGACATGTCCAATAACTTTTCCGCGTATTTCTGCGACTAGAGATAATTCTGGAATAAACGAATCGCCTTCCCGCAGATCATTTACTAAGTCTTGTTCATTTCCATCGGCGTGTTCAGCGCCGGAAAAGGCACTTTTTACAACAGAATATACGTCTTTGTAGTCTCTGGGTTCTTCTTTCCTTATCTGCATAAAACACCTTGCAAAAGTATACTTTATTGTCTGATTGTATCATAATCCTTAAGAATGAAACTGATTTTTGCTGCTCTCCCTGGTCAAGCGAGTGCCGGGCCGCTTGCGGTCTCTCCGCCTGCCTTCACTGTCTGTCCGCTCGTACTGCCGCTTCTACCTACTCCGGGCCAGACCCGTACATAGTCAGCGGAGGTTTGCCGGAGGGGCAAAAGGACCCGGGGCCCTTTCTATACAAGGATCCCGGGTCTTTCACAACTTATTCCCACTCGCTCCTGTCAGAAGTTTTCTAAACAGATTTGCTTATGGGGTTTAGCTCAGAGTATTGGTATTCTTCTCATTATTCCGATAGTAGAGGCTATCTGATTTTTTGTTGCCATGGTGTTGCCAAGAACTTGTATCTCCCTTATTTCCTTTAGCATAATTATAGCATGTCAAAAGTTTCTTAGCAAATGGTTTCAAGTCTATTCACTAAATTGCTTCGCTGATGAACTCCTTTAAAAGACCGATATATCAAAGAACAATGACACACAGAACTAGAACGGCAAAACAAGGAGGTCCTCCCTGTTCTGCCGTTCTTTATTCGTATTGAGCAATAATCCAAATTACCCTATACTGTGAGTTTTCGCAATCACATTTTGGTATCCTTTATAGGTCACATACAAATACCCGGAAAAGATAAATGCGAAAATGATCATGGCAATCAGAGACACACCATTAAAAACGCTCAGATGGAATTGGTTGAATCGTTCTCCCATCACGCGAATCCCAAATGCGGAATCCACTATGGCGAGTCCTAAAGGCAATGCAAAGTAAAACAAAATTTGTTGCAGAACCGACCGCTGGATTAGCTTGTCCGGTACACCCATTTTTTGCAAGGCACGATAGCGACCAATACTCTCGCTTGCTTCTGAAAGCTGTTGAATGGCCAATACCGCTACCGACGCAATCAGGAAAATCAGTCCCAGATAGATACCGATAAAAATCAGGCTGGCAGCCGATCCATAGATATTTGCTTGAAACTGATCGTTTGTGACACCATAAATTGCAATAGGCTCCACGGTTGCCTGCCCATTACGGCTCAAGGTTTCGTAATATTCAAGCAGTTTGGTGAGCGCCGCCTTTTGTTCAGCTCTTTCAGCATCGTTTCCGGTGCAGACAAAATTGATCCGCTGTTCTTCGGGCGCGTCACGGAAATCGGTAAAGCTGTCCGGGACAATCAGATAAAAGTAGCTGACGCTGCTGCCTGTCATGATATTTTCCACAATCGGAGCATCGTTTTTGATCCGATAGGTAACTCCGGCAAGCTGCACAGTTCCCACGTCGCGGATATACTCTGTCAGAACACCGTTATCGACGTAGTTGGACACAACCAGGATTTCCTGATCTGTCAGCGGGATGGGGTCCTCTCCCAGCAAACCTCGAATCTGGTTATATTCCGAACTGGTAAGCACATTGGTCTTTCCTGCGATGTTGGAAGCCCCATACACCGATTTTTGAATTTCTTCCTTTTGACGTGCAGACAGATGATCTGCAAGGATCTCGCTCATGGAGGTATCAACAGAACGACGTTTATACAGAGCAAATTGCGTTTTATCGTCAAGAACGATCCCTGCTTGGTTTTGGTTGATTAACGCTCGAAGATCTTTTTCCCGGTCCTCTTGGTTGTAAATGGAAACCGTTCCAGAAGCGTCAAAATTCAGATTTCCATCCAGCATTCTTTCCAAATTACTGCGGTAGGTAAACATACTCAGAGAAATGCTGATCGCCAAAAATAGCAGGAAGCTGATCATAGACATCGAAACAAAATTTGTTACAATTTTATTGTTTAACTGCCGCAAAACAAAGATGTTTAATCCTTTGCAATATACTTTGCGGTTGCGGCTCATAAAAAACAGCAGTGCTCCCGACAGACTGTAAACAAACAAAAAGGTGCCCACTGCCCCAATTACGATTGCCGCCAGGAAAAGCGGGTCAAGAGGATTCATACCCACCGCCAGTGCCAGTGCATAGCCTGATGCCAGGATTAAGACTGACAGCACCAGGAATCCAACCAAGAGCCTCGGATCTTTTACTTGAATCGACTGGTTCTTTTTGGCCGCACACAATAGTTGGGACAGCTGATAACGTGAAATCACAATGTGATTGCAGAACATCACGACCACAAAAACCAACCCAAAGCAAAGAACCGTTTTGCCCACCGCCTTTGCGGAAAAAACAAGTTGAAACTGTGCAATCTCGATATTAAGAAGATAGGATGAGAACAGGGCCATGCCCTGGGACAAAACAAAGCCTAAAATCAGCCCGGCACCCAGAGCGATAGAGCCAACCAACAGTGTTTCCAGCAGCAGAATCCCGGAAATTCGCAGTTTTGACATTCCTAGTGTCATATAAATTCCCAATTCCCGTTTGCGGCGGCCTACGAGGAAGTTGTTAGCATAAAGGACCAATCCAGCCACCACAATGGTTACAAAAACAGAGAGCAGCGACATGGCAAAATCCATATTGTTCAGAAAGCTCTCAGAGACAGCACTTCCGGTCAGCACATTCTTTTGGGCGTCAATTGAGTTAAATACATAGAAGATGCACACCGCTACGGTTAAAGTCAAGAAGTAAATGGCATAATCCTGAATGCTCTTCTTCACATTGCTCACGGAGAGTTTATAAAACATCTGCGGTGTCACCTCCCAGCAAGGTTACCACGTCTATAATCTGGTTGAAGAACTCCCTTCTGGATGCATTGCCGCGAACGATCTCATTAAACAGCCTGCCATCCTTGATAAACAGAATGCGATGCGCATAGCTGGCAGTAAACGAATCATGGGTCACCATCAGAATCGTAGACTGCAATTCCTGGTTCATCTGTTCAAACGACTCCAGCAACATACGGGAGGATTTGGAATCCAAAGCACCAGTAGGCTCGTCAGCCAGAACCAGCGAAGGATTTTTCACCAGAACGCGAGCAGATGCCACGCGCTGCTTCTGTCCACCGGACATCTGATAGGGATATTTCTGAAGCACATCCGTAATCCCCAGTGTCTTTGCCGCGGCACGAATAGCTGCATCAATTTTGCTGGCCGGCACATTCTGGATCGTGAGAGCCAGCGCAATGTTTTCGTATGCGGTCAGCGTGTCCAGAAGGTTGAAGTCCTGAAAAACAAACCCCAACTCGTCGCGTCGGAAAGATTCCAGCTGCTTGGAATTCAATTGGGTAATATCCCGGTCATTGATCAGAATTTTACCCGCAGACACCGCGTCAATCGTCGAGATACAGTTGAGCAGAGTAGTCTTCCCACTGCCGGAAGGACCCATGATTCCCACAAACTCACCTTTGTTCACTTGGAAACTAACTTGATCAAGTGCTTTGGTTAAGCAGCTTTTGCTGCCATAGTATTTTTCGACTTTTTCTACATTCAAAATTGGCTTCATATCTTCCTCCGGAAATTACTCTACGGTAAAGTTTGCAACAGATTTGGAACTGCCCAAGGCATAAATGCCTCCTCACTTTCGTCCGCCACTTTTTTCCCGGATGTATAATCAGGGATTGCGGCAGGTCTTTTTTATTTATTAA
>UMKA01018693.1_pt1 | contig 10679 bp, 9 predicted proteins | sample 1966211 | NCBI WGS metagenome assembly UMKA01 (sample SAMEA4836165, study PRJEB28245) | human gut metagenome | biome: gut microbiome; material: fecal sample | place: Denmark | collected 2008
GCCCGGTACAGAAAGCCGATAAAAAAGGGGTATCATCTGATCATTCACATGAATAATACAATAATTATATGAAAGTTATCATTGCAGAAAAGCCCAGCGTGGCACAGGGCATAGCGTCCGTAGTGGGCACACGCCAACGGAAAGACGGGTATCTAATGGGGACGGATATGCCGTAACATGGGCATTCGGGCATCTGGTCGGTCTTGCCATGCCCGAAAGCTACAGCTTTTCCGGCTTCCACCGGGAACACCTCCCCATATTGCCGCAGGAGTTCAGGCTTGTACCCCGTCAGGTGCGGGAGGATAAGGTGTACAAGGACGATCCTAGAGTGGTCAGGCAGCTGGAAGTGCTCCGGGAGCTGTTCGACAGGTGCGAGTCCATCATCGTCGCCACCGACACAGGTCGTGAGGGAGAGTTGATTTTCCGTTACGTGTACAACTATCTCGGCTGTACCAAACCCTTTGTCCGTCTGTGGATCTCCTCGCTCACCGACAAGGCCATCCGTGAGGGGTTGCGGAATCTCAGGGAGGGAAGCCTTTACGACAATCTTTACCTCTCCGCCAAAGCCCGCAGCGAGGCGGACTGGCTCGTGAGCATCAACAGTTCTCAGGCGCTCAGCCTTGCCACCGGGCAGGGCGTGTTCTCTTTGGGACGGGTGCAGACACCCACATTGGCGATGATCTGCTCACGATACCGGGAGAACAAACAGTTCGTACCCCGGAAATATTTCCAGATAAAGGTTTCGGCGGCCAAGGACGGCATCGCCTTCTCCGCACTGTCACGGAACCGCTTCGATGACCTTGAATCGGCCACCGCTACAAGCTCACCCTCTTTGCGCTTGTCCTTTTCCTCTTTCGGCTTTTCGCCCAGATAGACATGCATGGCCTTTTCCTTATCCCACGAAAACTGCATGATAGGCACATCCAATGGGCTTCCATCCCTTACTTTCAGAGCCTTCACCACCGATACGACCGGATCGCTGTCCTTCTCTATGGAAAGGATTGCCACAGCCTTCCGCTGCAACTCGCTTCCCAAGTGTCCCCTCAGCTTCAGCCCGTTGGGGATAAAATGCAGTACCGTTACGATACACGTCTTGTAGATACCGGCCAGCCGGTACAGTTCTTCCACGACGGCTATGCTCTCCGCTTCATCGTTGGCACATTTTATCAAATCCGCAATCCCGTCTATCACCACCAAATGAACACCGCCGTATTGATAATGGTACTTGTCCAAGCTCTGGATAATGGAAAGCAGGCGTTCTTTCCGGCTCATTCCCGTAAGACAATACGCCTTGAACCATTCCGGCATCGCCTCACGTCCGCATCGCCGCAGCAGGTTGCTGATATTCTTATACAGCTGTACTTCGCTCTGTTCCGTGTCATAGAACAGTACCGCCTTGTTCCTGCCGTTTTCGTGGAGCGTAACGCCCAGCGCATCCACATCCGTTCCGGTGGGACGGATAGCTCCGGCAATCAGTGCCGCCACATAGTTACTTTTTCCCGTGCCTTCTCCGCCGGTGATACAAAGCAGGTTGCCTTGAGTTCCGAGAGGCACATCATTTACCGATACGATCATCTGTGCAATGGGAAGCGGGTTGTTGAAATCCACCTCGCAGGATTTCAATGCCGACATGGTTTCGCTGTATAAGGTTTCCAGATAGTCCAGAAAAAGCTTTATCAAATCCTCACGGCTGTTCCCCAGCATGAAGTAGTCCGATACATCCTTTTCCGTCTTTGTACCGGCAAGCGGGAGCAACAATCGTTTAACCCCGTATTCCTTCAGCTCCTCTTCACGCTTCGCCGAGCTTTTCAGCCCGGTACTGTCCACATCATAGAGGAGGATGATATGTTTGAACCGGAACGAAAGCCGGTGTATGACAGCCGCAGGGATAAAAGCCGTTTCCGAATTGAAACAGATCGCATGGAAGCCGTGTGCCGCCAGACTCATTACGTCCTTTTCCCCACCTGTGATAAAGAGCAGATCACCCTTTGCCGGCAGCTGCTCCAACCCGAAACAGTAGTTGTCGCCAAAATCACCGGCATACAGGAACCGCATTTGTGAACACGGACGGTAAACCTTGATATGCTGTTTCCCCATATATCCGAACATCGGTTCATCGACGCTTGTCATGCAGGAAAAAGGCTTCCTTTCCTAGTTCTCGCTGCTGAACTTCTTCAGCGATACCGTCCGGTACGCTTTCAGAACATTTTCCCCGATTCCCGATTTACCCCAAAAGGCAAGTTCCGCAGCCGTAAAGGGCTTTTGCACGACAGTATAAGGCCGGACGCTTTTCGCTTTCGGTTCTTCCGATACCACTTCACTCTTTTGGGGTACTTTGCTATGGCTCACATGATATTCCTCATGTGCGGACAGCCCCAAATGCAGAGCACGGTTTATCATTTCCATGATCTCGACAAACTCTTTAAGCTCCTTGCAGCTAAGGCCGTTCAGCCTGCCCACCAGCTCAAAGCAGTCCCCCGAATAATCCTCGTTCCCGAAATCCTTCATTTTAAACACACCGGCCTTGCGTTCGTAATAAATATTGCACGAAGCCTTCGTATCCTTATAAAAAGGGTTCAGGAAGTTCTTTTCCACCTTGAAGTCCACCGGCAGGTAATAGCGGAATACGGAAATGCCCTTTTCCGTCATTTTCAGTATATCATCCTTTCTTATCATTGCCGGTTCTCATTAGGTAGTTCTTGCGAAAATCCTCCAATGTTTGAGGTTTGCACCGAATGGTATGCTCTTCCAGACAGCGTTCGACCTCCGACAGCTTGTACATACACCGTCCACGCAGCATGGAGTAGCTGATCTGGTTTTCATCCCTCAGGCGTTGCAATGTACGTGTACTGATCCCTAAGCTTCCGCCAGTTGGTTACTGTCCAGCCAAGCCTCCTTTTTTTCTCCCGAAGGCAGCTGCGCTTCGGCTACATACCCGGCGATTTTTTCAATCTTCCCTACAAGCGCTTTATACGCTTCACTTTCAAATGTAACAACTTCCATAACAAACTTAATTTTCAATGTTTGCTGCAAAAGAATAACAATAAAAGGCAGTGCATGGGATACTATACGTGTACTACACCATGATTTTTTTCGGTTCAGCGAAAAAGGAGGGGGAACCGCTTCACATAAACGGCGGTATCGAGGCGGACGGCAAGGCTGTAGGACTGATGCAGCATCCGCCCGGTGCAAGGGGCAAACCTATCCATATATATAGGTTCACCCTTGCACTGGGAATCTTTTTTAAAGATTTAATAATCAAATATTTGGGAAATAAAAAGTGATCTTCTATCTTTACGGTATCAGAGAACGGCTGACAAACGAATGCCTCTCACTGACAACAAGCGTTCCTATAAATCGCTACTAATTCGTTATAGTACAATTTTTCAAGGTTTACAAGAGTTTATAAAAAAGATATAGACCGCTACGGTGAAAGCCCCAGGCGGATCATGAAAAGCAAAATGAGGGTGTGTCAAAACTAAAATGACTACTCTAAAAAGTTACAGATTGTAACTAACAATTATAAAAGAGCCATATCAAACTCTGTTTTTGAGTAATGATATGGCTCTTTTATAATTGATTTAGGGAGTCAAGTTTCAGATTAAAAGTTGTCCTTTCATCAAATCACGTTTTGACACACCCTCATTTTCTTATGCATCAATTGGAGTGACAGAACAAGGCAACTCAACCATAAAAGTAGTACCTATTCCCAATTGGGAATCAGCCCATATCCGTCCGTTCATCTTATCAACAATAGATTTACAAATAGGCAAACCTAACCCAGCTCCCTGAGTGAAAGAGTCGACTTTCTCAAATCTTTCAAATATCTTTTCCAACATATTCTGAGGAATACCACGACCGGTATCTCGAACACCGATCCGCACATAGGACGAATCTATCTCATAAAAAACCTCCACATATCCACTAGTCGTATTCTTTAGAGCATTGGAAAGAAAATTATTTAAGATCTGCTTGATTCGCAACCTATCCAATTCTACTAGAAAACCCTGATCAAGATAATGGGTCCGAAGTTCAACTCCCGCAGCTAGCTGACGAGTATATTCCGCAACACTTTCATCTAAAAGTTCTGCCAGGTTAAACCAACTCGGATGCAGCTCCAGATAACCGGATTCTAACTTGGACAAATCAAGAACATCGTTTATCAGCTCCAACAGAAGCTCATTATTATGACTGATGAGAGAGTTGTAGAGTTCTTTTTCAGCCATATCCTCCGTAGCTGCCAATAGGGCTGAAAAGCCGACAATCGCATTCAACGGTGTACGAATCTCATGGCTCATATTAGCCAGAAAAGCTGATTTAAGGCGGTCGGACGCTTCGGCTTTATCACGCGCCTTGACAAGCATTTCCTCTGTCTTTTTCAACTCCGTTATATCGTAATTTATACTGATCAGTTCAATAATTTTATCTTGCGGGATATATTTCCGAACTAACAAATTGACATGCGTCCATGTATATTCACCGTTGCTTCTAAGGACACGCACTTCCTTACTTAATTTAGCCGTCAACCCGTTTCGTACATCTTCAAAGAATTGAACCATGCAATTACGGTCGTCCGGATGGAGATGTCTGTAGATACCAATGATATCGGACAACGGCGTTCCATCCGCTTCACCGATGTTCCTATACCAACTCTTTTGGGCATAACCTTCTCCGGTCAGAAGATTAAGATGGGCATATCCTACCTTGGCATAATCTCCCACCAGCTCAAAAAACTCTTCAAATTCCTGAATTTTATTATAAGCAATGGTCGTTTCTGTCTTATCAGCATTGATCAACAGGTAATTAATCGGATTGCCCTCATCATCATACAGTGTCGTTACCTTAGTTACCAGGTCAATCGTACCTTCCCTTTTAGAATTTTTATAATATGAACCGATCTTAGAGAAGTCATAACGAAATGTAAAGTCTGCATCTTCATTCCTTCTCAACCGCTCTTTCATTTCTTCCGGGAACATTGGATTCTTGAAGATATCAAGTCCTAAAAGGTCCTCCTTTTTCTCGAGATGGAACATCTCCTGCTCTTTATCATTCAAATCTATCAATATCCCATCCTCATTGTATAATTCGATACCGACCGGCAGGTGCTTATAAATATTATGCAAGATGCGTTCGCTGTGCTGCAAGGCCTGATAAGCTGATGTCATATTAGAAGCCTCCTGCAATTCGGCTATCCCATAGACATTTGTATGCCCTTCTTTATCCGTTTCCTGAAAGCAGACCTTACTCCGCACCCAAACAGCCCCTTTTACCGTATCAAGTAAATACACTACTTCCGACATCTGCTGCTCACTAAAAGAATGAACAGTTGTAGGGCGTTGCTCCTCCTTCAATATGCGTTTGTTAAAATTTTCAAAACTAATAATACCCGAATCATCCAAACCCAACAATTTCGAGATATACTCCGAACACTCATAATTTAAAGTTGTCAGATCAGCCTTCCACCAACCCATGTCAGCAGCGTTCATCAATTTTGAAAAAAATATAAAATCTTTCTGTTTATTCATAATGCTATGCTAACTCACCTTTCTAAAGATAGTTAAAGATGCAAAATTAAATATTGCAGGCAATCTATAACTTTCTAAAAGATATTTTTTAACACATTATAAGAAGTTTATTTATCGATAGACTAAAAACATCCGATTGAATAAATCTTCTTCTGAAGTAAATTCAACCGGATGTATATCAAAGGCCACTTCTTCTATTTCATTCTTTCAAAGCTTGATAAACGGCTTTTGCCATTACCTTCGCTCCTTCTTCATTCGGATGAACTTTATCCGGGAAAAGTTCGGGCATTCCATCCATTGCCGCATGAAGATCAATAACCGGCAAATGATTTTTCTTGGCAACTTTCTTTATCATCGGAATAATTTCTTTGGAAATTATATCATCATTGATATTGTCACCAGTCCGATAGGATTTGGAAGGATAGCAGAGATAAATCTTCGGTTGGGCAGGCAGAGCTTTGAATGCATCCACCATTGTTTGCAAATCTTTTGTGAAATCCTCCTTATACTTCCAATTGAATGATTTGCTATCGTTTGTTCCAAGCTTGATTACTACGATATTGGGATTGAAAGCCAACGCATCCTGATAGGCTTTCTCTTTCATATACGGATGATCTCCTTTATTTAATAAGGTACGGGCACTGACTCCGAAGTTCTTAACCCAATAACCGTCACCCAACATACGTCCCAACACGGAAGGATAGCTGTCGCGATTACGATTCTTAATCCGGGCTCCATAAGTAATGCTGTTGCCAATGCAAGCAACACGGACCGCATCTTTACGGGGAGCCTTGAAGCTACGTAACCAAGCTGTCAGTTCATCCAGCATTTCATTTTTATAAAGGAAACCTTCGCGGATTCCCCATCCATGCCCGCCGGAAGGATAAATATGAAGAACTGCAGGAACTTTATTCTTATTCAATGCCAGATAGTAGTTAACGCCATTGGCAGGAGGAACGGCATTATCATCATCACTATATACGATGAAGGCACGCGGTGTCTCTTTTGTCACCTGTTTTTCATTGGAATATTCTTTCTCCAGCTCGGCAGAAGCTTCTTTTCCTAACAGGTTATTGCGAGAACCCATGTGGGTATACGATTGATTCATCGTAATCACCGGATAAAACAGGATTTGGAAGTTAGGACGAAGTTCGGGTTTGGCATGGGTGGCAATCGTCGACGCCAAATGACCACCGGCAGAAGATCCCATAATACCAATATCATTTGGATTCAGATTCCATACATCAGCACTGTCACGCACAATCTTCATTGCTGCTTCGGCATCCGAAATAGGAAGCGTGCGATCGCCTTTCGGCATTCGATATTTCAGCACAATAAGAGCAATACCTTGCTTGTTAAAGTAAGGAGCCCAATCGTAACCTTCGTGGTCAACTGCCAGATGGGAATATCCTCCGCCGGGACAGGCTACCACCGCTCGCCCCGTAGCTAATTCCGGTGCCGGAAGGAATACACGAAGTGAAGGTTGTTCAATATCAAAAGGGTTGGGAGCCTTTTGGGCTACCGTCTGCTGACCTGCCAACAGGAAAAGCAACAGGAAAAAAAGAGTAGAAAATTTCTGTTTCATAGTATCTATGTACTTTGATTAATGAATAATTAGATGTGCGAAGATAGTAATTTTCCATATCTTTGCAGTTCATTTTGATTATAAAAAGATATGCAAGGAATAAAGAATCTGACGCAAGGGCCTATCAACCGCCAATTGTTCAATCTGGCAATGCCTATCATGGCAACGTCATTTATACAGATGGCGTATAGCCTCACGGATATGGCATGGGTAGGACGACTGGGAAGTGAAGCTGTAGCCGCCATCGGCTCTGTCGGAATTCTGACATGGATGTCGGGGTCCATATCTTTATTAAATAAGGTAGGCTCGGAAGTCAGCGTCGGTCAATCTATCGGTGCACAGAACCAGGAGGCCGCCCGGAACTTTGCATCCCATAACATCACAATCGCACTTATCGTTTCTCTTTGCTGGGGTGGATTGCTTTTTGTTTTTGCCGATCCTATCATACGCATCTACGAACTCGAAGAGCATATTACCGCCAATGCTATCCAATATTTACGGATTGTCTCTACCGGACTGCCTTTCGTCTTTCTGTCGGCAGCTTTCACCGGAATCTATAATGCAGCCGGACGTAGCAAGATTCCTTTTTTCATCAGTGGCACCGGATTGGTATTGAATATCATTCTCGATCCTTTGCTGATATTTGGTCTTGGGCTGGGTATTAACGGCGCAGCCTACGCTACCTGGATTGCAGAAGCAAGCGTTTTTCTTATTTTCGTCTATCAGTTGCGTCATAGAGATGCATTGCTCGGCGGGTTTTCTTTTTTCACACGACTGAAGAAACAATACACACGGAGAATCTTAAAACTTGGATTACCCGTAGCAACATTAAATACTCTTTTCGCCTTTGTCAATATGTTCCTTTGCCGCACCGCTTCCGAACAAGGAGGGCACATCGGATTGATGACTTTTACGACCGGAGGACAAATCGAAGCTATCACCTGGAATACCTCACAGGGATTCTCTACCGCACTAAGTACTTTTATCGCCCAAAACTATGCAGCAGGACGGATCGAACGGGTACTCAAGGCCTGGCATACTACACTATGGATGACTGGTATCTTCGGAACATTCTGCACATTATTATTTGTTTTCTTCGGAAATGAGGTGTTTTCTATTTTCGTCCCCGAACAGGCTGCTTATGAAGCCGGAGGTGTTTTCCTTCGCATCGACGGATATTCACAGCTCTTCATGATGCTCGAAATCACCATGCAAGGAGTATTCTACGGTATCGGCCGGACGATACCTCCTGCCATTATCAGCATTGTCTGCAACTATATGCGCGTTCCGCTTGCTATTTTGTTCGTGCAAATGGGTATGGGAGTGGAAGGAATCTGGTGGGCTGTCTGCGTCACTACCGTTGCCAAAGGATTGGTACTTTTAAGCTGGTTTGTGATTATTAAAAAGAAATGTCTGAGTATCCCTTCTGTAACAAAAGAATAACTCAGGATTCTCCTTCGTTAACAGACGGTCGGAATTCCACTCGTTATTTTAACTTAAAAAGTACACCTTTGCTAAATAATATATATCTTTGCGGTGTTATTCATCATACGATATGATTCGTATGAAATTATTTTTTTACTAATTAAAAACATCAACATTATGAACAAGATGAAGTTTATGGTTCTCTTTATGAGTGTTGCCATGATATTCAGTGGCTGTGCGAGTATGAATAACACCGGTAAAGGTGCGGCTATAGGTGGAGGCTCGGGCGCTGCTTTGGGTGCTATTCTGGGAGGCGTTATCGGTAAAGGTAAAGGTGCGGCTATCGGCGCTGCCATCGGTACGGCAGTAGGCGCAGGTACAGGTGCCCTCATCGGAAAGAAAATGGATAAAGCTGCAGCCGAAGCAAAACAAATAGAAGGTGCGCAAGTAGAACAGATTACGGATAACAACGGACTGAAAGCCGTAAAAGTAACATTCGACTCAGGTATCCTTTTCACAACAGGTAACGCAAGTTTGAGTCCTGCCGCTAAATCCGCATTAAGCAAATTCGCAAATAATGTACTTAACCAGAACCGTGATATGGACGTATCTATCTATGGATATACCGACAATCAAGGATGGAGAAACAGTACGGCTGAACAAAGTCGCCAGAAAAACCTGAACTTGTCACAGGAACGTGCACAGAGTGTAGCAAGCTATCTGTTGAATTGCGGTGTGTCCAGCAACCAGATCAAAGGTGTGCAAGGTATGGGTGAAAGCGATCCCGTTGCAAGCAACGATACAGCAGCCGGCCGCGAACAGAACCGCCGTGTAGAAGTATATATGTACGCTAGCGAACAGATGATCAGAGATGCACAGGCAGCTGCTAATTAAAAAATTACTGCGTTATACACGCAACCTGCTGATTTTTTTCTTCGCATCGACCTTACTGACGGTCATTATCTATCGGTTTATGCCGGTTTATATCACTCCGCTGATGGTTATTCGAAGTGTTCAGCAGATTTTCTCAGGAGATAAACCCACGTGGAAACACACGTGGGTTTCTTTTGATAAGATATCCCCTAACCTCCCGATGGCGGTGATAGCTTCCGAAGATAACCGTTTTGCGGAACACAACGGGTTCGATTTCGTAGAGATCAGGAAAGCAATGAAAGAGAACAAAACACGTAAGCGAAAACGGGGAGCAAGCACCATCAGCCAGCAGACAGCCAAAAATGTGTTCCTATGGCCTAAGTCTTCATGGGTACGAAAAGGGTTTGAAGTATATTTTACCTTTTTGATCGAATTATTCTGGTCGAAGGAACGAATCATGGAGGTTTATCTCAACTCCATTGAAATGGGAAATGGTATCTATGGTGCACAAGCTACCGCCCAAATAAAGTTTGGAACAACAGCCGCCAAACTGACACGGGGACAATGTGCGCTTATCGCCGCTACCCTCCCTAACCCGATACGCTTCAATTCTGCGAAGCCTTCGCCATATATCCTAAAACGTCAAAAACAGATATTACGATTAATGAATCTGGTTCCCAAGTTCCCACCGGAAGAAAAGACTATAAGAAAGCAACAAGGTAAAAACAAGAAAACGAAGAAGGAGCAATGAGAAATCTCTCATGCTCCTTTCACTGATAAACTTGTCCGACTGTGTGCTATCCCCATTTATACAAAATCTTTCAACTCTTGCTGTAAACGCTGACGTGTGAAAAAGATACGGCTCTTCACCGTTCCCAATGGCAAACCTAACTTCTCTGCTATTTCACGGTACTTGAATCCCGACACATGCATGGAAAAAGGTACCTTATATTCTTTTGGCAATGCATTGACTACACGATGCATCTCTTTCAAATCATACGCGCCCTCCGTACTGTCAAATCCGGAATCTTGCGGCAAATTCAAATGATAATAATTATCGGTAGTGTCTACAAAAGTCTGGTCACGTACTATTTTTCGGTAGTTATTAATAAAGATGTTGCGCATAATAGTGTACATCCATCCTTTGAAGTTTGTGTCCGGAACATATTTGTCCTCATTATCTAATGCTTTTAAAGACGTTTCCTGCAATAAATCATTTGCTTCTTCACGGTTAGCCGTTAATTTATAAGCAAAACGAAGCAACTCCTCCT
>UMKA01049596.1_pt1 | contig 10653 bp, 6 predicted proteins | sample 1966211 | NCBI WGS metagenome assembly UMKA01 (sample SAMEA4836165, study PRJEB28245) | human gut metagenome | biome: gut microbiome; material: fecal sample | place: Denmark | collected 2008
TCACTGGTGCGCTGAATCGGCATGCCCTCTCTGAACGGCTGGGGAATCTGCAAATGGATTCTGTGGGCGTTCTCTACTGTGACATTACGGGATTGAAAGCAGTCAATGACTCTCTGGGACATGCAGCCGGCGACCAGCTCATCTGCCGCTGCTATGATCTGCTCCGGGAAACCACAAATATCAGCCTGATTTACCGCACGAGTGGAGATGAGTTCATCGCCCTATACCCCAACTGCGGGGAGATCGATTTTCAAAACAGCGTGTGCCGGCTGCAGCGGAAAATCCGGGAGGAATCCTATCACGTGGCTGTGGGATACATCTGGTCCGACACCCAACCGCTGAATCTGGAAAAGCTGATCGCTCAGGCGGACCAGGTCATGTATCGGGACAAGCGGGATTATTATCAGGAGACGCTTGCCCATTCCGACTCGGATCACCGGCAGCTTGACCACGGGACGCAGCCCTTTGAGCCGCGGGATGCAAATCACCGCTCAGCGGAGACTCCCTTTCAAACCTTTCTCACGGAAACGAACTGTGATATGGAGGCCCTGTTCCACTCTGTCTCGCAGGATAACGACTCCAGCTATTTTTACCTGGGCGATATGCAGAAGGATCTCTTCTTCATCTCCGACAACATGAAAGAGGACTTCGGGTTCCCGCAAAATCTGGTCCCCGGGTTGCTGAAGCAATGGTCCAAACGGATCAGCACACCGGAATTTCAGGATCTGTTCTGGCAGGACATCTCCAGTATGCTGCGGGAAAAGCGAACCATCCACGACCTGCGCTATCAGGTGCGCGATGTAAACGGAAACAACCTCTGGATCCGCTGCTACGGCATTCTGAAATGGAACGAGGATAAGAGCAAGCCTTTGTTCTTCTCCGGCCGGGTGACGCATCAGGATAAGAATTTCGTTGTGGACCCCATCACCAACTTCCCGCGGGAACATGCCTCCTTCCAGCAGCTGGACGAGCTGCGCAGATTGGACGAGCGGGCGCTGGTGATCGGGTTCAGTCTCAACGGATTTTCCGAAATCAACACCACCAAGGGGCGGGCCTACGGAGATCGGCTGCTTAAAAACGTCGCAGACGCCCTGACGAAGGAACTCTTCTGGAAAATGTCCTTTTTCCGTCTGGAGGGCATGCGCTGCATGGCCGTTGTCAATTCCTCCTGCATGGCGGAGGGACAGGATGCGCTGGTCGAGCAGATCCGGGCGGTGATTCAAAAATGCTATGCAAGCATGGACGTGTCTGTTCAGAATTTCTGCTCCTTCGGTATCATGGAGTATCCCAACGGAGCCATGACCCCCGACGATCTGGTGGAAAATCTGGTCTCTTTGATCCGGGTGGCCAAGCAGGACGCCAGACGGGACTATGTGGACTATTCCACGCCCAATATCCAGCGCATCAAGCAGATGTCCAACATGGTTCTGGCTCTGAGCCAGAATGTGGCCAATCAGATGGAGCATTTCCGGATCGTGATCCAGCCCATCGTCTCTGCTGCGGACGGCGCGGTCATCGGCGGCGAGGTGCTTCTGCGCTGGACATTTGAAGGGAAAGACGTCTCTCCTGCGACCTTCATTCCCATTCTGGAGAAAATCGGTCTGATCCACACCGTAGGCCGCTGGGTATTTGAGCAGGCGACATCGACCTGCGTTCGGCTGCAGTCCCACGATCCTGCTTTTTATCTGACATTCAATATGAGTCTCCACCAGCTCTCCGATCCCCAGCTGCTGCCCTTCATGAAAGAGACTCTGGAAAAATACCGTCTCTCCGGATCCAGTCTGGTGGCAGAACTGACCGAAAGCTGTTTGGACGAGCAGCCGGAGAAGCTGACCGGCTTTGTGCGGGCGTGCCAGAAGCTGGGGATCTTCATTGCACTGGATGATTTCGGCAGCGGCTATTCCTCTTTGCGGATGCTGCTGCAATACCCCTCCAGCATCATCAAGCTGGATCGTTCTCTGGTGCGGGAAATGGCGCAGTCCACCGCCAAGATGCATTTTATTCAAAGCATCGTCTTTGCCTGCCATCAATTCGGCAAAACCGTGTGTATGGGGGGTGTGGAATCGGCAGAACAAAATGAGATGATCCGAAATACCGGATGTGATATGATTCAAGGCTATTACCACTATCGGCCCATGGAACTGAGTCAGATGTATCACCTGGTCAGTCAGACAGGTTCCGGGAAACAGGGAAAGGAGGCGTCCGCATGCCGCTCATAAATGACAAATCCCATTCCTCATTTCCGCCCGATCAGCAGGTCCGCGCCTTTCTGGATGTCTTTTTCCAGCGGTATCTGGTAGAGCGGGATGCTCCGCGCACTCTGGAACTTCTCTCCGATCAGGTATACAGCGTCGGCACAGGTGAGGGCGAAGTCGCCGTTGGGAAAGAGGCTCTTGCCGACCTGCTCGGCACGGAACTCACCCAGCTGCCCGGCCCGATTTTCTACACCATGAGCGACTATGTCCAGAAAGAACGGGTCCCGGGCTGTTGGGATTGCTTCTGCCATATGGAAATGAGCCTTACGCTCCCAGACGGCACCCAGGCCCTTTACCACACCCGGCTGACAGCAGGTCTGCACTGGGATGGAAGGCGCTTTCTCATTGACACGATACATGCCTCTGAGGCCAGCAAGTATCAGGAAAACGGAGAGTTTTTCCCGTTGAAATTCATCTCCCAGGGTTTGAAGGCTCTCAGCCGGGAGACACGCCACGAACTTATGGAGCTGATTGAGCAGATCATGCCCGGCGGCATCGTGGGCGGCTACATGGAGGAGGGATTCCCCCTCTACGTTGCCAACGAGCGCCTGCTGAACATGGCGGAATACGAAAGCTACGAAGACTTTGAGGATGATATTCAGGGGCTGGTCATCAACAGCATCCATCCGGATGACCGGGCATATGTAAACGCCGAGATGGCGGAAATCCTGGCCCAGGGGGACCAGTACGAGATCGAATACCGGATGAAGAAAAAGGACGGCAGCTATTTCTGGGTCCATGACATCGGCCGCAGGCCGGTTGCCGCCGACGGCAGAGATGCCATTATCAGCGTGCTGATCGATGTTTCCCAGCAGGTACATACAAAGGCCCGGCTGGAGTATGCAGCACTCAGCGATCCCCTGACGGGAATTCTCAACCGAAAGGGTGTTCAATCCCGCATCGCCGAAGCGATGGCAAATCCCAGCAGCTATCTGTTTTTCATGCTGGATCTGGACAACTTCAAGCAGATAAACGACCTGTACGGCCATAAGCAGGGCGACGAAGTCCTCTGCTTTGTGGCCAGGCATCTGACGGAGTCCTTCCGCAAAACAGACGCCGTCTGCCGTCTGGGCGGGGATGAATTTGCGGTTTTTATCGCCGACTGCGCAAATGTCCCGGTCATTCAGCGCAAAATCGGGATCTTGATGGAGGACTATCGGGAGATGGTGCAGACGCACTATCCCGCTGCACGTTCCACCCTGTCCGTGGGCGGCGTCTCCGGCTCCAAGAGCCGTACCTTCATGGAATTGTACCAGCTGGCGGATGCGGTTTTGTATGAGGTGAAAAACAGTCAAAAGGGACTCCAGAAATTCCGCATTCTGGAATGAGTTCCGACTGCCCCCCTTCCCGACAGATCCCTCTAAATCAGAACCCCCCCGTCCGAGGAGCCTCGGACGGGGGGGTTCTTTGCGTACACGCCTGCTCAGCAGTATTGTTCCTTCAGTGCCGCCATGACGGCATACAGCCGCTGGTCCTGGATCGAGTACTGCACATATTGTCCCTGCTTCTCCCCGTCGACCAGTCCGGCGCTTTTGAGCTTTTGCAGGTGCTGGGAGAGGGCGGACGGCGTGATGTGGGGCACCTCCCGGGCCAGCTCTCCCACTGTCATGGGACGCTCCAGCAGTGCGCAGAGGATCAGCAGACGGTTCTCATTGGCCAGCAGCCCCATGAGCTGGGCCACGGCTTTTGCCCGTTCTCTCACGTTTGCGCCTCCTTTTCCCCACAGGCGGTGCAGGGCAGCTGCGCTCCGCCGGCTTTCGCCTTACAGATCAGCTGCGTCATGGTCCCCATGGGGCAGAACACGCACCAGGTCCGGGGCTTGTAAAGCGCCATCACGATCCAGCCGATCAGGTTGGAGGTGAGCATCATGCTGTAAAAGCCAAAGGCAAACTGTGCCACCCACGGCGCCAGCAGCGTGCCGTGATAGGCCCAATGCCAGGGCACCCGGAAGGTCCAGAACAGCTTGACGGACTGGCCCAGGCTCTGGGCGCCCGCCCCCACCAGGTAGGTCACCCACAGCATCTGCAAAAACATGACCAGAAAGAACGCCAGAAACCCATATCGGAACCACCGGCTCCGCATCCAGTTGGGCGTGGGGCGGTTACGGGACAGACGCAGCCGGCCGCCCAACAGTGTGAGAAACTGTCCCCGGTCACAGTAGCGGTTGCAGTAAGTCTTGTTTCCCGTTGCAATCGCGATGATCAGCGGCACGCAGAAAAAGATCATGCCCAGCCAGGCAAAGAGGATATTGAAAAAGCCCAGCAGCAAATAAACAGGGGTCACGATCCACAGATACTCATACCAATGCTTGCTGCGGTTCATTGTGCAGCCCCCCTCTCTTCTAACGTGATGGCCCCGGCCGGGCACTCCCGGGCACATTTTCCGCACCCCACACAGCGCAGCGCTTCCACTGCAGCGGTGACCCCCCGCCAGACAAAGATGGCCTCCCTGGGACATACTTTGACACAGCTGCCGCAGGCAACGCAGAAATTGCGATCTACCTGCGCAAACTTTTTAGACAGCATAGCAGCACCTCTCAAATAATAATTAAGTATTTTCTAATATACTTAAACATCGGTGCTTTGTCAAGTCTCACTTCCTGCGGCTGTACCCTTGTGTTTCAGGCCGGATGTAACCAATTTTACGCCCATCTTCCGCTCTGTATTTCCTTTCACCCTATGCAAATTGTATAGATTCCCCAAAAAAGCATGTTCTTTTTTATATATATTTTAAGTGACTTTTGAAAGTATATATTGAAAATGTAACCAGTTTTGTAACCGTCATATGCTATACTCTCATTCGTAAACACCGGAGAGAGGAGGATTCGCTATAGACAAGATGTGGGGTAACGCGTATCGCGCCACCACCGTGTGCGTGGATACTTATCACCACCGGGTCCTGAGCGGACGGATGTACAATCCGGCACTTCCGCCGGAGGGGCTGCGCTTTGAGAGCTTGGTGGAATTCCTCCTGGCCATGGAGGATCTGCTCAACGAAACGCACTTCCCCCAGTCCTTTACCGCCGTGCGGTCCTTTCGGACATCTTCCCAGCGGGCAGCCGTGCCCGCAGGAGATCAGACGGCAACAGGAAGGCTGGCCACCTTTACGGTGTCGGTGCTCTTCCGCCAGAACACCAGCTGGCAAGGATCGGTATCCTGGCTGGAAACCGGACGGGAAGAAAGCTTCCGCAGTGTGCTGGAACTGGTCCTGCTGATGAACAGCGCATTGGAAACTCCCAGATAATCCCTTCGGGGAACGCGGCCCGGCTCGTCATACCGGCGAGGCGGAGGAGAACAAGACAGGACGGCAAAATCCGTCCGGTAGAAATCACTGCAAGGGCAAACCGCCGGAAACGGCGGGACGCAAAGCAAGGGGGCTAACGCGGGACACTCCGCCATGCCAGCCCGGCCGCCATGGATTTCGATCTTCCAAATTTGGAAAGGAGAACGAAAATGGCAACTTTGAAAAGACGCGCGCTGTCCGCTCTGATGGCGCTGGTGCTGGTGCTGGGCCTGCTGCCCGGCGGCGTACTGGCCTATGAGGGCGAAACCGACGGCAGCGGCACCGCCACCATCACCGTGGTGGATGAGGCCGGCGAGCCCCTGGAGGGCATCACCGTCTCTTTGTACGACCGGGACTCCGGGGACGACCCCTGGAGCGAGGAACCGGTGGATCAGCAGACCACCGATGAAGACGGCCAGGCGGTTTTCACCATCCTGCAGGAGCGCTCCTATATGGCTCATGCGGACGGCGGAGACGGCGAGCCCACCTTCCGCCTGGATGCGACCGAGACGGAAGTCAGCGAAACCATCAAGCTCAAAGCCGCTGAAAATGACGGCGAGAGCGATCCTTCCGCGGCTCCTGTCTCCAACGGCAATCACTATAACACCACCGTGACCGTTCGGGACGCCAGCTTCCCCCATTCCGTCATTGAGGATGCCCAGGTCACTGTGAACCACTGGTTTACCGGTGAAACCTACACCGCAACTACCAACCGCAGAGGCGAGGCCCATTTCAACCTGCCTGGCAAATGGACGGATTATACCGTGACCGTTACTGCTGACGGCTATGAGCAGGGAACCGGTTCCGTAAATGCCTGCGAAAAGACCACCATCTACCTGAGCCGGGACAACAGCCAGTCCGGTGACTATACCTTCCGGGACACCGGTTCCCGGAACGTGAAGATCTACTACTCCGTGGGCGGCCAGGACCTTCAGGAAATGAAGCCCAGCACTTCCATCCAGGTGGACGGAAGCCAGCCCGTGATGTTCTTTGTGGGCGCCACCGATGGCTCCAACCCGGTGACGGATTTCACCGACGCCAGCGACAACCAGGCCAAGGAGATCCAGGCCATCCAGAACGCCCCCTCCAGCCTGACCCTCAATAACCGTTCTTATAACTTCTCCAGTGCGATCCAGGCGGCCAAGGGCAAGGGCTGCACCATGGAGTTCCACTACTCTCAGTTTGCCCCGGAATACAAGACCCGGACCTTCTGCTTCGTGACCGACAAGACGGAGCTGGACATCTCCTATCAGTGGACCGGTGCCCCCTCCGGCGTGAACCTCCCTGCGGATGATACCGTGACCTATGGGGATCCCTATACGGTGGACCGGACCTATTCCCAGGGGACCACGGTCACTGTGGGCGGCACCACCTATGTCTTTTCCGGCTGGACCGCCAGCAACGATGAGGCCTGGGTCTCTAACGACGGCATCACCGGAACTGTGAAGGGCAATGTAGTGTTCTCCGGCAAGTGGACCGTGCAGCAGCGGACCTATGACGCCGCGTTCTTCCTGCGGATCGATCGGGAGATCCAGCATGAGGACGGCACGACCTCTTACTCCTCCAAGGATTATCTGCCGGAATTTGCGATGAATAACCTCTTCTGGGGTACCATTTCCGGTACCGCCTATGTGAATGGCGGCGAGGACTCCATCGTCACGGATCTGACGGAGAAGGAGGTAGAAGCGGTCAAGGAAAAGTTCAAGTCGGTCTCCAACGTGATCGTCTCCGCCCCCAATTGGAACAGTACGAATGCAAACGGCCAGACCTTCCGGAATCTGATCCTCACCAACTTCGCCGTGACCGAAGAGCAGCTGAACAACGGCGAGGTGGGCATTCTCTGGTACGTGGCCAAGGAAGTGGATGACGAAACCTCCTGTGACTACCACGTGGACGGCGTTTTGTACAACACCAACACCGGCAAGCCCATCCAGCCCAAGTATAAGCTCACCGTCACCCATGAGTACTACACCTACTGGATGGACGGCACCACGGAAAAGGGCCTCACCCAGGTGGGCAGCTCCGAGACCGTCTATACCAATGAGACGGAGAAAACCGTCTCCGTGGAAAGCCTGAAGAAGCCCTCCTACGGTGGAAACAACTACTCCTTCTTTGAGAGCAGTTCTTCCGCCACTGAGATCGCGTACACCCAGGACGGCGCCACCATTACGCTCAAGTACAAGCGGCAGGTCGACCCTCCCCGGCTTGAGTACTCCTACACCTTCCAGTATTATTACAAGGCTCTGGGCCAGGATGACTACACGCTGGTCAATCTGACGTCCGATCAGCAGGCCGACGTTACCACTTCTGTTGGCCCTGTGTCCGAGTATCCTACGGAGCAGGCCCTGTGGAACAGCATTGAGAATTCCGACATCCCCACCTGCCCGGTGACGGATCGCGCAGGCAGCTACGCCAAGGCGGCTCAGTACGCTGACAGTGAAGTCACCTGGAACGAGTCTACCCATACCTACACCATCCGTGTCTATCTGGAGCAGGCTCCCTATCAGTTCGCCATCCGCTATCAGCTCTTTGAGGTGGTCAACGGCGTGGTACAGACTCCTGCTACGGCTATCATTCCCACCACCTACGTCGGCAGCTACGGCCCCGACGCCCCCAGTCAGGAGAAAGTGCTGAATACTGCCCGGACCGACTATGTGGACGGCGGAAAGCACTATGTCCGCTTCGACACATACGACGGTGCCAAGACCGAAGGCGATCAGGTGACCTCCTCCGGCAAAGTGGGCGGCACCGGCGCAGATCAGCTGACCTACACCATTAACTTCTACCGCGTCAGCTTCACCGGCGGCTACCTGTCCATCTCCAAGACCATCTCCGGCGTGCCCGCCACGGATACCGCCGCTTGGGCAGAGCTGAGCAAGCTCACCTTCACCGTGCAGAAGCTGGTGGTCACCGAATCCGCGGAGTCCTTCACCGGCACCGTGATCAGCCGCTCCGAGCAGTGGGTGGACGTGGATGGCCTCACCAACATTTCTATCACCGAGTTCACCGGTTTTGATTCCAAAAACGGCACGTATACCTACACCTGCGAGACCCTGCTCCCCGCCGGCACCTACCGGGTGGTGGAGAACGGCGGCGATCTGAGCAGCCTGGGCTACACCTGGAGCCTGGACGGCGAGGATGCCATCAGCAGTGAAGTGACCATCGCCGCCACCGGCGCTTCCAATACCGCTTCCATCACCAACGCCTACACCGGCAAGACCTATACCATTATCTTCGATGCCGGCCTCCACGGCCAGGTCCAGAACCAGGAAAACAGCTACATGGTGCCCGGCAAAACCACCCGGTACACCTGGACGGAAGTGACTCCGGAGACCAAGACCGCCTATTACAAGTGGTCCTCTGTGGTGACAGATAGCGGCGACAACACCAGCACCATCCGCTACACCTTCACCCAGAACGACTATCTGGAATATGGCAATACCGAAATGGCCATCCCCGTTCCCGGCCTGAAGGCTGATGCCGGCTGGTCTTCCGACGGCTCCTTCTACAGCGGCAGTACCGCATATATCACTCTCGCCGCTGCCTACGAGGCCATGAATGATGCCAAGACCACTTCCATCACTTACACGGCAAACTATACCGCCAACAAAGTGGACTATACCGTGGACTTCTACTACCAGAACGATGACGGCACCTACCCCACCACCCCCACCGCTTTCGTCACCCGTAAGGCCGACACCGGCGCCAGCGTTTCCGTGACGGACGCTGACAAGATTCCGGACGCCACCAAGAACACCGCCACTCAGACCTATCACTTTGATGAGACCGCTTCCAACGTTCTCACCGCCACGGTGGCCGGCGACGGCTCTACCCACCTGAAGGTTTACTTCTACTGGACGGCCGGCGTCACCTATCAGTATCAGCCTGCGGGCCTGCCTGCGGCCATCACCGAGGCCTATCCCCTGCCCTCTGACACCGCTGCCTATCGTTCCGGTGTCACCACCACCAACCTGGGCGCTCCCAACGGCACCACCGTTCAGACGGCAAACGGCTCTTGGACTCTTACCTGGAACTTGCTGAGTGCTCCCATGACCGCCCAGGGCGTCACCTACACCGGTACCTGGACCTTCACCGCCGACGGTCAGAGCACCGCCCGCGTCCAGTTCGTGGATGAAAACGGCAACGACCTGTGGGCCCTGGCTCACGCGGAGGCCAACCCCTACACCAGCACCGGCGATTACGAGTCCTCCTATGACTTCTCTGCTGCGGAGAAGGAGACCTCCTTCCTGATCAACGGCCTCACCTACACCTTCTCCAAGGACTACGACGGAACGTTCGATGCCGACAAGGAAGATCAGACTGTCGCTTACACCGGCACTCTGCAGCCCGGCGGACGGACCATCACCCGCGTCTATGCCGTGGAGACCCAGACCGTGACTGTGACCAAGCACTATGACATCGATACGCTGCCTGGTTCCTTCCAGGTGACCATCACCGACAACGATGCCAGCCAGGCTCAGGTCACCGTCCTCACCCTGGCGGACGCCACCGTGGACGGCCGCACTGCCACCTGGCAGACGGCGCTGCCCAAGGGTCACAGCTACACCTTCACCGAAAGCGGCTTCTCCAATGGCTCCAGATGGTCCACGGAGCTGACCGCAAGATGGCTCCAGCAGCTCTCCAATACGGAACAGGCCTGGCAGGATCTGACGGTCACCAACTTCTCCTTCGTTCTGCCTGAGGTGGATGTGAACACCCTCGAAGTGGAGCTCACCAATGACTACACTTATGACAGCAAGGATGATGACGATGATGACGATGACGACGATCCCGTCGTGATCCCTGACGAGGACACCCCCACCACGGATCTCCCCGATGAGGAAACTCCCACCACGGACCTCCCCGATGAGCAGACGCCCACCACGGAGCAGCCCACCACCGATCTCCCCGATGAGGAGACCCCGATGGCTGAAGCTCCCAAGACCGGCGACAATTCCACCGCTTGGGTCCTGGCTGCCGGCGTTTCCGGCCTGGCACTGGTCTGGCTGGCCATTACCGGCAAAAAGCGCCGTGATAATGAGCATCAGGCCTAAGTTCCGGTAACAGACTTCGGCACAAACAAACAGTAATCGGCCCCGGTTCCGCATTCTGCGGA
>UMKA01035312.1_pt1 | contig 10629 bp, 7 predicted proteins | sample 1966211 | NCBI WGS metagenome assembly UMKA01 (sample SAMEA4836165, study PRJEB28245) | human gut metagenome | biome: gut microbiome; material: fecal sample | place: Denmark | collected 2008
GCGGCTGACCTGGAACTTTTCTGCCAAGTCCCGTTCGCTTGGCAGGCGTTGACCGATTTTCCAGATTTTCTGGTCAATCTCTGCCTTGATTTGGTCGTGAATTTGAATGTAAGCTGGAATCATTTTGCTACTCTTTCTGTGTGTTACAAACTATTGTAGCGCAATTTGGTCAAATCTTCAATCGTAGTCAGTATTGATTGGTAATGAAGGGGCTTTTGTGTTAGAATAGAGGAAAAGAATTTTCTAGAAAAAGGGGAAAAGATGACAAACCTATCAACTGATTTGCATGATGTTGAAAAAATTATCGTGCTTGATTACGGTAGCCAGTACAATCAGCTCATTTCTCGTCGTATTCGTGAGATTGGTGTCTTTTCAGAACTGAAGAGCCACAAAATTACAGCGGCTGAAGTGCGTGAAATCAATCCTGTTGGGATCGTTCTTTCAGGCGGACCAAACTCAGTGTATGAAGAAGGATCTTTTGACATTGATCCTGAAATTTTTGAACTTGGAATTCCAATTTTAGGAATCTGCTATGGCATGCAGCTCTTGACTCACAAACTTGGTGGGAAGGTTGTACCTGCAGGGGATGCAGGTAACCGAGAATACGGTCAATCTGAGCTAAACTTAGCTGAATCTTCTGCCCTCTTTGAGGGAACACCTGATAAACAGTTGGTCTTGATGAGTCATGGAGATGCTGTTACTGAAATTCCTGCTGACTTTGTCCGTACTGGTACTTCTGCTGACTGTCCGTATGCTTCGATTGAAAACCCAGACAAGAAAATTTACGGTATCCAATTCCACCCTGAAGTTCGTCACTCAGTTCACGGCTATGATATCCTTCGTAACTTTGCCTTGAACATCTGTGGTGCTAAGGGCGATTGGACCATGGATAACTTTATCGAGATGCAAATCAAACAAATCCGAGAAAAAGTTGGAGACAAACGTGTTCTCCTTGGTCTTTCTGGTGGTGTTGACTCTTCAGTTGTAGGGGTTCTTCTCCAAAAAGCTATCGGTGATCAATTGATCTGTATCTTTGTAGACCACGGTCTTCTTCGTAAAGGGGAAGCTGACCAGGTTATGGACATGCTTGGTGGTAAGTTTGGTCTCAATATCGTTAAAGCAGACGCTGCCAAACGTTTCCTTGATAAATTGGCTGGTGTGTCTGATCCAGAGCAAAAACGGAAGATCATCGGTAACGAATTTGTTTATGTCTTTGATGATGAAGCAAGCAAGCTCAAAGATGTGAAATTCTTGGCACAAGGAACACTTTACACAGACGTGATTGAGTCTGGTACAGATACTGCTCAAACCATCAAGTCTCACCACAACGTGGGTGGACTTCCAGAAGACATGCAGTTCGAGTTGATTGAGCCGCTCAACACTCTTTACAAGGATGAAGTTCGTGCCCTTGGTACTGAACTTGGTATGCCAGACCATATCGTATGGCGCCAACCATTCCCAGGACCAGGGCTTGCCATCCGTGTCATGGGTGAAATCACTGAAGAAAAACTAGAAACAGTCCGTGAATCAGACGCTATCCTTCGTGAAGAAATCGCCAAGGCTGGTCTTGACCGCGATATCTGGCAATACTTCACTGTTAACACTGGCGTTCGTTCAGTAGGTGTGATGGGCGACGGTCGTACTTATGACTATACCATCGCCATCCGTGCTATCACTTCTATCGATGGAATGACAGCTGACTTCGCTAAGATTCCTTGGGAAGTCCTTCAAAAAATCTCAGTCCGTATCGTAAACGAAGTTGACCACGTTAACCGTATCGTCTACGATATCACAAGTAAACCACCTGCAACTGTTGAGTGGGAATAAAATGAGTTATTCAAATAACGCTGAAATCAATAATTTCAGCGTTTTTATTTTCATGTTAGTACCAATTTAGCACCAAAACTATTTACAATATTTAAATTTAAAATCTTTTTAACAGTTTCGGTACTCTCTATTCACATACCCTTCTTTGATTCTCTAACAATTCTGACATAATCACTATCATCTTCATCTATTTTTTAAATACGATAGAAATCATTATTAACTTCAAACTCACTACTTAACTCTTTGTTCTGATTCGTTTCACCCTCATTAAATCGTGTTCCTATTTATATAATTATTATAAAAAATCTTACTTTATTAGCAAATTAATCGGATTTTAGATTTATTTTTCCTTTCACCATATCTGGTGTATACTTCGATGTTATTTCATATTCAATTATTCTAGGAACATTTTTAAATAATAGTTTAGAAGGAAATGCCATTGAAGTGTTATGTTTCAAATACTCAATATTAAAGCTTAAAATATCAAATTTTGGTTTATCAAAATCTCTGTACATAAATATATCGTTTAATGAATCTTCATAATAGTTTTTTTGGTCTTCATAACTAGATGTTCTATTATATGTTAGAAGTGGAGAAACATTTAGTTCTTCTGACCGTAAAAAGGCTTGCTGAGGATAATCATATGCACAAACAGAATCAGTTTCTCTAATTTTAAATAGTATTTCTTCTAATTTAATTTCCTGTACCTCCTCTATTATATTTTTACCTGGATATAATAGGTCGTGATGTTTTAAAAGACAACCTTTAGGTACAATTAGTTTAATATCAACATCTTCATCATATGTCTTACCTATATTAGAAACCATTAACTCTATATATTTAATGCTATCCATGAATGTAAAATATTCAGTGTATTCATTGAACGATATTATTTCCCAGTATAATTTTTTTAATAAAGAAAATCGATACCTTTCTTCATCGGTCCCAATATACGAAGGCGAACTTTTTCCGAAAGGCGTTGGCATTTGAATATTATGTTTCTTCAAATTTCCTAAACACCAGAATTTCTCATGTAGTTTGATTTCCTCTTTGATCGCAAAATCGTTTATGAGTTTTTTAAAATCATCACTAATAGTCACATCATCAGCTATTTTAGACAGAAAATTAACGTTATCTTCTTTTAGAGAAAGAGTCAACTTTTTAGTATTATTATCTACTTTAGTTGGAACCTCAGAAATAACAGTTTCATTTAATTCTTCAATATGGTCAATAATTTTCTTGTAGTTTTTATTTAAAAATTCTGACTCTAGTAAATTAAATTTTATAGGAACAAAACATTCGTCAGAAGATGTATTCTTATCTCTTATTGTTAAAAGAGGTTTTAATGGTTCATTTTGAAGAGTTTCTTTTTCATTAACTAAATTTAAAAAATATAATGTTAAATGATTTGTAAACTGACGTTTAAATTCACTTTTGTCCTTAACTGTAAAAAATATTCCTCTATCCTTATATCTTTCTTTGAAATTTTTTACAGCAGCAAATTGCTCCTCATTTATTTCTGAAGGATTTATAGGAGTATCTAGAAAATACATAAAAACTTGTTTTTTTGCTAATAACATCTCCTCAATTTCTTCTTCAGTCCCAGAACCATACCTATCTGTTGCTGTACCAAATCTTGTCCAAAATATAGCAACAGCTGCATCACAATCCCTAACAATTTGCTTATTTAATAATTCCTGTGGTTTATCACCCGACTCAGGAAAACTATCCGTTGACCAATGCTTGACTGATACTTGTATATTATTCAAATAACCATAAAGTTTATTAAAGTTATCAACAGCTTCTTTAATTAACTCAAGATACTCAATAACATCTCCAGGGCAAGAAATTAATAAATCGTAAACAGTCACTCTTTCTCTTGGCATCAATGCACCCTCCAATAAGTTAATACAATATTATATAGTTTTATATTTTATATTAGATATATTTCTAAACAAAAACTGTAAACTTAACCTATTGTAAGTATAAATTAAAATAACAGTAAAATCAATTCATTTACTGTTATATAATTAGTTAGAGAAATAGAATTCACTTATCTATTTACCGCAATTTAATTCTATGCTGATTACCATTAATCTACTCTTTCTGATATTATTATCACGCACCACTACTTTTCCAGTCATTCTAGTAGCTACTTCTTTCATTGCATTTGGTCTTAAATGAGAGTACGTTCCAAGTGTAGTCTTAATATCAGCATGTCCTAGACGATTTTGCATTTCTAAATCATTCATTCCGATAGAGAGCATAAAGCTAGCATGAGAGTGCCTTAAATCGTAGATTCTTATTGATTTTATTTTTGCGTAATCACTATGAGATTTTAGGACACGTTTTAGAGTTGATTTTGGACACTATACTAGCTGAATCAAAAGAATTTGCTGATGATGTTAACGAATTTTACAAATTCAAAAAGGTCTAATAAAAAATTCAAATGGCCTTGGTAGAAAGCTAACACCAATTTAGCACCAAACGAATCAAATCACACTAATTTTGACTAACTTATTATACTATCAATCACTATTAAATCAACTATTCTAAATAGTCAATATCTGACTTTTAGTGAGTGGGAATGATTTATAAACATGATTTGAAGTGAAATAGTTGATTTAACAGCATTTTCACTTATTATAAAAGGTCAAAAATCAATCAAAATTGATTGGTTCCCGACCAAAATCCCCATCAGAATATTTCTGGTGGGGATTTTGGTCTTTTGAATCTACAATATGAGCGCACAAGTAAACTCATAAGATTTTTCTACTAAAAAGAATTGAACAAACTAGTTACGAAAGGAAATCTTAATAGCTCCATCATTTTACCATAGACAAGCAATTAAAGAAAGAAACCTCTTTAGAAGTAGGATTGAATCCTTGCCAAATTGAAAGTAAACTAGTAGTTCATAAGTCTACCATTTAAATTGCGTTAAGACAATGCAAAAAATGGTTATTCCCCAGCCTTAGAACAGAAATATTCCGAACACAGGGCTAAGAAAAAAAGGCGGAAGTCTCATTTGACACCAAAGTTGGAAAAAGGAAATTGATGATTGTTTAAAATCCTTCTAGTCGCGCTAGTCGCGTGAACAGATTTGTGTTCGCTATTAGCTTGAACAAAAGCCAATGGTAGTTTTAAAACTATCTATGACTGGCTCTGTGCTAGTTTGATTGATATGGATTTAAGCGTCATTCGTCGTATTAACTCACTGTAGTTGGCAAAGAGTTTTATTTTTTCTCCATTTCATTAGAAAGATTGCTTTTAAAAATTTCTTCGGATATTTCCAACATTTCACAAAAATCATTATAAGATAAAGCATTCTGAGGAATTTGAATAGACCACTTCTTCAATTGAACTCCGTAGCCAGCTACTTCTCCTATTTTTCTATTTATTGACTGCTCCATACTAGGAAAAATCAGTCCGGTCTTCTCAGCTTGTATAATATAAGCATAAGAAATCAATTGAAATAGATCATCACGATTGATTCCCTTTTCAGTCAATTCCAGTTTTTTATATTTAGCATCTAAAACGATTTTTAACTCTTTATGATAAAAATCTGGATATACTTTTCTACTACCGTCAGAAAATACAGGGATACCATCTTTCTTTTCTTTATTGCGTGGATGTATGAAATCTTTTGGCAACAAGGTATGAACATATTCTTCCCAAAGCCAAGCAACGTCAAAGAGAATGCCATGAATTTTTTGCTCTTGATATCCTAAACCGTGCTTTTCTCTGTTTAATATCATCAGACAAAGCTCTTGCAACTTTCTGTATTCTCGAAAGTAGGCATGACGAAGTGGTTTAGTTTGATTTCGTCTAATAATCTTAGCACGATCAGCTAGTTTATAAGATGGGGTTACACGAATTATTTCTATAATATTTTCGCGATTACTATCAATAATACCTATTCCTAGAGATTTCTGATTTTTAATGTATTCGATAGTATGACGAATCAGCTGCATCATCGGATTGTCATAAGTAAATTCTCTTGTAGTATAAGCAATATTACCTGTGAAAGGAAGATTTTTCTTGAGATGATTTCCTACATCAACTACTCCCTTGATATGACTATCATTATGGGAAAACCTCTGGTATTCCTTATAAAGTCCCTTTCGCATAGCAGCTTCCAAATACTTTGGAAAGAGATAGATTAAAAGCTGATAGAGTCTTTCCTCGGGAGATAGACCGACATCCAAACTAGTGAGATTGATATTTAGAACTTTCTGCAATAGATAATGCAAAAAATAGTCATCACTTTTTCTCGAAAAGCGAGAAGAAATGGTTAATCTCTCCTGACCACAACCCAGAAAACCAATCACATTTCCTGTCTTAATTTTCTGATTGACTATTTCCAAAATCTTTTGGTCCTCATCCAAATCAGGAGAATTTTTCAGGTCATTTGGAAATATAAAAATATTGTCTTCTTGAGAAAGATTATCTAGGGTTCTATCAAGAAGTGCTTGACTTAGGTTGGGGTATTCTGCGACAAACTCTTCTTTCGATATCTCATGCTGATTATCAGTTATTCGCATCATTATTTTCATCGTCTTTGTTGTCATCAGCTACTGCCTGATCTTTTTGTTCATTTTTTGTCAGATTGAATGCTTTTTTCAATCTTTCAAGTTTTTCATCTTCTTCATAAGAACCACGCAAGTAATCTTCCAAAAGTGGTTTGAGATAATCAGACCAGAGTAATTCATAATCATAATCCAATTCTTTTAAATTACGGAAATAACTTGGTCCGATATGATAATGACTGTTTAACTCCTGAACGTTCTCGATAGCAGCGTTCAAGTTTCTTAGACGATTTTTTGCTTCGTCTGCATGCTCACCTAGTTTCTTATCTAGGATATAAAGTTGACTTTCAGCGGTAACTTCAACAAAGCGGAAACGACGACGCATAGCAAAATCAAAGGTGTCCACCGAGCGGTCAATATCATTCATAGTTCCTATAATATAGACATTCTCAGGAATATAAAACTTGTCATCACTTTCGTGTAAATTGGCATATTGGGTAGAAACTTCCCCATCTCTACCACGATAGCCAGGGTCGATAGAGAAAAAGAGCTCCCCAAAAATCTTAGAAATCTCACCACGGTTGATTTCATCGATGATGAAAACGAATTTCTTATCTGTGTTGATCGTTGGAGACACATAATCACATAAGCCATAACTTTCTTTCATGTGATCTAAAACGATTTTTTGATAAGTTTCGTACTTTAACTTAGTTTCCTCACCCTTGTACAAAAGATACACTTTTTCTTTGGTAGCAACAGGAGAATCAAACTTCACATTCCCTTGACTATTTAAACTGGCTGGAACCGAACTACGAGGGAAGAAATATTGTCCTTGCTTTTCATTGATAGCATCCGTTAGCTTAGCCCACGTTTCTTCAAAATTATCTTGACCTCCAGTCTTCTGAGCTTCTTTCGCCTTCTGACAGAACTTCTTAAAAATACCGTCCTCTAGCTTAAACTCAATAGCTCCATCGCCATTTGATACCGGTCTCAACCCCTCTACAAAATCCGTATAATCATAAGATGGGTGAAACTGTACAAACCCGATTTGGTCTTTGTTGCCATCTGTTAATTCGTTTGCAATATCAATAGCAAGATGTGTTTTTCCTGTACCCGGTGCACCACGGAGGATGAGGTTTTTGGATTTTAATAAGACATTTTTATACTCGTTGATATTTTCTAACATGTTTATATCTTCCTTTTCTGCTTCTCTATAAAAACTAGTAAAATTGTCATAAAAGTCTTTTAAAATTTCATTGGGTTCAGCAGTTGATTCCAACTCTAAGTCCTTGACAAGGTATTTATACCCTAAATCTTCATCTGGTTTATTACTATACCATTTTACAATTTTAAATTCTGTGAGTTTAAATCTCTCAAAACCACACCTTATATTTATCCATGAATTATCAATTTTATTTAATTGATAACCAAAGTAAGGTAGTTTTCTATATCCTTCACCATTTTTTGGACCACACTGACCTGTGTTAAGCATTTCAACTTTGTATGGAATATCCTCAATTGTAACAGCAGGATAAATAAGTTTAGCTCCATCTAATTTTTGAGAACGTTTAATTTTTATATCTTTCGAATTATAGATATTTGCTTGATTCACAAATTTAGCCAAAAATTCTCTGAAGACTTTATAACACTCTGAGTTATTTCCACCTTTTACAAACTCATAAGATTTATTTATAAAAGGGAAAATCTCATTTAGTGAATTTTCGTCCTTAATAAAATACTCAGCATCAAGTGTCCAACCAAATGAATCAGGCTTCTTATTAAATATCAAAAAATCTGAATCACGAAGGCTTTTGGAGAGAACGGCAATCTTTATTCCTTTATTCTGAAAGTTAATCTCTATAAAGTTTTGTAACTTTCCTTTCATATTTTTAACCTGAAAAGAAATATAACTTTTTGTTTGATTTTCAATTGCATCTGGGAATTCTTTTTTTATTCTATCAATAAAAGTTTGTTTTGAAACCATTGTGTTTTCCTTGTCTATTAAAAAATTACTATTAGACATAAAATATATTTGTGTCATTCGAAGTAAGATACTTAACTTTACAGTGATAATATTCTATTAATATATATATTCTGCATCTAGCATATCATATCTATTAAAAAAAGAAAAGAAATCCTAAAAAAATTTTAACATCAAAAAGGAGAGAACCAAGTTGGTCCCCTACAGGTTATAACTTTTCATCAACCCACTACAAGTTGACAAAGAGTCATTTTCTTCAGGTGTTTAGTTTTATTGTCTTAACTTATTGTTCTTTTGAATTTTTGTTTGCTACAGTTAATCCAAGACCAGACATCAATAATGCAAGTCCGACGAGACCAGTAGAACTTGCTTCGCTACCAGTTTCAGGAAGTTTAGCTGGATCTTGTTTGATGACTGCTGGAGCAGCTACTGGCTTAGTTGCAGTGATCATTGGAACTGGCACATGTGCAGTTGGTTTTGGTTGCGGGATTGGTTGAGGTTGTGGTTGAGGAGTTGGTTTTGGTTGTGGTGTTTCCTTCTCAACAACTGGAATCGTTGTGCGACGCTCTTGATAGAACTTATAGCTATCCTTTGTAATCTTGTAGCTACGTCCTTCTTTGACAGTTTCTGCAATCCACTTAGTTGCTTCATTGGTCAATGTACCAGCCAAGTCATTGGACATATTCATCCAACGTCCTTCAGACACTAAATCTTTGTAGTACTTTTCTCCATACAATGGAGTTGAAACGTATCTTTCAATTCCAGCTGCTTTTAGATTAGCTATTGTTTCAGCGACTGTCGGTATTGATGGATCTTCTTTCATATCAGCATCTGTTAACAACACTACAAACTTTCTACTATTGGCTGCCTTAGACCAGTCGTAAGTTGAAATAATCTGGTTCAAGGCTGGAATTGAAGTTTCTGGAGCATCCCCACCGATTGCTAACTTCACATCTGCTAACGCTTTTTCAAGTTTAGCTGGATCGGATGTGAAATAAGAGCCACCGAAGTCAGTTAAAATGGTTCCTTCATCTGTTCTGCCTCTCTCACGGCCGTATACTTCATCACTAAATGTAGCTAACACAAAACGAGCAGAAACTCCCTCCTTAGAAAGGTTTTTTGAAAATTCATTAACATTCTTACGAACGACATGGATGGAATAGGACATTGATAATGAACGGTCAATCACGAAGACAATATCAGCTGTTCCTGTTTTCTGTACAGTAGCTGGTGTTGTGGTCATTTCAACTATTGTTGTCTTATCGACACGTTCGTACTGCGTAAAGGTATTTCCTTTTTCATCCTTACCGGTAACAGTATCTTCAGTTGTTGTCGTTGCTGGTGCAGGAATTGTCTCATCCTTAGATGCGACCACTTCTGTTTTTGAAACTTCTGCAGTCGCTGTTTCTACATGAACTTTTTGATTGCCTACTTGACTTTCTTTTACATCTACAGGTGATACTTTTGTAGAAAGATCAATGACATCTCCAGCTTTTGCTTCTGCTTCTTTCACAACTGGTTGCTTTTTAGTTGCTGCAATTTCATCCGCTGCAGATTCAATGGGTGATTTGCTTGCTTCGCTTGGTTTTGTTGCTTCGCTTGCTGCTGGCGCAACCGTTTCGTCAGCAGATGCTTGTCCAAGTTGGGCAAAGGAGAAAAGAACTGCTACAGAGGCCAATCCTACTTTTAATTTACGTAATGAAAATCGTTGTTGTTTAAATGAACCTTTATTCATAATTCCCTCATTTCTATACTCGATCCACCAATCTATTGTAAATCATTTTGATTTAGGATTGCATAAAATAAAATGTTTTTCAAGCATTGATTTGAATCTCAAATAATATAAAGGGTAAAATATTTATATACTTGTTTCAAGTGGATGCTTATGTTAAAATGATTAAAAAGAACTACTCTTTTTGAGTAAACAGTAAAAAACTTAGGAGAATCAAATGTCTGAAATTACAGTATCGCGTCAAACTGGCCTTGTAGGTGTATTATTGAAGGTAAACGTTTATATCAATGGTGAATGTGTTGCCAACTTAAGTAAAGATGAAACCGTGACACTTCCGCTTCCTGAAGGGCTTGATATGGTCAAGGTTTACGTAGATCAAAGAGGTGCCTTCACTCGTTCTAAGGAAGTGATCGTAAAAGCTGGTCAAACTGCTATTATTAAAGGTTCTGCTTGGAAGACGTTTCTAGGATTCTTCGGAAGAATCTTGGGTATTCCTTATCTCTCAATCGAAGTTACAGATTAAAAAGAGGCTGGGACAAAAGTCCTAGCCTCTCAATTGTCTT
>UMKA01030261.1_pt1 | contig 10542 bp, 10 predicted proteins | sample 1966211 | NCBI WGS metagenome assembly UMKA01 (sample SAMEA4836165, study PRJEB28245) | human gut metagenome | biome: gut microbiome; material: fecal sample | place: Denmark | collected 2008
TACTATATAAGCATTTCTTTATGCTATCTCTATTCGGCATTAAAAACGGGGTTGTTTTCTGATATTCCCTGTAATTAAAAAATGTCTGTGGAAAAGTCCACAGATCCTGAAAAATGATATACAGATAGTTCCAAAAAATCATAAGCAGAAAATAGATTCCCTGTCTCCATCCGCCAAACATTCCCCACATGCAAAGATATGCTCCTGCGAACCATAAAACTCCGGGATGACGGCACAGACCGTACACACCCTCTGTATATGCCGCACGTAATTTGTTTTCTTCACAGTAAGTTTCTTCAAAGGGAAGGGCAAAAAACAAGGTATATATAAGAAGTGCGAGGAAACACAAGGCTCCTGTTCCAAATCCAATTATTCTTCCGATTCTGTGCTGGCACTGCCCCCACGAGAGCCAGAGCTCCATGACGAGTGATAAAGCCACCAGAACCGTCCCCCATGCGAAAAATTTTTGGAAAAATGTATTTTTCTTTTTAATGCTGTTTATATCATAAATAAAATACAGGAGAAATCCTGCACTCCCTAGAATGAACTGCCACATTTTTTCTCTCCCATTTTTGTACATAATAACACATAACAGCCTTGTCATGCACATTAAATTATAATAAAAGAGACAATAAATAGCAAGCGCTATTTACTGTCCCATATGTGAATTATATAAAAATCTTCCTCAAAATCTCACTCAGCTTATTTATATCCCGCGATTTGGCAATATGTCCATTCATTCCGGTGTTTTTGGCCTTCTGCATCTGCTTTAGAAAATCTTTTTTATCTCTTGCACATCTATTCCTCAGTTGGCCATGACCTTCTGAGCACCACATAGGATATTAAAAAGTTCGCAAACCAGCCAGCTGGTACAGCAAGCCAGACAAATGCAATGCCAAAACGCGGTGCAAAAATCAGAGAAAAAACATTCTCTACCCGCATTGTCGCCGCATACCCCGCGAGTGCCTGTGTACCGAAAGGATTTACAACTGCCTGTACGATCATCATACCGATAGATACTGTAGACTGCTGAAGAACTGAAGGCACAGCAATCTGAAACATGGAATGTAACTCCTGCCTGTCAAACCAGTCAAAGTAACTTTTATATCGCCGCATCCGACTAAGGAAAATCAAAAGTGAGAACACCGCAGAAATTCCCTGTGCGATCAAGGTTGCAAGCGCTGCACCAAACACACCGAGATCAAGTCCGGCTACCATCCAAAGATCCATGAAGATATTTAAGATTGATGAAAAAATCAGAAGTCCCAGTGGAATTTTGGATTCTCCTATAGAATTAAACATCGTTGAAAGAATGTTATACATAAACAAAAACGGAAAGCCCACAAAATAGACCCGCAAATACAGCACTGCGTCATCCAGTATATCGGCAGGAGTTTGTAGCGTACTCATCATCGAGCGAGAAAAGCAAAAGCCAAAAACGCCAAGGACTATGCTTAGAACTAAAATCATTGGCATTGCAAAAACCGTCAAAGCTTTAAGAGGCGCATCTGTAATCAGGTATTCATCTTTTGACATTCTTATATTCCTCCACGAGTTTCATAATTTCACTTATCCTTCCCTTCATCAGACTTTATATATACGAAGTGTAAGTATAAAGTTACGTTACGAAGCAATTATATGTGGTTACAATTAATAAATCAAGTCATCGTTTACTTTGGGTAATATGAATGATATGATATCCAGGAAAACTACTATCCACAGGATATTATTTTACAGGAGGGGTATTTATGTACCTGGACGGTTTAGATGAACTGGATCAGAAGATTATCCAGTTGCTTATAGAAAATGCACGTATCTCTTACTCTGATATCGGTAAAGAAACCGGTATTTCCAGGGTGGCAGTAAAAGCCCGGATTCAGGCATTGGAGAAAAAGGGGGTAATTGAAGAATATACAACTATAATTAACCCTCAAAAAATCAGTGGTGCTGTATCATGCTATTTTGAAATTGAAACAAAACCAGACTCCCTGTCACAGGTGACAGATATATTATATAAAAATGATACAGTCACGCAGATTTACCGCGTCACAGGAAGAGACAAACTGCATGTACATGCCGTTGCCTCATCGAGTGATGAAATGGAACACTTCCTGCACAATGTCATTGACGCCCTGCCTGGTGTCATCAGCTGCAGCTGCAATACAATCTTATCACGTATTAAAGATATTAAAGGATTACGGCTATAAACTGAAACACTGGAAATTACTGAAAAGACCTCGATGATCTGGTTTTTCCAGACCGTCGGGGTCTATTTAGTATAATTTATAAATTTTCTGAATGATCTTTTAGAAGATTGTATAACCGCCATCTACAGCCAGTGCTGCGCCATGAATAAAGCTCGCATATCGAATGGAAAAAATCTGTGACATTGCCAAAATAGATCTGAATGATTCCACGACAGAATTTTTGCTGCGACTTTCTTATAAATTAGTGGAATATCTGGCGATCAATGATCTGTGGCATATATAACATAGCTGCCTCTGATAAACAACGAATCATTGGTTTTGAAATATGAGCATTCATACCGGCTGCACAAATGGTTCTGCTATCACATTTTTGATAATCTCGCTCTGAGGATTCCATCTGTTCCAAATCTGGTGTTGACTGATGCAGATGCTGAACCAGCCATTTCCCATTCGTCCACTTATAGATAATCGTAAATCTTGTCTCCATTTTAAAACAGATCGAACCATCTTTAAACAGACCAGTAAAATCTACTGTCCCATGTGCAAGAACATGGTCATCATCGAGTCTTTCTTCTTCCTGATGTAAATTCCCTACTTCAAGTCTGATTTTACCTCTTCGTTTTACATCAAATTTAAATGATTCTAAAAAGCTCATGTAGATTCGCGAATAACTCATGTTTCCCAGTTCCAATCAGACTGATATTTTCATCAAAATAATTTTCTATACCCAAATCATTTACTGATTCAGCATTACTATATATTTTCATAAGTTGCTCTGTGAGTTTTTTGAAATCATCCATACAGTTTCCTCATACTTAAAAAGTCTTAAATAGCTTTAAGTTTTCTGTTTTATTCGTAAAGTTTATCCTCTTTTCTTATTTCGCAATAAACAGTACTCCCAGAGTTCCCGGACCACAATGGCTTGAAACCACACCACCGGCGCGCGTCTCAAGAATTTCCTGAAAAATTCCAAGACTCTGCAGATAAGCCTGCACATCTTCCACAATCTTACGGTCACAGCCGGAATGTGTAATAAACACTCGCTCCGGTCGTGCATTTTTAAGGTCTGCCTCCATATCTCTGACATAAGACATGACTACAGAATGTAATTTGCCGCGATACTTCTTAGCTGCATCCATTGCACCGTTTTCTACTACGATCTTTGGATGCAGCTTCAATACACTTCCTGCCATAGCCGCAACCGCATTACAGCGTCCCCCACGATACAAATACATCAAAGTGTCTACCACAAAGCTTGCACGCACTTTTGGCCTCACTTCCTCTAGCGCAGCCGTAATTTCTGCAGCACTTTTTCCTGCCTGTGCCATTACTGCTGCCTCCACGACTTGAAGCCCAATACCTGTTGAAAGATTTGCAGAATCAATAACTGTCACAAAATCGGAGGCTTCCAGCTCATCAGCAGCAAGACGCATAACATTTCCGGAAGTTGACATACTTGATGATATTGAAAAACAGATAACTTCCCTTTTTTCTTCAACATAAGGTTTCAATATTTCTATCGCATCCACCAGAGATGGTGCCGAAGTTTTGGGTGTTGTCTTATGTGCATCTGACCATGCAAAGATTTCATCCGGAGTTATATTTTTTCCATCCTTATATTCCTTCTCGCCAAGAAGAATATGAAGCGGCAAAATATCAATATCATATCTGTTCACCAGCTCTGGCGAAAGGTCGCAGGTGCTGTCTGAAATTATTTTTACCATGAAATATTACCTCCTGCTGTTTTATAGACAATATATTACCACAATTCAAGAATGAAGGATACACCTGTATCTTTATTTCTTACTACGATATGCTTCCGCTTCCCAATGAGTAATGAAGTATGTAATATCATCTGTCATCTGTAATGCACCGCCAAAACTTTCGGCATATACAGCAAGTTTGATCGCATCCTTTACCAGAAGCTGTGCTTTTGCAGCTTTTGCCTTGTCATCTTCCATGATAAATGCGCCCACGCCCTGTACCAGGATCAGTCTTGGTTCTTTGTCATGCTCTTTCATAAATGCATCCAGTACATCTTTTGCCTGTTCAACATTTTCTACAAATAATGGGTATGGTCCGCAGTATACAATATGATCCGGAGTAAATGGTTTCAAAAGCGGTGCTGCAGTTGTTTTATCTTTCACAAAATTATTCATTTCTGCAGCCGGAACAACTTCTACAGCATGTCCCAGTAACTCGGAAAGTCTCTTTGCAGTCTGTTCTTTTTCAGGTGTAACTGCATCACTTACGTCAGCCGTTCTTTTTACCTGTTTCTCTAATTTGCTGATAACTCCATCAAATAAAACACCAATCTCTTCTACAGTATTTGCTGCAACAAAAATTCCATGATTCTGAAGTAGAAGTACCTGCACATCTTTTCCAAATTCTGCTTTATACGCATTCATTTTTTCATAACAGATACGTGCCAGCGTATATCCCGGTTTGCAGATATCGATCCAGAGTACATCTTTGCCAAGAAGCTGTTCACAAAGTGTCTGCGCACCCTTTCCGCAGGTCAAACCATTGACAAGAGTCGGATGTACATGCAATACATAAGTATAAGCAAATAAATTATGAAGCAAAGCCTCTACACTTGGGCGTTTCGTCTTGTCATCATCGGTTACTGCTGCCATAACATCCGCAAGATATGCAGATTCACGTTTCACATCATCTGCAGGGTATTCTGTTTTCATAATCTCATTCAGACGGGCTCTGTCCATTTTGACAAATTCTTCTGCTTTGATCGTAGCAAGCTGTGTACCGGAACCTTTAACATACAGGGTTGTATCGTCTTTGACAGAAGTATTGCCTCCACCTGCCAGGACGTAAGCCGGATTGCTGCCGTATGTGTTTGACATTTTTACTAAAGTTGAAAGATCCATCGTTAAAATTCCTCCCTTAACTTATCATCTTAATAGTTTTGCTATTACTTATAGTATTATAGTACACCATATATAAAAAGTTATCTATGCAAATATCGTGTCACAAAATATAACAAAACTCACCTTATCGTTGGCGCAGATCAAGAAAAAAGCAACCAGGACTTAACATCCTGATTGCTTTTTGCTCTCATTATTCTGTTATTGTTTCAATTCAAAGAAATCTTCTACCCGGTTTTTATAATCCATCATATCATTATACTGCAGCATTGCATATTCCTGAATCAGATCATAATATGGTGAGTTCTTATCATCCACACTGTAGAATTTTCCATCTGCTCCCCAATATCCATTACTGGTCAGTACCGGAATCTCTTTCTGTATATCCTGCTGGAACTTCTGGAAACCGGTCAGATCTCCATCTATCGTCTCCATAAGGATGGTCTGGAGATAATTCATACTTGTCTTCTCTACAGTCTTTTTATCAATGTCATAATTAGCCCAGATAAGGAATGGAACCTCATATCGCCGCATCATTTCCTCATCATTCCAGTTACGCCACTCTCCATTTGTGATAGAATCCATCGATTCATCATGAATTCTCGGCTGGTGATCTCCTGTCAGAAGGATTACTGTCGGTTCATTTGTATTTTTATAATAATTGATCAGATTTTCAAACATCTCATCTGAATATTTGATAAGACTAAGGTAATATCCCAAATCCGGTGCATCTGCATTCTCTACTACAATTCGTTTATCATCGAAATTATCAAATGGTACATCATAAGAACTATGGTTCTGAATCGTCATTGTATAACCGAAATACGGTGCGTCTGTCGATTTTCTCTGCTGTTCATAATCATGTGTGATATTGTCGTAGGTACACTGGTCCGTCGCATTATTTCTCATTTTTACAAACGGGACTCCCATATTTGTATAATCATAAAACTTATCAAATCCAAGCAGCGGATATGCTTTGTCTCGGTTATAGTTTCGTGCCTTCTGAAGATGAGTTGCTGAATTTCCTGTGTATCCCTCGCTCTTCAGTTCAGTTACCAACGATGGCATTGCATGCCTCAGATATAACTGAAATGCAACCGTTCCTTTTGGAAGAAATGCCATAGAATTTCCTGTCAGAAATTCATATTCCGTATTTGCAGTCTGACCGCCTACGATTGATGCATAAGTTGTTCCACTCACACAGTTTCCATTTTTCATCAGATCATGAATAAATGGCATGTAATCTTCATTTGTCTCAATATCTCCAAGAACCTGCGGATCCGAAAAGGCCTCATTAATAACAGCAATTACATTTGGTCGTTTCTTATTTGGATCTACGGTATCAGAAGTATATTTTGAAGTAATCTCTTCTACTTTTTTCAGACTGTATCCATTTGGTTTCTCTGGTACAGAAAGCTTGATGCTTCTTGTGAAACAGGCGATACTGCCATATTGCTGATAACTTCTCATTGGATTAAAAAGACTCAGATACAATCCTCTGTTGCTTACCATGTCTGTCATAACAAGCTGTGAAAAACCAGTTACACTCACAATAGCCATTACAGCGATTCCACACAGACGATGAGAAACTTTTTTGAAAACAGGTTCACATTTTATCACGCGTCCAAGCATTATAAAATCAAACAGCATTACCAGTGCAACTGTTGTATAGAAATTAAATTGTATCTTATAACCGTCTGCAACTTCCAGTGCAGTACCTACTGTTGCAATATCCGATGCCATGACCGGTGTTCCTCGAAACTCATAAACAAAATGATTTACTATATTAAACATTACACAGATAAACGCCCAAATATCAGTTCCAAGACGCACCCGATTTGTAATAACTATAAATATAAGTTCCAGAATACCAATCAACAGGAAGTTAAATAATAACAGTGATAAATGCTGTTTTCTAAAGCTGTATGTTTCATTAAATACAACAATTTCCATATTAAAAAAAATGTAGCATGGTGCAAACAGGATATACAGAATATTTATTACTCTGTTCCCCTTCTTTCCAAAATCCAGTCTGACAAAAATAAGAACAACGCCAACTATCCAGCCCAGCACAATGCTGGCTATTTTAAATTTCGAACTGAATTCCGGATCATTTTCCAATATAGTTGTTCGGTTTACATAAAAAAAGATCAGAAACAGAAACGAAATGAATAGGCAGAAATAATTTTTCCATCTCTGCCTGTTTTTATTAAAGTCTATATTCTTCAGCACGTATATTTTCCTCTATTCTAAAAATGCAACTGACCCTGAAGCCAGATCGTACCTTTAAACCTTCGGCCAACTGCCGGATCTCCCAGCAGATCCACTCGATTGATACAGATGTCAAATCGAATATTATTACACTCAACTGTCATCTGAACAAGTTCTTCATCTGTAATATTATTCTGTACAGTATGATATTCTATAATCTCACCTAAAATACTATACTGGTCACACTGAATTCCATATGGCATAAAATATGAATCTACAATAGACAAAATATCTTCATGAACAATTCTGTTAGAAATCATAGAATACGTGTCCATTTCTTCCATGGTAAGATTTTCCATAGCCTCTTCATCACCATTTCTTGCAGCTGCGATCATTGAACTTCGGTTTTTACTGCTTTCCTGTTCAACTTTGACTGCTTCCTTATCCTTCAGTACTGGAAAAAGGATTTTACCCTCCCCCGCAAGTCCGGATAAGGTCAATGGCTGATTACCTGTTAACTGCTTTTTGCTTTCTTTCATATATTCAGCTGCATTTTGAAGATAAAAAATCAGCGTGATTCCTATTCTCAGATCATCACAGGCTGCAGAAAAGGCATCCTTATCCGCATGCCTTTCTACTGTTACCTGTTCCTGAGTTGTAATTCCAGTTCCTCTGAAAAAAGGATAATAATATTCCACATGAAATCTGTTGTCATCATCATACTGACCACATACAGTAATACCGCAGTCATTTCCATAAAACCGGGAAAACTGAGCAAAGATACCATCTGGATGATCTTCCACTACGTTTTTTTCATCGTAATTTTTGATAACATCCAGAATGATTTCTTTCATTTCTTCCCGTTTGGTCACTTTAGAAAAACCGACTGCTTTTAAAAAGCTGTGCAAAAGTACACCTCCATGCCCTTATGCGCGGGTCTTTTTCTCAATTCTCTTCATGCCGCCCATGTATGGCTGCAGAGCTTCCGGAATACTAACAGATCCATCAGCATTCAGGTTATTTTCCAGGAACGCGATCAGCATTCTCGGAGGTGCTACTACAGTGTTATTTAATGTATGCGCAAGATATTTCTTACCATCCTTACCATTTACACGAATTCTCAGACGACGTGCCTGCGCATCTCCCAGGTTGGAGCAGCTTCCTACTTCAAAGTATTTCTTCTGTCTTGGGGACCATGCTTCTACGTCCAGAGATTTAACTTTAAGGTCTGCCAGGTCACCGGAGCAGCATTCCAGAGTACGTACCGGAATATCCAGGGAGCGGAACAGATCTACAGTGTTCTGCCACAGTTTATCAAACCACATCGGGCTCTCTTCTGGTTTGCAGACAACGATCATTTCCTGCTTTTCGAACTGATGGATACGGTAAACACCTCTCTCCTCCAGACCATGAGCTCCTTTTTCTTTACGGAAGCATGGAGAATAGCTTGTCAGAGTTTTTGGAAGTTCTTCTTCCGGAACGATCTGGTCGATGAATTTACCGATCATAGAATGCTCACTGGTACCGATCAGATACAGGTCTTCGCCTTCGATCTTGTACATCATAGCATCCATCTCTGCGAAGCTCATAACACCTGTTACAACATTGCTGCGGATCATGAAAGGCGGTACACAATAAGTAAAGCCTCTATTGATCATGAAGTCACGGGCATATGCAATAACTGCAGAATGAAGTCTTGCAATATCTCCCATCAGATAGTAAAAACCATTACCTGCAACACGTCTTGCACTGTCCAGATCAATTCCGTCAAAGCTTTCCATAATATCTGTATGATATGGAACTTCAAAATCCGGAACTACTGGTTCACCGAATTTTTCAATTTCAACATTTTCACTGTCGTCTTTACCAATCGGTACAGACGGATCAATAATGTTCGGGATAACCATCATATTTTTAAGAAGCTCTTCTTCTACTTCTTTTTCTCTTGCAGAAAGTTCATCAATACGTGCACCGGATGCAGCAACCTGTTTCTTAACTTCTTCTGCTTCATCACGTTTTCCCTGTGCCATCAGCGCACCGATCTGTTTGGAAGTTTTATTTCTTTCTGCTCTCAGAGCTTCAACTTCCTGTTTGATCTCTCTGTTTTCTTTATCCAGTTCAATAACCTTATCAACCAGTTCCAGTTTATTGTCCTGGAATTTGTTTCTGATATTCTGTTTAACGATTTCCGGATTTTCTCTCACAAATTTGATGTCTAACATGTTTTCTCCTCCTGACAGTTATTTTTCTGTCTTCTTTATTTTTCTAAATTCTTTTCATCTTCACTCATCTCACCCAGTTCAAAATTTACAGCTTTTCGAAGTGCTTCTACTTCCTCCTGGCTGAGCATTACATAAGATTCACCTTTTACAATTTCTTTCAGATACAGGAAACAATTGTCTCTGCTGTGTACTGCATTTAAAATAATACCTGAATTATCTTTATCCAGCAACGCCAGTGCAAAACTGAGTTTGCCACCCACATCATCAAATGCATCGTATTTTTCTACGCCATATTTGCTGAAAATAACTTTAAAATGCTGTTCCAGTGTTTTAATTGCATGTTCATGATCTTCTTTTGCTTCATACAGTCTGTCAATCTGTGCAAATTTGCGTACAAAAGTTTTTTCCAGGGACTGTGCATCGCTCCCCTTCATAAACATCTTATACTTTCGTTCCAAACGAGTCAGACGCATGCCATTACTAATCATTACGCCAATTAATATCACAACTATAGCCAGCAAAGCAATAATGATAATTCCAGGATCGATACCTATACTATCAAAAATCGTACTCATATCATACCCCTTTTAACCAATAGATTCAAACAGATCAATAATTCTGTCTAAATCATCTCTGGAATAATACTCTATTTCTATTTTGCCTTTGTTATTTTTCTTTCTGTGAATAAATACGCGGGTTCCTGTAATACCTTTCATTTTTTCTTCAAGGCTCTCATAAATCGCATCTTCTGTTGGATTTGAAACAACCGGCTTCTTCTTTGTTGGTGTTAAAATACTTTTTACCAGTTTTTCCGTTTCACGAACGCTAAGCTTTTCATCAAAAACTTTCATCGCTGCATTGTATTGCTGCTCGGGATCGGAAATAGCAAGAATTGCTCTGGCATGTCCGGCGGATATCATTTCATCTACCATCATCTGCTGTACACGGGAATCGAGTTTCAAAAGTCTCATCGAGTTTGTTACTGCAGTACGGCTCTTTGAAACACGTTCAGCTATCTCA
>UMKA01030330.1_pt1 | contig 10492 bp, 9 predicted proteins | sample 1966211 | NCBI WGS metagenome assembly UMKA01 (sample SAMEA4836165, study PRJEB28245) | human gut metagenome | biome: gut microbiome; material: fecal sample | place: Denmark | collected 2008
CTGACCTCGGAAACATACAGGTAGCCCGGCCGCTCCTCGGCATCCGGGTGGGCGGCATGGTAGGGGGTCGTGCCCGTCAAGCCGTGCCCCGGCTCACCGTGCGTACCGCCTGCCGCTGCAATTTTGGGGATGCTGTGAACGCAGGTCGCGCTCGGAGTATTACGCATCAGATCTTTGTATCCCCATGCGGTCAGCATCCGGGCAGCGGTCTGCACCGTACTGAGGTTGGGCGTAGGCAGGATATCCCCCGCCGCTTCGTCGTACAAAAAGCAGGGGAAGCTGCACACGCCGCCTACTTCAACGCCGGGCATATTCTCAATGGCGTGAACAGTCTGTTCCAGCTCTGCCAGCGTAAATCCGCCGTACTGGCCGGAATACAGCATATCGTTTTCTCCCAAGACCCGGAGCATCAACTTCTGATGCAGGCCCAGTTCTGTGCAGACCCTGCTGATCTCCTGCGCTTTTTTCAGCGAGTAGACGGTGACGATCTTCGGTTTTGCCGACAGGATCTTTTTCAGGGCTGCACGAGGGATCTGCACCAGATGGCCCACATTTCCGATGGGGACATTGTTTTCTACCATCGTCAGTGCCTCGCGGAAATCCACACACACTGCGCCGACATATCCCATCTCTGCCAGTGCTTGGGCGATCATCGGGTTGCGGCCGATCTGCTTGAGCATAAAAAAGTTCTGTACGCCGTTTGCATCGCCCGCCTGCTTGATCCTGCGTGCGTTTTCCACAATCGTGTCATAATCCAGCAGATAAGTGTCCGGCAGAATCACACCTGCCTGCTGCCATTCAATGCCCAGACGCACCAAAGGTTGGTTGCGCTCCATGACGGACTTTAAAAACACAGGGCATCTCTCCTTTTCTTCTAGTTTCTATAAAAAGGACTCAGTCGTTCTGTACCTGTTCCATACACTGACGCAGGACGCGGATGATGGTATCCGGGCCGCTGCGCATGGGATTGATGCGGATCATTCGTTGTTCGATGGTGGGATCCTGTGCGCGGAAGGTTCCACTGACACGATAGATCATGGGGGCAAATTCATACTTGCTCTCACTGCCCACCGGGTGGGGTGCCGCACCAAACTGCGGAGCTGCCGCCAAGACCTTTTCGGCGATGCCCTTTTCAAACTCCACCAGCAGCACCTTGCTCTGTGCATTTGCCAAAAATGCTTCCTTGACGCCCGGAATCTCACCGGCATTCAGGCGGCGCACCAGCTCTTCGTTGACCTCGCTCTGGATTGCCAGCGACACCGGCGCATAGATAAGACCACGCAGTGCATCCATGGCTTCATGCCCCTGCACCTGGCTGCCGCCGGAATACTGCATCTTATAAATGCGTTCAACCAGTTCCTTTTTGCCGACCACAACACCAACGCCCTCCGGGCCAAGAATCTTGAAGCAGGAGAAGGTCGAAAGGTCTGCGCCTACCTGGCAGCCGATGGCATCCACCTTGAGAGCAGCATAGTTGTCATCGGTCACGACCGGAACCTCCGGCAGCGCTTGCTTGATGGTGGCAATAACAGCCTTGTAATCATAGCTATCATCCGGCTTCTGGCGGGTCAGCTGCACCAGTGCGCCCCGGATCTCATCCTTATGGGCAGCACAGACTGCTTTGAGCTGCTCCAGATCGTTGAAATCTGCCCGGATGGGTTTGAGACCCATTGAATCGATCGTGACCTGCGTAGTCGGATAGATGGGCGAGGTGTGTACCAGAATGCTCTCGCCTGCCTTCATGCAGGCTGTCAGTGCCCAGCGGATCGCACCCGTGCCCGCACCGCGCACGAACAGCGCAGCTTCGGCATCAAAAGTATCTGCAAAAACGTGTTCTGCCCGCAGGGTGCAGCGAGGCTTGTTCAACCCCTTGACAACGCCGAGATCGCCCAGTGAAAGAACTTCTTCCCCGCTGAAATTACGGGTCACTGCATCAATGGCCTTGAATTGGAGTTTTTTTGCCTGTTCCAATGAGATGGAATGCAAGGGATAGGTTTTCATAGTTGCTCTCCTTAGACAGATGCTTCGCTCTGCCCTTTGTAAATACGCAGTGCGTTGCGGTACAGCAGCTTTTCAAAGGTCTGTTCCGGTACACCGGCTTCGCAGGCCATCGGTGCAAAGGTGTCCAGCAGATAGCTGTAACCCACACCGCCACGGTCTGCAAAGTTGCTGCGGCGGGTGATGTCCATGCTCATCACGATCTGGTTTTCATAACCTTCACGGCAGAGCTGGCTGAGCCATATTGCACGGGATCCATCCGGCTGATAATTGCACTTACCGATGGTATCAAAGGCGATGTTCACTCCCTGATCCAGCAGACGCTTCATGTAATCCAGATCGGCTGACAGGTCGATATGACTCAGCACCACACGGCTCAGGTCAACGCCGAAGCTCTTGAAAATTTCCAGCTGCTCCATGCCGCGCGTTCCCAGCGTGGTATGGGTGCAGATAGGCGCACCCGTTTCTGCATGAGCGCGGGATGCCGCACGGAAGATCTTTGCTTCCGGCTCGGTTATCTCCTTGGATGTTCCGATCTCACCGATCAGTTCTGCACGGATGCCCGTATCCTCGATACCGACGGTCAGTTCCCGGACCATGATATCGCTCAGCTGCTGCTCCGTCAGGGTGTAGCATTCCGGAGGGAGAAACGGTTCTTTGTAGTAGCCTGTAGCATGGGTGATCTTCACGCCTGCCGCCGCCGCGACCTTCTCGGTATACGTCACATTGCGCCCCATGCCTCGGTTGGTCTGGTCAATAATGCTGACCACACCACGCTCCACAAGATGACAGTATTCCGCCACCGTTGCGTCAAAATCATCCAAGCGGCAGTCGATATTGTTCTTCGGGCCGGAAAGGTCGATGGTGGTATGTTCATGTGCGTATAAAATCTTTTCAGGGATCTTCAAAAAGACTCACCTCCTATTGCAGTTTCACAAGAGTTATCTTCCGACACCCGTCGGAAGACACTCTTCTGTTTTCACGGTTTCATCAGGCGGCCGGAGTATACAGAGACAGCAGGAACAAGACGTTTGCGATCAGGCCGACCAGAATTGCACCCAGCGGGCCGACAGCCATGGAGACCAGAGGCTTCTTGCTGCACTTATTGATGCACCAGAATGCCACGATGATGAACAGACCTGTGGTCGGCATGATGGCCTGTGCAGCCAGAACGCCGCCGATCAGCAGAGCGATATCGATGACATAGCTCATAGCGGTACGGATGTTGTCGCCGCAGCGCTTGATGCCGGGGAACTTATCCAGACCCTTTGCAATCACGTTGAGCAGCAGGATCTCAACACAGATGCAGGCTGCGCCAGCAATCAGTGCAATGATGGGGTTGGGGATGAGCAAACCAATAACAAAGACGAAGGTCATACCAGCCGGGGCATAAACGCCGGTGGTGATGGCGGTGGTAGCAACCAGAGGGATAAAGCCGATCGCACGAGCCAGAGCGGTCACGCCAGCGTTCACACGGTCGCCCTCGGCCAGCAGGCCCAGGCTGATGGGGTCGCCTGCGATGATACCCATACTGGTGCCGGCAGCGATCAGGCCGCCCATAATGGCGAGGTACGGCATATACTTGCGGATGCGGGCAACCTTGTCCGCAAAGATCTGGGTCAGCATCTCGTTGGAATTCTGGTCATTGCCTTCCTTATCCATTGCAGCAAACACTAGCATGATGATCATGCCGGCCAGAAGAGCCATACCGTCTTTATTCAGGGAGATGGTGTGCTCTGCATCCAGAGCGATCTTGCCGTAGGTCTCAACGATCTGACGGACCAGCAGGGTGACGACAGCAGTGATACCGCCCTTGACCGCACCGAACTGCAATGCGACCGTAACCGCCGGGAAGATAGCAAAGGCCAGCGTGATGCCTGCGGAGACCTGACCCAGACTGCCGAGGAAGTTGACCGGGAGCATATTGAACAGATCAATGATGACCTGCAGGCCAAACAGCAGTGCCACACCGTATACTGCACCGATCACACCGGAAAGGATCATGCCCTTCTTGGTATCCGGGCACCAGGTACCGATGATATCGGTGGTCAGCAGGATGCAGTGGATCAGAATAATGCTTGCTGCAATGGAAGTCGGCAGGCCGTAGCCGATAACCAGACCAAAACCGATCGCAAAGCTGGTCGCAGCCAGTGCTTTACGGTCCATGCGCTTTTCCAGATACTCAGGAATGACCGGACGCAGACCATCGTTGAAAACAGCAATGCTCTGGTTTGCCAAGATCGATGCCACCGCGCCAATTGCCGCGATGATGATGTATCGTAAAATGTTTTCCATGTGTAATCCTCCTTATATTTCAGAGCAGATTCAGAAGCCCAGACCTTTCAGAACGATCGGCACAACCTTTTCAACGTGCTGATCCGTGAAGCCGAAGGCTTTCTTTCCGGCCTTGACCTGAGCCAGAATCTCATCCTCGCTCAGCATCTTGCCCGGCATCGATACAGTGGCACATTGATTCATGCCCAACAGCGCAATGGCCATTGCCAGCGCACCGCCGCCACCCGTCTTGCATGCGCCGAAGTAATAATCGGCCTGCCCGGTCTTGACTGCCATTGCTGCCGCAATGTCATCCTTGATCTCGACCGTGGCGCGATCGCCTACAACACCTTTGATGGTGTCATAGACTTTCTGCTTGTCGATCTGACCGCCAACTACGATTTTCATATGAACTCTCCTTTCTACTGTGGGTCATATTTTAAATGCTGTCACACCTGTGCCAGCAGAACCCCGATGTGCATCGTCAGGAACTTCTGCTCGTTTTCCGGCAGACCGGGCAGGATGTCCCGGACGATTCCTTGCGTTGCTTCCAGAGCCTCGGGGAAGGTCGGCTCTTCTTTCGCCTCCTCGTAGACCTCTTCATCCAGAGGTTCTACCGGTTCACCGCGCTGGATGCGGCCCAGCGCAGCACACAGATGCGTGATCATAGACGAAGCATTCTCTTCCGTCAATGTCAGATCGTATTTTTCCTGAAAATACCGGATTACATCCTGTAACTTCTGGTAATCTTCATCTGACAGCATTCCTGCCTGACGCAGGATCGATAATCTCGGTTCAAAATCCATTTCTGACATCTCCTAGCTTTTTATTCCAGTACTTACAGCCACGCGCTGATCTTATCTGCCAGCGTCTCGGCCGGAGCTTCTGCGCCAAAGGTGTTCCACACCAGCTCGCAGATCTCGCCGCAGCAGCTATAGGGGCTGTAATACGAGGTGGAGTTGGGCTTAAACCCGACATTCTGCTTGTTCGTGAGGAAAACGACCGCCGTTTTGTTGGTCTTGTTCATCACAACATGTGTACCCGTGAAGCCTGCATGGCCGAATGCGTCATAGTGACGGTCGCCGCGTCCCATAAAGGACGAGCCGCGCTCAAAGCCCAGACCACGGGAAGGCTTGCCGTTCTGCTCGCTGGTGAACAGATCAATGACATCCTGACGATACAGGCGGACGCCCTTGTAAATGCCGCCGTTCAGCATTACCTGACAGAGCACCGCGAGATCCTCTGCGTCAGAATACAGACCTGCATGACCTGCAACACCGCCGTTTGCCATCCATGCGTTGCCATCGTTGCACTCACCGACCAGCGTGTAATTGCGCCAGCCATCGAATTGGCTGAAGGCATCCAGATCGGCGGTGCAATCGTAGCCGAAGCCCGGATGACCGATCTCATCGACCATAGCATACTCATACGGGTTGCCGAAAGAAGTTGCTGCAAGATCATCGGTGGTAAAGCCGTTTTTCAGCGGTAGATAGGTCGTGCGCTTGAGATTCAGCGGCTTGTAGATTTCGTTCTGAACGTACTCGTCCATATCGCGGCCCGTGATACGCTCCACGAGGAAGCCCAGCATCTGGAAACCGAGGTCGCTGTACTTTTCCTCACCGGGTGCGAACATCAATTCACAGTTGCAGATATAATCCAGCACCTTGGATTTGTCCTTATCAATGTACAGGAACATAGCTTTCCACTGCGGAAGACCCGAAGTATGGGTCAGCAGCTGATGAACGGTGACATTCTCTTTGCCATTCTTCGCAAATTCAGGGATGTAGCTTGCTACGGTCGCATCGAGGTCGATCTTTCCTTCGTTGTACAGCTTCATGATGGACTGAGTCGTGGCCATGATCTTCGTGCAGGATGCCATATCGAACATGGTGTTCATCTCCATTGGACGGGGGTCGTCCAGATGAACGCCCATGTCGTTCAGCATTGCATATCCATAGGATCTTTCATAGACGATCTTACCACCGCGCGCCACAACGATGGTCGCACCAGGGAAGTAGCCCTGCCCCATGTAGTTTTCCACAATGGCATCGATGGCGGTCAGTCGCGCATCCTCCTTGACGGGCATTCTAGAGGGCTTGAAGCAGTTTTCGGCCTGCTCAGGGCTTGCGCAGCCTGCAAATGCAGAAGCGACGGCCATGGCTCCCACAGCCTTTCCGGATGCGATCATAAAGTTGCGGCGCGAGATTTTTTTCATGGGAAACTCTCCTTTTCGTCCAAAAAATTAAAACGGCTTTATCATTTCCGAGGGTAAAAATATTTTATATAATATTTTGTATTTTTACTCCGGAAGAAACATCTGCACATACTCATGCAGATGCTCTTTTCTTTTTCGCACTCCACTTAATAGCGCGGAATAATTTCTCTGTTCATAACCCGACTCTGAATGTCCGTAACATTCTGCACAGACAAGACCTTGCGTACCAACTGTGCCGTCACATTGTCGCTCTTCCGGCAGACAAGCACCGCAACCGTATCTTTTTCCTGCTCATCTAAGCAGGGCATCGGATAGTAACTCAAGCCCTCCGGCAACATATCCGCGCTCCATACGCCTGCATCAATGATTCCATTGTGCAAAAACGGTACGAGTTGGCTGTAAATAATGGGAACATATTGTACAGGTTTATCAGCGAAGCAGAATCGGGTCAGCAACTCCTGGTCTACCGAAGATGTATCTAAACCCACTTTACATCCCTGCCAGGTCCCATCAAAATCCGGACGTACAAAGATTCGGTGCTGTTCAACATAACTACGCGATCCAAACGCCGCCACCATCTGAATGTCTTTGCCCTGTTGTTCATAATATTCAAATGCCAGCTGGCTCATCACGCATAGGTGAAAGCGGCCTTCTTCTACACAAGCCAAGCGGTATCCTGAACCGCGCATAAATGCGATTGCTCCGGTAACGCTTTTCTGGTTCAACTCTTCATACAAACCGCTTGCCAGACCTTCATAACGAAGGCCATACGGCATCGGCATCACGCAGGTCAGATTCGTGTTACTGCAGTACTTCGCCATCGCCACATAATCAATGTCGGTAGCGATCGTTCCGTTCTGCCCGTGGGACTCCAACTGGATAATTCCATTCTGTTTCAGATTGTTCAGCGCGATCTGAATGTTCCCGCGTGCCATATCACATTGCTCACTCAGTTCTGTAACCGTAGGTATGCGTTCTCCCGGCTCCAAGCCTGCGAGGATCTGCGCAACCTGCAAGGTCGCAAGCCCCGATTTTTGCAGCAGACTTTTGTTCAGCATAACTTTCTTTCCTTTTTAACGCTATTTTTCCTCGTCTCATCTGCTCTAGGAAAGAATCTCCTCTTTCAAGTTTATCTCTCCACGATTCCCCTCATTCATCTGCTCTTATGATAATACAAAATTTAGTATATTTCAATATGTACTTTTTGCCAATCATCTTCTTGTAAATTCGTTCATTCTGTCCAAAAGACAGTTTCATTTTATCTAAACTATCCCGGCATCTCCAGTCACAGGTTGGTCATAGCGGTACAAAAGGCATATCCGCTCTCGCAGAGTCAATCGTTTCAGGTCATCATATAAGAGTCGTCTTTTCTATTATGATTTGCAAAATGTACACTGGCATCAAATTATGATCGCACTTCTAATGATTTTATTTTCTGAACAGAAACCGTAATTTTCAGCAATGCAATTGCGCAGCCTGCACCGAAACGGTGCAGATCAAAAAGGGTTTGGGATTTCCCAACAAGTATTTTGCTACGCAAAATAAGCAGATGTATATACGTCTGCATTGCTTGCGGATGCTATGAAACCTCTCAACATGCATTCCCAAATTTAAAAATCATTTTGCAATCAGGACCGTCCGTTTTCAAGTTCAACTTGAAGCGGACGGTTATTTTTCTGCACAAAAATTTTCGAGTTTGCAACCGCAGCAAGCAGGGCGAGTTGGTACCAACTCACAATTTTTTGAATCTGATTTTACAAATCCGACTTCAAAAACACTTGTTGGGCTTCGCCCAAACCCGATATTCAGCACAAAATTGCGCTGACTGTGCATCTTATCCTCTAAAGGCCTTATGACCCACAAGGGGGTTGGCATCATCCAGCCCTCTATCTTTTTTTCAAAGTTTTCATCGCTTTTTCTTGCAAATTGCCGAAAGTGGCGTGCTCTCGAAACTTTTTGTTGACACGGCTCGATTTTTATGGTAATCTATCCCAACAATTTAATATAACATATTTACTTAGAGTTCCAGCTCGGCTCCCGAAGGAGCCGGAGCAAGTTTTTGACTTTCTGATCGCTACATAACGAACCCGAACCAAGGCTATCCCGGAAGGGATGGTCAGGTTCAGGTTGTTGTGTGGCGATTTTTTATTGCCAAATTCAGCACCGTACCTTGACAACCACATGACCGTCTGCATGGGATACCCGGCCATGACCCCCAAATGGGAGAGCCGGAAAACGCCGCCGGAAGGGGGCAGGAAATCCATGCAGGGAGAACGGCGCACCCAATATCAACTGGTCAAAATGGCCAGTTGATGTGGTGAATGACGCAAAACGTCATTCACCAGAAGAACTTTCTGCGTTACGGTTCACCTCCTGTGGACAAAATGTCCACTTGCCACCCAGTCATAACGCACAGATTTTGGTTGGTGGTCATTTTGACCATCAACCAAACAATTGCAACACTTTATTGTGCAAAAGTGGCTGTTACCATTTTGATAACAGCCACGCTTCCGTAACACTTTTGGCAAATAATGCTTTTCATTATCCACCACACACCCGTAACAGCCAAAGGAGGATGCCTATGACAACAGAACAATTGGAACGTGAAAATCAGGACACCCTGATGGAATATTTCATTAATGGCGACCCCAGTGTGCGCAGAATCCAATGTGAATACTGCCGCAAGGTCATCTACACCCAGACCCGAAACCGCAAATATTGCAGTTTCCAAACCTGCGGTCACAAGATGTTGAATCTGCGGAAAAGCCTTAAAAAGCGCGTTGAGCGAGGAAAGTATACCTGCGCTTGCTGCGGGGAGCAGTTCTTACCGCTTCGGGCAGATGCCAGATATTGCAGCAATGCCTGTCGGCAGAAAGGCTACCGCCAGCGTAAAGCGACGGTTCACGCTTCTCTTTGAAGAGCTTGATAAAGTTTGTCAAGTTCCTTATTTACGCTCGCTTTTGTTCAGTAAAGTGGCACTTCCCATTCTGGGAAGTGCCAAAAAACCGTAATGCTTAAATTGCTCACTCCCAAATCCCCAAAGTGGGAATTTGGGCTGTCATCTGAAATCAAGTTACGTTTTCCGTAACTTGATTTGTAGCCCCTGCCGAATCAGGTTCCCACTTTGGGAACTTGATTTTAGCCGTAACGGAATCAGTTGGTCAAAATGGCCCACTGAAAAAACCGAGCGAGCTGCGGGCAGAAATTCACAAATCTTTGTCTGTCAGCTTGCCCGGAGCAGGAGTGCAAACCTTTGCGCCATTTTTTGATATAAAACGCTGGAGGTGAATTCTATTTCCGACTACCTGACTGTCACTACGCCCTTACCGCGATATCTACCCTATGCCCGCTTTCTGCTGGATACAGACCTGAGCCACACAGCAAAGCTGCTCTACACCCTGCTGCTGGACCGGGCAACGCTTTCTCAAAAGAACAACTGGATCGATGCACAGGGTCGCATTTATGTACTCTATCCGCTTTCCAGTCTTGCAAAAGATTTGGGATGCAGCATTTCCAGCATAACACGCTCTTTTACTGAACTAGAAAATGCACAACTCGTGGAACGTATCCGCAGTGGATTTTCCAAGCCCAGCCGTATTCTGCTCAAGGTTCCACATACTACGCAAAATTGCACTGTCATAGTAAGCAAAAATGCCGAGCATGACTGTGCAGAAATGAGCAACATGATTGCGCAAAAATGCACACCTAACCAACGTAATAAGAACGACCTGAAAGATAACCACCTGATAAAAACAACAGATGCTCATTTGACCTTTGGAGAATATCGCAATGTCTTTCTGACGGAAAAAGAGTATAAGCGGCTCAAATCCGACTTTTCCGGGCTGGATGATCTGATCGAGCAGCTTTCAGCTTATATCCAGTCCACCGGCAGAAAGTACGCCGACCATGCCGCCACCCTGCGCATCTGGGCAAAACGGCAAAAGTCGGAACAAAAGCAAGCACCGGGCATCCCGGACTACACATTCACGGAAGGAGAAAGCCTAT
>UMKA01006265.1_pt1 | contig 10482 bp, 4 predicted proteins | sample 1966211 | NCBI WGS metagenome assembly UMKA01 (sample SAMEA4836165, study PRJEB28245) | human gut metagenome | biome: gut microbiome; material: fecal sample | place: Denmark | collected 2008
TTTAATGTGCTAATATGATTAATATGCTAATGTGCTAATATGAGGAATGTGCTGAATATATTAATAAGCTTTTATGATAATCTCTACTATCTCCATTAGCATATTGGCACATTCCTCACATTAATACATTACTTAATATTGATTTCGACTTTCGGTTGCATCGGGTCATTGGTAATCATCAACAGACGCAGATGACGACGCTTCTTGCCTATATTCTTCTTCACTACCGTTACCCGCAGGCGGGTGCTTTCACCGGGTTGCAATACACTCTTCTTGAGGTTAACTCCCACTGCCGGGTGGAATACCTGGAGTTTGTTTATCTGTAAAGGAGAACGCCCGGTATTGGTAATGGTAATATCCTGACGTGCTTTTGACTTCTTTGCCAATATCGCACTCATATCAACTTCTTTGGTAGAAAGGCTGATGACAGGAGCATTTGCCTTCTCCACTTCCGTCATTCCGGAGAAATCCGGTAAAAGAATGGCAGAAACGGGAATCTCGTTTTCATCGCCCACCTTGTCACCGGAGAAGCGAGAAAGATAGACCGACGTTTGAGTCAGTCCGAGGCCAGTCAGTCTTTCCGAATTCAATGTAAGTGTAATCACTCCTTTTTCTCCCTTTTGCAGCACGTTAGGTTCTACTTTTGTCTGCAAATAAGGGGGCAGATGCATCAGTACCGGTTCATAAGGACGGTCGGAAAGATTGACCACGCCGATATGAATCACCGGCTGCTCACCATGCTGAATATCGGGGAAGTCGAGGCTGTTCTTGTCAATACGTATCTGACCGATAAGATAGGGATGCGTCTTGGTAAAGTCCTTGATTTCCTGTACTACTTCACCATTGAACTTCAAATAGACCAGATTGGGTTGCGCATTGCTGTAAATAGCCACAGATTTCTGGAAATGTCCCAATGCCTTGGCGTCAAAAGTCACATTTACTGTTCCTTTTGCCCCCGGAGCAATAGGCGTTTTTGTCCACTGGGCCACGGAGCAGGCGCAATCCGGCTCTACTTCTGTAAGCACTAAAGGCTGGTCACCCGTATTGGTGATGGTATATTGCACAGTCACGGGATGCTTCCATTCTATCTGGCCGAAACTGTACATCTCTGTATTCGAGGTAAAACGAGCTTGCGCTACAGCAGTCAATACCACACTTGCAAGCACATATAAAGTTATCAATATCCGCTTCATCTATTTTTCTTAATATCAAGATTTCCTAATTCTGCCACTCTCATTCAATATTAGTCGGACAAAAATAGGTGTTTTTAGCGAGAGTACCTAAAATAGCGGAGCGCAATTTGTACAAATTGCGCTCCGCTCCATACTCTATTGTTACTTTATTACAATTATCCCTCCCGCCGAATGCGAAGCATACTCCGGAGCATACGCACACTGTATCGTGGCCAGCCCCGTTTCGTATGTTCCGCCACGGGCTATGCGATAACTGTGCTCTAAGACATAAACGCCTTTGCCCAAATGGTCGAAGAAGAAATTGGTTGCGGCATCTTCCACTTCTGCATAATAACCGAGGCCATTACTCCAACGATAACCGGAAAGCGAGCCTATAGGTTCAAAGCAGGCACCCCGCTGGTCTTTCAACTGAACAAAATCCATAGTACGGTCCAAGCGGATAGTCAAACGGGCCACTATTTTATCACCGACGGATAATACGGTCCCTTCCGTAACCGGTTGCAAGGACTTGCTACCACCGGCCGATATACGCTCTACATAAAGTTTCTTCTCTACATTCAATTCACCCCCCTGCTGCTTTACATCAGATATGGGTGACAGATACTGGGCATAAACAGCTCCCCAGGCAATGCCTGCATCCCGTTTCTCTACGGTGACGGTTTTAGCTTTCAGCTCCGGACTTCCTTGAGCGAAGGTTTCCTTGACATAACCCAAACCCGGGATTATGGTCTTTGTAGGCGACAATGTTTCCAAAACTTTGTTACCTAACGTGATACGTACGTCTCCCCGACTTTCCAGCAGATTAGTACCTTGACAAAGCAATGCATAAACAGCATCAGCCGTTGCAACCGGAGAATTCCAACTGGTAGTCTGCTTCTGTTTCAGCAGCCAGAGTTTCATTTCCTCCACCAAAGCATCGTTGCCACCTGCCATACGCAGGGCTTCCATTACTTCCACATGGGCAGGGATGGGCAGCATACCCCAGTTATACGGATTTGCTTGGAAAGCAAAGTATGCACCCAGTTCATCCGTCTGTACCAGATGTTCCTTGAGGGAAGCGATGAATTCATTCGCCTCGGCTGTACGCCCTACTGCTTTCAGGATGATGGCAGACTGCGCCTTGCTGCTCATGGTTCCATCTTTAAGATTGGCACCTACTTTTGATAGGAAATAGCGGTAAGCCGCTTGATTGTCTGCCGGCACTTGTTCGCCGCTAAGGGCTATCAGATATAGATATGTCATTGCCGATTCGGAGTTGGCAGTAATTCTGGTGCCATTTTTTTCGGCTTTACGGATATTGCGATACTCTTCCAAAGCCTGCCGATTCAAATAGCCGAAAGCTTTCTGCCGCATGGCGGCAACTTCTTCAGACAGTCCATTTTTCGTCAGCAGAGGAAGACGAACAAGTAATTCTGTAATATAGCCAGTTATATAGCGGCTACCGGACATTCCCTTATACCAGCTCCATCCACCGTCTTCACCCTGCAATTCTTTCAATTTGGTAAAAGCGGAAAGATTGCGGTTATTCAGTTGGTTGATATCAAACAGCGTGGCAATACGTGCCTGCTGTTCGGCTTCAGTAGTAGCTTCCAGTACCCACGGAGACTCGCTGAGCAGGATATTCTTCACATCCTGATTCTTCTCCAACTGGCTGAGGAAGGTTTCTTTCGTGCCACCGGCAGCCTTCCAACTGTCAAATACAGTCTTAATGCGGGGCTGGCTGTTGGCAATGAAGCCTGCCAGACTATTGGCATACCAAGCTGTAGCCCAAGAAATGGCATTATCATTGGCAGGCAGGCTCAATGCCGGCAACGCTTGTACAGCATACCAAGCCGGATTCCCGGTAAATTCTACAGTCAGACGACGGTCTGTCGTTGTACGGCTATTACGGTTGAAAAGGCTGTCTAATGAGAACGTACGGGTTTCCTCGCCACGGATAGGCATAGCAAGCGTTTCCGTAATATACTCCTTATTACTTAATACGGGCAACAGATGCTGCTCGCCATCGCTAAACGTACCTCCATCGGCAACCATACGAATACCAAGCAAATCATAGCGGTCGGACACTTCGAAATGGAAGTTGACAGCAGTATTTCTTCCTGCTTCTACCAAGAATTTCTGACGTTGAGTAGCAATAACTTTCTCCGTCATAGGGTCGAACAGTGTGAATACTGCTGTTCCTTTCACCGCTTTACCCGTCAGATTGGCTATTGTTCCGGCTATCTGCGTTTTATCTCCAACGCGGACAAACCGAGGCATATTCGGAGTCAGCATAAACTCCTTGGCAGTTACAACGGAAGCATCCAACATCCCAGTCAGCATATCCTTAGTATGTGAGTAACCACGGAAATTCCAACGAGTCAAGCTCTGCGACATCGTAAAAGAAAACGCAAGCTCCCCTTGTTCGTTTGTACGAAGTTGAGGATAAAAAAAGGCTGTTTCGGCAAAGTTGGTGCGAAGCCCCTCAATAGGTTGCAAGGCCTCGCCAACCGGTATTGTTTCCGATTCAAAAACAACATCTTCCACCGCGTCTTCCGCTACTTGTGCAGGAACATATTTCACTTCAACAGCATTCCCGGAGTCTTCTTTGGCAGCAAACATCGGCTGGTTGGCACCACGTATTCTAAGATTACCGGTCAAAGAGCTATTCCGGGTAGTCCCATACCCCACAACACTTACTTCTTCCAAAAGCGCATTGTCTTCTACCATCACTATCCGCATCCTCCCATCCATATAAGGAGAACAGAAGTAGTCAAACGACCACACCGGAACCCTCCAAGCCTTCAACGGGAAATAAACGGAGAAGTAATTGCTATTATAACGGCTCGCACCACGGAATGCCCCATACAGATTATCCGGATAGAAAACCCGTAGTATCTGGTTACTCTTATAAATCTTATCCAGTGAAGCGTCGTACATCGTAGCCAACATCTCAGCCGCAGCAGGCATACCTTGAGGCGTCTTTATGACGAGCTTCCACTCTTCTTCCTGTCCGGGACGCAAACGGTCACGGAACACTTCCCATTTCATGTCGAGAGCACGTTCCGGCTCCCGCTTCTTCAGTTCAACCTGATGACTGTACATCTCGCCAGCTTTCACAAAACTGAAAAGAATGGTGATTCCCTTGCCATATGCTTCCTTATAAGGGAATTCCATACGAATAATAGTATCATTCAACTGCAACACACGGCTTTCAATGCGTTTTCTGTCACAAAAGACATCCATCAGCACATATGCATCCCGATAAGAAGTCCCCAAAAGAAAAGCGGCAGGGTACTGTACATCAAATTCCTCATTTTCTTTATAATAAAAGAAATCTGTAAACGTAGCCGGACGCTTGTCACTCTTTGAAAAGAGCATGAAACTGTCACTGCCATATGCCCCATTATTCTCTTCACGTCCCAAACTATCACGTACAGAAAGTTTCAAGCGATAGTTACCTGAAGGAAGCTTGTTCCAAGCCGAAAAATCCTGGAGCCGATTGGCTGTGAAGGTACCCTCCAATACAACATCATCCAAGGGTTCAGAACCTGCAATATTCCTTGCCCCATTTTGTTCTGCAAATGGATAAAGGCAATAGGAACCTTCAATGTGCTGAGGAATATTCATTACATTATTCACTCCAAAAGTGAAAAGCATACTGTCTTCCTTACAAACATATTGAGGCAAGCGAATATCAAAGGAATAAGCCTTAGGACCTGCCAACAAGTTATACGAAGCGGATTGCGTTTCACCGGCCTCATCCGTCACCACCGCCTCCACATGATAAGTATACACACTCCCATACCCGTCTGTATCTACAGCCGGAGCTTCCAAAGTCAAGGGTATGGAAAAATCCCCGTTGGTATCCAATTGTATGGTGTCAGACAATAATGGTTTATCAGCATTGCTCCAATAACCAGGTCTCGGATTCCGGCGAGTCACCGTATATGCCAATGGCACATCCTGCACCATCATGCCATTGAAGGCCTTGACATTTCCTTTCAACACAACCTTGTCACCCAGCCGATAAGCTTCCGAAACCGGAGTGAAGGCAATCTCGAACGTAGGTCGCTTGTACTCCTCTACCCTAAAAGTGACGGTAGATTGAGTCTCTTTGGTTCGTATGCTGAACATGCCATTCAGGCAAGCTGCCGGAAGTACAAACTCCGTAGCAAAAGAGCCGAAATCATTGGTCTGCCCCTTCCTGGTGGCAAGTTCCTTGCGGTTGGCATCCAACAAGACAAGCTCATAATCAACTCCTTGTAGTACCTGGGCGCTATCACTATTCTGCTTGTAAGCTATCCCTTTTACATGAACGGTCTGCCCGGGACGATAAAGCGAACGGTCTGTCAGCAATGCCATCTGCCTCCAATCTGTATCCTTAATACCGTAATAAGGATGATTCATATAAACGTTCTGCGACATCATGGCTGTGTCTCTGCCTTTACGCGCCACATAACTTCGGATTTCACTCTGCCAGGGTAATACAGCTTTCCCCCCGGCATCAGTCAGTACCTCTGCCATCACTTTTCTATTCTTCTCATCATAAGAAGAGTAGAAACTCACCTTGGCACCAGCAATCGGCTGTCCACTACGGGCATCCAATGTAGCCACTTCCATACGGTTGTCACCCAAATCCAATGTCAGCACCTTGAAGCGGGTAGATACCAGAAATTTATCATCTGTACGGGCCGTTTCAGTATCAGGTACTATTTGAAGAATATAGACTCCCGTTTCCCGAGGAATCATGAACTTAAATACAGTGTCCGAGGCAAGATAAGGGACATCTTCAGGCAATTTATCCTTGCCTGGCAACGGCTTTAAGCCAAAATGCGTGGAAGAAAACTTCCGGGCATACTTTCTATAAGTATCTTTATTTATACCATGGTCCATCCAAGGTACTTCACTTAAAGTAGTGGTATATAAGTTGAGAGTAAAGCCCTCGACATTACGATAATGCAGCCTCATATTCACCGAATCGCCGGGATAACCGCTTTCATTCATAGTCAGAATGAGTTCAGGCTGTAAAATCTGTTCACGGATATTTTTCAACTCATTGATACGCTTATACGCAGGATAGCGCTTCAAGCCTTCTTCACAGACTTTTAGAGCCTCATCAGCGCGTTTCGGTTCCAAACGGCGCAGGTGGTTGGCTTTATGAATGTAAACCTCGGCACAAACCTCTCGTGAACCGTATTCCTTTATCAATTTATTCAAAACCTCAAGATATTCCCGATTAGCCTTTTCCTGACGCATTCGGAAAGTAGGATAAGGCTGCTGGCTGATACCACCGGTCAACTTCCAGTTCCAATAATCAAGAGAACAGAGCAACATAGCATCTTCCGAACCGGCACGACGGCGATAAGCATTCATCATATCCAGATAAATCCTTTCGATACGGGTCTGTACCAAAGAATCCACGCTGAAACCATCCAGCTGCCGATAAGCATCAACAGCACGGCTTACCAATAGATGGTACATATCGTGCCCATAGAACCGGCTACCGTCTTCCAACGCCACAAAAGGCACATATTGTTCTGCAGATGTATTGAGCAAGCGGATGGAATCCTGCAAGGATGCACGGTTACACCTATCTATTTTATCCACAAACTGGCTGATACTCCACTCACGGATATCTTCTGGAACCTCGTCAACAGTCAGTAAAGTACGTGACAGCAAGACACGTCGATTCTTCCGCATCAAGTCAGCATATTCATATGCCAACAAAGAATGTAGAATAGCCTTGTTCACCGGATTCCTCTCCGATTGTGCCCAAGATTCCATATATTTCAGACTGGAGTAAAGGCTGTCCGGAGTCAGCCCCTCTTGATAAGTCTCCCTACAAATGTAGGCTTTCAACATTTGCGGAGCATTCTGCTCTTGCCGACCTTTCCGATAGATTTCATCAGCCAGTTTTATCACTGTTTGAGGCAGGCTTTTCTTTTGAGCCTGCTCCACCTGCTTCCACAACTTATCGTACGTCTGCGCATACAATGCCGAAGCCCCAAATGTAACCAGCAGCAACAATATGCTACAAATTCGTTGAATTACTCTCATAATTACTCGTTTGTTAGTCTTTGTATTAATAACAAAGGAAGTGAATAAAGTTCAAACAAATGTACTTTTGGACATAAAAAATCTTATTCTACTCCTACAAAAAAACAAGGGATATGTTTGCAAACATATCCCTTGTGCTATACTTAAATGTTAGTGTACTCACATTTGGAGGCTATAATATCTCATTGCCTCCATCCAATTCTTACCAGCTGCGGTAAGAATGTGCTTAAATGAATTTGCAATCTTCTTTTTCATAATCTTAAAAAATTAAACTAATACCTGAAAACTAAAATTCAATACTTCACGAAAGGGGGGGGAATGCTTAAAGCATTACGTAACCCCAAATGTTCTTATCGGCTTCGCCGACATGCTTAAAAAAACTCTTTAACATTTTCATTTTGTTATCCTCCTAAAATCAATCTTGTTATCCTTAAAAAATCTACTAGTTTTCTATTGTTTTCATGTTTTACAACACAAAAATAGAGCCTTTGTTCAAGATAACAAGCAAAAAACGGATAGAAAACATGTTTTATAACACATTTCTTGACTTAGGTCAATTTTTAGGGAGAAAGTGCAAGGATATTGACATACCATTGTAATAAGTCTGGGACATTCTGGCAGAAAGGGGACAAACTGTCACAGACAAAAAAGGCAGGATACTTAATAAAGCACCCTGCCCCTATTCATTACATAAAGTATTCTCTACTTTTCAGGAGTCTGCTCCAATGTAGCCACCAAGAAATCATAGAACTTGGAAACAGTAGGAATTAACGCACGCTCGTCCGGTGAATGCGGAGAACGCAAAGTGGGACCGAAAGAAATCATATCGAGTCCTGGACAATTGGCACCAATAATACCGCATTCCAGACCTGCGTGAATAACCTTCACGGCAGGTTCCACACCAAACTGCTGCTTATAGGACAGCTTCATGGCATGCAGTATGGGAGAATCCACATTGGGTTGCCATCCGGAATAGCCACCACTCAACTCCACCTTCATACCTGCCATAGCGAAACAAGCTGTCAGGCTGTCTGCCAGGAAATCCTTCATCGTATCGCAAGAACTACGCGCCAAAATACGAACTTCGGCCTTACCATCTGCAATGATTACGATAGCCAAATTAGAGGAGGTTTCTACAGTATCGGGAACAGTAGGAATCATACGCATCACACCATTCTGGCAAGCCATCAACACGTTAATCATATTATCCTGGATTTCTGAGGGAACAACGGCAGCGGGTAGAGTCACCTCTTCTACACTCAGGGTAATACCACTTTCAATCGGAGCATATTCGTCATTCAGTTGTGTCTCGTATTCCTTCATATAATCTTCCAAACCGTCCATATCCTCAGGATTGAACACCAATACCGCATGTGCTTCGCGGGGGATAGCATTACGCATATTACCACCTTCAAAACTTGCCAGCTGGGAGTCAAACTCAATCAGCAAATCATGTACGATGCGTGCCAGCAATTTATTGGCATTACCGCGCCCTTCATTGATTTCCAAACCGGAGTGACCGCCACGCAAACCTTTCAGCGTAATCTTACGAGCAACGAAATCGGCCATAGGCGTCTCCTCCTTATATTCCAAAGTAGCAGTAATATCAAGACCACCGGCACAGCCGATATAGAGTTCGCCTTCGTCCTCAGAATCAAGGTTCAGCAGAATTTCCCCTTGCATAGTTCCGGGTTTCAAACCGAATGCACCATACATTCCCGTTTCTTCATCCTTGGTTATCAGAGCTTCCAATGGGCCATGCTTCAAGTTATTATCTTCGAGCACCGCCATAATGGCAGCTACTCCCAAACCATTATCTGCTCCCAGCGTGGTTCCTTTGGCTTTCACCCAATCACCGTCAACATAGGTTTCAATGGGATCTGTTGTAAAATCGTGAATAGTATCGTTGTTCTTCTGAGGCACCATGTCCATATGCGCCTGAAGGATGATGCCTTTGCGGTTTTCCATACCCGGAGTGGCAGGCTTACGAATAATAACATTGCCGACCTCGTCGACAAATGATTCCAACCCCAAGCCTTTTCCAAAATCAATAAGGAATTTGGTAATCTTCTCCATATGTCCTGACGGACGGGGAATCTGGGTCAGTGAATAAAAGTGCTTCCATACATTCTGTGGAGCTAACTGTAAGATTGTACTCATAATTCTAAAAAGTTAGTTTTCGCAAATATAACGGTTTATTCTCGGAAAGTACAATAAACCGGGATTTTTCTAAAGTACTAAATCATCAGCTATCTTAAACATGGCTTTTACATCTTCACATATTGCGATAGAACATCTGCACCTAATATAGCTACCATATTTAGGAATTTCTCCCACTTCTATATCCAAGCAACAATATCGTTTAAAGAAACCAATCTTCCAACAACCTTTAGGCTTCAGTACTTATAAGGAAGTACTGAAGTACTTGCAAAGAAGTATTACAGTACTTTTAAAGGAGTACTCTCTATAAGTACTGTCTCTGTCCTCTAACACAAGAAGTGACAATATATGAACCCACCACAAGAAACGTCTATTTCTTTGCCCTATTCGCCAATGCCAGGTGCAACGACCCGTAGATGCCTAACACTATCACCAGCAACGTCTGTATGCCATGCACTATCAGAGCAAATATACCCGCATCCGTAGCATTTACCCCATAAAGCATCATCATAGTGATGACAGCAAAGTGCCAGGGTCCTGCCCCGTTGGGCGTGGGAACAATAACTGCAAACGTTCCGCCGACAAACATCACCAGTCCGGCAAGGAAACTAAGGTGCTCCGTAAACTGGAAGCAATAGAAAGTTATATAGAAATGATAGAAATAGCATAGCCAAATAAGTAAAGTGTAAAGAACAAACAAAGGCACATTCTTCACATTCTTAAGCGACATCACACCTTCCCATATATTCAAGACTACTCCCTTTACCTTTTCAAAAAAAGAAAGCATACGCAACAGAAAATAGAGAAGTACCAAAACACCAATAATAGAAAAAAAAGCCACATAAAACCAAGGGGAAGTCACAAGATGCACCAGCGAAGGAATCTTGGTGCCCGTCTCCTCAAAAAAACGGAAAAAAACGGGCATCTGCACCAAAAAAGTAATCCCCGTAATCAGCAGAATGCAAAGCGTATCTACCAACCGCTCTGTCACCACCGTCCCCAGGGACTTTGCAAAGGAAACATTATCATATTTGGCAAGTACTCCACAACGCGAAACCTCTCCCACACGGGGCAGTACCAGATTGGTGGC
>UMKA01023021.1_pt1 | contig 10302 bp, 8 predicted proteins | sample 1966211 | NCBI WGS metagenome assembly UMKA01 (sample SAMEA4836165, study PRJEB28245) | human gut metagenome | biome: gut microbiome; material: fecal sample | place: Denmark | collected 2008
GAGCCGAAGTTCGGGCTTGCCCGAGATTTTGGCGGACGCTTGCGATTTCGGAGCGTGCTTTTTGGCACTTCCGGTGATTGCAGAAGTATATTTTTGTTTTAAAGAAGATATCATATACGAGAGATCAATGAGGGATCAGATCAGGTAAATGGCTTACCGGAAACTGATTCCTTATCTATTATTTCGGATATTATGGAAAGGAAGAAGAAAAATGTGTGGTTTTGCAGGTTTTGTCGGTAAAGTAGAAGATCGGGAAACTGTTCTTGTAAATATGATGGATACAATCATACACAGAGGACCGGACAGTGCAGGGAAATATGTTGATGAGGATGCGGCTCTTGGATTTCGGCGTTTGAGCATTATCGACCTGTCTTCAGTCGGAGATCAGCCCCTTTATAATGAAGATAAAAGTATGGTGCTTGTTTTCAATGGGGAAATCTATAACTATCAGGAACTGCGAAAAGAATTGATCGAGGCTGGACATGTATTTGTCTCTAATACAGATTCGGAAACTCTGATACACGGATATGAGCAGTGGGGAGAGAAACTTGTCGATCGTCTCCGGGGAATGTACGCGTTTGTGATTTGGGATACAAAGAAAAAAAGACTTTTCGGTGCAAGGGATATTTTTGGAATCAAGCCTTTTTACTATGCGCAGATGAATCAGACCTTTTTGTTTGCGTCTGAGATCAAAGCATTTATGGAACATCCGAAATTTGATAAGATTTTTAATGAAGATGCTTTGGGAAATTATCTTTCCTTTCAGTTCGTACCGACTAACGAAACCTTTTTCAAAGGAGTATTTTGTCTTCAGCCCGGTCATTACTTTATTTATGAAGATGGGAAAATGGAAATATCGCGGTATTTTGAACCGAATTTTACAGGAAAATATGAAAAAACATTCGATGAAGCTGCGGCTGAAGTGGAAAAAGTCATGAAGGAGTCGGTAGAGAAGCATAAGATTAGCGATGTGGAGGTTGCGTCTTATTTATCAAGCGGAGTGGATTCCAGTTACCTGACTTATCTGGGACAAGTCGATCATACGTTTACAGTCGGATTTGACGAGGGAGAATACAGTGAGATTCAGGATGCAAAAGATTTTGCCGAAAGTATTCATATGAAGAATGATGCGAAGGTGATCACGCCGGATGAATACTGGGACAGTCTTTCGGATATTCAATATTATATGGATGAGCCTGTGGCGGATCCTGCGGCGGTTGCACTGTATTTTTTGAGTAAAGAAGCGGCAAAGAAAGTAAAAGTTGTGCTTTCGGGTGAAGGATCGGATGAATTGTTCGGAGGATATAATATTTACTGTGAACCTCTTGAACATACTGCTTTTAATAAAATTCCGATGCCGATCCGGCGCTTTATGGGAAAATTTGCAGAATACTGTCTGCCGAGGGGGATGAAAGGCCGTGGATTTCTTATGCGTCATGGAAAGACGCTGGAAGAACGGTATTTTGCCAATGCTACGAATATATTTACAGAGCGTGAGGCTGCTAAAATTTTGAAAAAGGGATGCAGACCGGGAATTCAGGATGTGACAAAACCTTTGTATAACCGGGTGAAAGATAAGGATGCGGTGACAAAAATGCAGTATGTGGACTTGCATCTTTGGCTTGTTCACGATATCCTTATGAAAGGGGATAAGATGGGCATGGCGAATTCTTTGGAAGTCAGAGTGCCGTTTCTTGACCGGAATGTTCTGGAACTTGCGGAAAGCCTTCCTCTTCAATATAAAGTGCAGGCACCGCGCACGAAAGTTGCTCTCCGGGCAGCGGCGGAACGCAGTATCAGAAACAAGACGGCAGAGAAAAAGAAACTTGGTTTTCCGATCCCGATTCGGGTTTGGCTGAAAGAGGAAAAATATTATAATCGTGTGAGAGCGATGTTTGCATCTTCTATGGCGAAAAAATTCTTTAATACCGATCTGCTTATGAAGATGCTGGAAGATCACAGAGACGGAAAGAATACGAATGAAAAAACAGATGACAGCCGCAAAATCTGGACGGTATATATTTTCCTTGTATGGTATGACCGCTTTTTTGAACATGGGAAACCGGTGCATCCTTCCATGACAGCAGGTAAATAAGATTGATGATGGGTGTGATGATATGAGAAGCAGGACTGTGCGTCCGATCAAGAGACGCGAACAGGGCAGGAAAAATGTAAAGAAGCAAAAGAAAAGAAACCTCGGAGATACGATGCCGATGCGTCCCGTCAGAGAAGATGTGTACGATACGGCGCCGATGCGTCCGATGAATATCAGAAGCGGGTATGAGGGATACCGTAGAACGATTGACCGTAGGCGTGAAGTGATACGGACGGAGCGTCCGGTTTCTGGACGTGTGAATTCCCGCAAAGGGAAAAAGGAACGTACGTCAGGCAGAACTCGTTATGAAAACAGAAATAGTTTATCGGCGCTGATCGCAAGACAAAGAAGTGCAGCGGGAAAAGAACAATATTTTGACTATGACCTTCTTTTTGTGATTATTTTTCTGATGTGTTTTGGTCTTGTTATGCTTTATAGTGTCAGTTTCTATGAAGCGCAGGCTGATTTCGGAAATGACATGTACTATTTTTCAAAACAGGCGTTGATCGGTGTGGGCGGATTTATCGGCATGTATCTTGTGTCAAAGTTAGATTATCATCTGTATGGAGCGTTTGCATTTGAAATCTATGTAATTTCGATGTTTTTGATGGCGCTTGTACAGACTCCGCTTGGCGTGACTGTCAATGGCGCGAGACGTTGGATCGGACTTCCCGGCAACCTTTCGCTGCAGCCTGCCGAGATTACAAAAATAGCAGTGATTCTATTTATATCTTATGAGTTATGCCGTCTTGGGAAAAGGGCATATTCGCCGAAAGGAATTGCACAGATACTTGCATTTGGCGCAGTGGCATCGGCAGGCGTTTTGTTTTTGACAGATAACCTGAGTACGGCGATCATCGTGGCGGGGATTACATGTATTTTGATTTTTGTAAGCCATCCGAAGACGAAGCCGTTTCTTGTAATAATCGGGATCGGGATTGCGGTAGCGGCAGTCGGGATCGCAATTCTTTCGGTAACTGTGGCGAACAGTGATAATTTCCGTCTCCAGCGAGTGATCTCGTGGCTGAACCCGGAAGCTACGGCCGATACGGGAAGTTTTCAGGTCATGCAGGGACTTTATGCGATCGGAAGCGGAGGACTGTTCGGAAAAGGACTGGGAAACAGTACACAGAAATTGGGCGTGATTCCCGAAGCGCAAAATGACATGATCCTTGTCGTTATTTGTGAGGAGCTTGGCGTATTTGGCGCGGTTGTTATTTTGGTCCTGTTTGCATTGTTGTTATACAGACTGATCTTTATTGCGAAAAATGCGCCCGATCTTTTCGGTTCGCTGATCGCGACTGGGATATTTGCGCATATCGCATTACAGGTTATTTTGAACATTGCTGTCGTGACGGGACTTCTTCCGACAACGGGTATTACGTTGCCTTTTATCAGTTACGGCGGAACTGCAATCGTATTTTTGATGGCGGAAATGGGAATTGCGCTTGGAATTTCACGGAAAATAAGATTAGAATAGAAAAAGCTTCCTTTCTTATGAGATGTGTGATATATTTATATGTGGTATTAAAAACTACATACAATAGAAGCGTAAAATATATTTTGCGTTTCAGGAGGAAGTGTTATGGATTATAAAATTGTTTTGGATAGTTGCGGAGAATTGACATATAAGATGAAGGAGAGCGGGATTTACCATACGGCGGTTTTGAGTATGCTCGTTGACGGAGATACGATCTTGGATGATGAAAGTTTTGACCGGAAAGATTTTCTGAAAAGAGTAGCGGTGAGTCCGGAATGTCCGAAGTCTTCCTGTCCTTCGCCGGATGCATATATGGAACTTTACGGCGGAGCGGAGAAGAGGGTTTATGTGGTGACCTTGTCAGCGGAATTAAGCGGATCGTATAATAGCGCTCAGCTTGGAAAAGAGCTGTGGAAGGAAGAAAACGAAGACGGGGATAAACAAATCTATGTATTTAATTCGCGTTCGGCATCGGTAGGTGAAAGTTTGATCGCATTGAAAATACAAGAGTGTGAAGAAAAAGGGTATTCTTTTGAAGAAGTGATAGAGCATGTGGAAGCATATATCGAAGAACAGCACACATATTTTGTTCTTGAAAATCTGGATACACTTCGGAAGAACGGAAGGCTTACAGGAATTAAGTCGTTGATGGCAAGCGCTCTTAATATCAAACCGGTGATGGGGTCAACTCCGGAGGGAACGATTTGTCAGCTTGGTCAGGCGAGAGGAGTTAAGAAAGCGATTGCGAAGATGGCAGAGCATATTGTGGCAGATGGCAAAAATACAGAGAATAAAGTGTTGGCGATCGCTCACTGCAACTGCCCGGAAAGAGCAAGAGAGATAGAGCGTATGATTCTCGATAAGATAAAAGTAAAAGACAGTTTTATAGTAGAGACAGGCGGAATCAGCACAATGTATGCAAATGACGGTGGAATAATAGTTGTACTGTAGAAGTGTTTGTGATAAAATGTCCTCATGCGTAGTATCTTATCTGAAAGGAGTAATACGGGATGAGTCAGGAAAAGGTTGACCGTTATAAACAGGAAAAAGTAAACAGAAAACAGATCATGCGTAAGCAGAAGCTGATGAATAATATGCGTAAAGGGGTGCTTGTGGTGGTAGCTCTGGCATTGATCGGATGGCTTGGTTATTCTGCTTATGATATCTATGAGTCGGGAAAAGAGAGAACTGTCTCAGAGGTGAATTATGACGCCGTATCTGATTATTTGAACGGACTGAATGCAGAAGGTTCTGCTGAGTAAATGGTGTGGTGTGGGGAGTGAGCGCCGAATTTGAAGAGCGCACACCCTTGCACCCAAATTTTTTTTAAAACTTTAAAGTGAATAAATTCATTAAAAACACAACATGTAGGGTATTTGGAACATCAATGCCATACATGTTCTTTTTTTGCGAAAAATCCTGTTTTTTGATTCGTTTTTAGCCGAAAAAAGGACACAAAAAAATCTCAAAAAAGGGTTGAAAAAGGGGGAGTGGTGGTTTAGAATGGAGTCAAGTGGTAAAGAGTGGAGGCTAGTGGAGTAAAGTAGGGGCGATGTGGAGCTCACATTAAGAGAAAGGATTCCAGATGTTATTAGGAGAGTTTAACCATAGTATTGATGAAAAGGGAAGACTCATCATTCCGGCAAAACTGCGGGATGATCTTGGTGACAGTTTCGTTATTTGTAACGGACTGGAAGGCTGCCTCTTTGTTTACTCTCAGGAAGAATGGAATAAATTCGTTGCTGAACTTGAGACTTTGCCACGCATGAGTAAGGATGCCAGAATTTTCAAGCGTTATTTTTTCGGAAGCGCTTCGGAGGGCAGTTTCGACAAGCAGGGGAGAGTTCTTGTCCCGCCGTCGCTCCGCAAAGCAGCCGGATTAGAAAAAGATGTAGTCTTAGTGGGAGTTCAGGATCGCATCGAGATATGGGATAAGGCTCTTTGGGAGGAACGCAGTCAGATCAGCGAGGAAGATCTGGACGCGATTGCAGAGCGTATGGAATCCATAGGAATTCGTATTTGATAAGGAGAAGACAATGGCATTTGAACATGTGTCTGTTCTACTGAACGAAACAGTAGACGGGTTGAACGTCAAACCGGATGGGGTTTATGTAGACGCTACGCTTGGCGGAGGCGGACATGCCTATGAAGTGTGCAGAAGGCTTGGCAGTAAGGGGAGATTTATAGGAATAGATCAGGATGCCGATGCAATTAAAGCAGCGGGAGAACGCCTGAAAGGCTTCGGGGAGAAGGTTACGATAATTCGGAGCAATTATCGTGATATGAAGCCGCAGCTCCAGAATATAGGTGTTGACAAAGTAGATGGTATTGTGATCGATCTGGGAGTTTCATCATACCAGCTTGATACCGCCGAACGCGGATTTTCTTATCGGGTGGATGCGCCGCTTGATATGAGAATGGATCAGAGACAGAAAATGACGGCGAGAGACATTGTCAACGAATACAGTGAGTCGGAACTTTACCGTGTGATCCGCGACTATGGGGAAGATAAATTTGCTAAGAATATTGCAAAGCATATTGTGGCGGAGCGTAGGAAAAATCCGATTGAAACAACGGGACAACTGAATGAAATTATCAGTCATGCGATACCGATGAAGTTTCGTAAGACGTCAGGTCATCCGTCGAAAAGGACATTTCAGGCGATTCGGATCGAGTTGAATCACGAACTGGATGTTTTGAGGGAGTCGTTGGATGACATGATCGAGATGCTGAATCCGGGTGGAAGGATATGCATTATTACATTTCATTCGTTAGAAGACCGCATTGTGAAAAGTGCATTTAGGAAAAACGAAAATCCATGCACTTGTCCGAGTCATTTTCCTGTATGTGTCTGTGGGAAGATTTCAAAAGGGAAAGTGATCACGAGAAAACCAATTTTGCCGTCGGAGGCAGAAACGGAATCAAACAGCCGTTCAAAAAGTGCGAAACTCAGAATATTTGAACGGGCATAAATTGGGAGTGTATCATTATAGAAACGAATTTCCGAGGGGAGGGGAGAACCCTTAGGAAAATACAAAAAAGGAAGGGGCATTTGTCATGGCAGCAAACTATCGTACATCCAAATACAGAACGACAAGTCTAAGTGAAAGAGACAAAAGTGGATTTTATGTATATGGAAATACTGTACGTCAGGCAGAAACTCTTCCGAGAAAAACGAAGAGTCCGTATTCGCAGCAGAGGGAGCAGACGAAACGGACAAGCAGCCGGGTTGTTAAGAACCGAAACCGCGCGATGAGTATTAGTCCGGCTTATGCTGTATTTCTTACGGCAGCGGCAGTCTGTGCGGTATTGATTTGCGTTTTATACTTAAATCTTCAGTCGGAGGTCGTAAGCAGATCGGAAAATGTTACGGCAATGCAGGAACAACTTGCAGATCTGACGGAGGCAAATAATACTGCATATAATTCGGCGGCAGACTCGGTGAATCTCGAGACGGTGCGGGACAGAGCGATGAATGAAATGGGGATGGTTTATGCTGCTCAGGGAACAATCGTAGAATACGATAGTCCGGAAGGGGATTATGTAAAGCAGTATAACGATATTCCGGAAAGCGGTGTGCTCGCAAAGTCCAGCGATGTATTAAAGTAAGGAAAAAATTATGGCTGTAAAGAAAAGAAAAAAGAGTAGATTTGAATTTTTGACAAGAAAATTCCCGCTCAGAATGCAACGGAAGCTGGTAATGCTATTTATGGCAGTAGTACTGGCTTTTGTTGTTCTTATAGGAAGAATAACCTATATAAATGTAACGAAGGGAAGCAAATATACAAAAGTTGTTTTAGATCAGCAAAACTATGACAGCAGGGTGATCGCTTTTAAAAGGGGCGATATTGTCGATCGTAACGGAACAAAGATGGCGACAAGTGAGCGCGTATATAACGTGATCCTTGACGTGGCGGTTATGATGGACAAAAAGGAGTATATCGAACCGACAAAGGAAGTATTGAAAGAATGTTTCGATGTAGAGGGGGACGTTGTTGATAAATTGATCGAAGAGTCTCCGGACAGTCGTTATGAAGTGCTTGTGTCAGATGTGGATTATGTGACTGCTCAGAAGTTTAAGAAGATTGATGAAGATGATAAAAAATATCCGAATGTGAAAGGAATCTGGCTGGAAGAAGACTATTTGAGGAGTTATCCATATGGTTCTATGGCGAGTGATGTGCTTGGATTTGTATATGGAGGAAATCAAGGGGCGCTTGGAATCGAAAGCGCGTATAATTCAATTCTCAACGGAACGGATGGAAGAGAGTATGGGTATTTTGACTCCGATTCTTCGGTAGAGCGTACTGTCAAACCTGCGAAGAACGGAAATACGGTCGTGTGTACCATTGATGTGACATTGCAAAATATTGTGGAAAAATGCATTTTAGAGTTTAACAGTGCGCATGCCGCAGATGGAAATCCCGGCAGTAAAAACACAGCCGTTATCATTATGAATCCGAACACAGGAGAAATACTGGCGGAAGCATCGTACCCTAATTTTGATTTGAATGATCCGAGAAATCTATCTTTGCTTTATACAAAAGAGCAGTGGGATGCGATGAGTGAAGAAGATCAGGTCGAAGCGATGAATGATCTTTGGAGAAATTTCTGCGTAAGTGACGCTTATGAGCCGGGGTCTACTGCGAAACCGTTTACTGTGGCGGCCGGCTTGGAAACAGGAACATTGACCGGAAACGAAAGCTATTACTGCGGGGGTTCTAAAGACGTTCTCGGAACGAAGATCAGCTGTCACTATAAGTCGGGACACGGACAGGAAACGATACAGGATGCCATTGCAAATTCATGTAATGTAGCTCTTATGGATATGGCAGCGGTGATCGGTCCGGAAAATTTTACAAAATATCAGCATATTTTTGGGTTTGGAGAGTATACAGGGATTGATCTTCCGGGAGAGGCGGAAACGTCAGGACTGCTTTATACGGCGGATACGATGGGAGAGATCGATCTGGCTACCAATTCATTCGGACAGAATTTTAATGTAACGATGACACAGATGGTTTCTGCATTTTCTTCTCTTGTGAACGGAGGATATTATTATGAACCCCATGTTGTAAAACAGATTCAGGATGAAGACGGCAATGTAATAGAGACGAAAGATCCGGTTCTTTTGAGAAAGACAGTGTCTTCCGAAACGTCTAAGATGTTGAGACAGTATTTGAAAGCGACGATGGATTACGGAACAGGAACGAGGGCAAAGGTGGAAGGGTATGATATCGGCGCTAAAACGGGAACAGCGGAAAAACTTCCGAGGGGAAACGGAAAGTATCTGTTATCTTATATCGGTTATGCGCCGCAGAACAATCCGGAAGTCGTAGTTTATGTTGTGATCGATGAGCCTAATACGGCTGTACAGGATGACAGCTCCCTTGTTCTGGGATTAAGTCAGAAGATCATGTCTGAGGCATTCCCGTATCTTGGCATTACGACTATTGCACAAAGCGGGCAAAACGCTCAGGCGCAAGGTCAGAATTTCGGCAATACAGAATATACGGATTATGATGAAAATTATGAGGATACATACGGAAATGCAGACGGATCGTATGTGGATGAAAACTATACACCTGATTTAGATGATTGGGCGTCGTCTGACGTTTCAGAGTAGAGGAATAACCCTGCAGAAGATATAATAAACTGTAAAAATATCTTCTGTGGGGATTTTTTGTTATGAGAAACAAAATAGAGGAAAGAATAAAAAATAAAACTTATAATAAGAGAAAAGTACTTGTCGTTTTTTTATGTGCGGCTTTCGTGCTTTTTTGTCTGATAGGCAGACTTGTTTATCTTATGATATTTGATGCGGAGTATTATCAGAACATGGCGGAGGAACTGCATGAAAGGGAGAGGGAGATCAAAGCGGCCAGAGGGGAGATCGTAGACAGAAACGGAGTTGTTCTTGCGACAAACAGGACGGTGTGTACGATTTCGGTTATTCACAGTCAGATAAAAGATCCGCAGCAGACGGCAGACATGCTCAGTAAAGAGTTGGAACTTGACAGGGAGGATGTTTTGAAAAAGGTAGAGAAAGTATCTTCTATGGAAAAAATAAAGACGAATGTTGACAAAAAGACAGGCGACCGTATCCGTGAGTATAATCTGCCGGGAGTAAAAGTGGATGAAGATTTCAAAAGATACTACCCATATGACCGGCTTGCGTCAAGAGTGCTTGGATTTACAGGGAGCGACAATCAGGGGATCATCGGTCTTGAGGTGAAATATGAAGACGTATTAAAAGGAACAAATGGGAAGATACTGACGGTTACAGATGCCAGAGGAATAGAGTTGGAAGGAGTTGCGGAGGACCGGATTGAACCGGTTGCCGGAAATACATTAAAAACAAGTCTTGATTACAATATCCAGTCGTATTGTGAGCAGGCGGCCGAAAAGGTGCTGGAGGAAAAGCAGGCAGAAGGGGTATCGGTCTTGCTGATGAATCCGCAGAACGGAGAAATTTATGCTATGGTAAATGTGCCTGAATTTAATTTGAATGAACCTTATCGTTTGAATGACAAAACGGAAGATCAGATGACAGATGAAGAACGTCAGAACAGACTGAATCAGATGTGGAGAAACCGCTGCATTAACGATACGTATGAGCCGGGATCTACTTTTAAGATCATTACGTCGGCGGCTTGTCTTGAAGAAGGCGTCGTCTCTTTAGACGATACTTTCTCCTGCCCGGGGTATCGGATCGTAGAAGACAGGA
>UMKA01044716.1_pt1 | contig 10260 bp, 9 predicted proteins | sample 1966211 | NCBI WGS metagenome assembly UMKA01 (sample SAMEA4836165, study PRJEB28245) | human gut metagenome | biome: gut microbiome; material: fecal sample | place: Denmark | collected 2008
TATCTTCGCCGTTCAAAAGTACCGGTTGTAAAAGCCAAAGTCGGACCGAAGATCATGACACTTATGTGTGATGCGCAGGTTTATCCTTTGATTCCTGTTAAGAAGGAAGTCAAAGCTACGATCAGTGGTATTTACATCACAGCTGTTAAAGGTGTAAGAGGTCCTCTGGATGTACCGGAGAAGAAAAAGGGATTTTTCGCAAGATTAAGAAACAAATAAGAGTAAAGAGTACTTAAAAACAGCATTGGAACTTATCGCTCCAGTGCTGTTATTTTTATGTCTATATTGCAATCGGCAACAGGATCTCCGTTGATGTCCAGTGCATAATTCACATGCACCGTGATCTTTTCATCCTGTTCTTCGAACTGGATATCCTTGGTAAAGACTCCAATCATCATCTCACCGTATGGTGTCTCATACTGTGTCATATTGATCTTATCTTTCTCGAATACCATGTGGGTATTCGTAATTCCACTCTTGATGATCTCGACCTTCTGGTCATCCAGGATCCTTACTTTATTCTTGATGGTTCCCGGGATTCCTTCCACCAGTTCATCATAGATCACATAATGCTTTCCATTTTTCTCATAATAGCTCGCAGGTGCGATTACCTCGATTGGTTCACTTCCCGGCTCATCGCCCTGTGCTTCAATCCCGGTCACATCCTGATGCAGACCGGATATACTTAATAATACGTCTTTTGTCATATATTCTCCTAATAATCTTCAATATCAATTGCCTGTGTCTTATCTACATCGTACGGCAGGATTGAATTGGCGAATTTTTTAAACTTCTCTGCCGCATCACTGACATAAAAATCATATGCTGCCGGTTCTCCCGATGTATTAGCAATTTTCTGCTCTTCCAGTATCTTCTTCAGATCCATCGCCGTCTCGTACGCCGGATTTACAATATGTACTTTTTCTCCAAAATATGCCATGATCCTTGATCTGAGAAGCGGATAGTGGGTACATCCCAGGATCAGTGTATCGATCTCTGACTTTCTCATATCTGACAGATAGATATCGATCACTTCTTCTGTGATTTTATGCTTTGCAAATCCCTCTTCTACCAACGGTACGAATAACGGACATGGCTTTCCGATGACTTCTGCCTCCGGCATAAGTTTCCGGATTTCTTTGGTATAGGTCTCGCTCTTGATCGTTGCTTCTGTACCAAGTACACCAATCTGACAATTCCTGGTCTCTCTTACGGCAGCTCTTGCTCCCGGTACGATCACTCCGATGATCGGAATATCAAATTCTTCCTTCACCGTCTCCAGCGCCAGTGCACTGGCCGTGTTGCATGCGATCACGATTGCCTTTACATTCTTTGTCTTCAGGAAACGGATGATCTGTCTGGAAAAACGGATAATGTTATTCTTTGACTTACTTCCGTATGGAACTCTTGCTGTATCCCCAAAATATACTACATTTTCATTCGGCAGCTGACGCATGATCTCTCTTGTGACGGTCAAACCGCCGACTCCCGAATCAAACACACCGATTGCTGCAGTGTTCCTGTTTTTATTTTCCACGATATTAAATCTCCTTTTATAAATACTCCACCATATTTTACTATTGTACCGTCTTGGACGTGCATTTTCAAGAGATTTTATGTCGAAACCTCCCTTGTATACTTTGCTATAAAAAAAGTTACCTGCCATAAAACAGATAACTTTTTATTCTTTATTCCGGTTTTAATTACAGAGCCAGCTCTTTTGCAATCTCATACTGGTAAGCAGGAATTCCTTTTGTCATTCCAAGTGCTTCATCAATATCGAAGTCTACATACTCGCCATGTTTGTAACCTACAACACGGTTTGTCTTTCCTTCAAGCAGAAGATCTACGGCTTTTGCTCCCATGATAGAAGCGTATACTCTGTCTTTACATGTCGGGCTTCCACCACGCTGCATGTGTCCGAGAATCGTTGCTCTTGTCTCCATACCGGTTGCTTCTTCAATTCTCTTAGCCATGTTCATAGAATCTCCAACACCCTCTGCATTGATGATGATGTAGTTCTTCTTTCCACGTTTTCTTGATTCCTGAATATCTTCAATGATCTTCTCTTCGTCATAATCATGCTCTTCAGGCATCAGGATCTTCTCAGCTCCGTTAGCAATACCGCACCACAGTGCAAGGTATCCTGCATCTCTACCCATAACTTCGATGATAGAGCATCTCTCATGAGAAGTTGATGTATCACGTACTTTGTCAATAGCCTGCATAGCTGTATTAACGGCTGTATCGAATCCGATTGTATATTCCGTACAGGCAATATCCAGATCGATCGTTCCCGGAAGTCCGATTGTGTTGATTCCGAAGTTAGCAAGTTTCTGAGCTCCGGCAAATGATCCGTCACCACCGATGACTACCAGACCATCAATACCATATTTTTTGCAGATAGCTGCTGCTTTCTGCTGACCTTCCTCTGTACGCATCTCTGCACAACGGGCTGTCTGAAGAATTGTACCTCCGCGCTCAATTGTATCGGATACGTCTCTGGCTGACAGATCGATAATTTCTTCGTTTAAAAGTCCCTGATATCCTCTTCTGATGCCTCTTACCTTCAGTCCTTTACCAAGTGCTGTACGAACAACGGCACGGATTGCTGCGTTCATTCCAGGGGCATCTCCACCACTTGTCAATACACCTATTGTACGAATTACTTTTTTGTCTGCCATGATTCATTCCTCCATTGTATTAGTTTGTTCCATTATCTTCTAACCATTATCATTTCTCTCCGATGATATTGTACATGAATTAGTGCACGCTTTCAATGGGTTTTTCTATAACTTTTACACAACTTTCACCCAGATAATTCGTCAATCTGCTCAACAATACCTCATCTGCGGTCACATTCCAGCCCTTTGCCAGGCGTTTTACTGCTTTTTCTTTCCTGCAATAGATGATAACTTCATCCATTCCTTCAGATACTTTCATAATGTCCTGAAGCATTCCTTCCTGCTGAAGATAAGTCGCTTTATCCGGATATTGAAGCCATAGTTCCTTCTTCGTCTGTTCAAACGGGATCACCTGCTCACAGATCAGTTTACTTGGTGCATCATCTTCTTCGGATACCCTTCCCTTTATAAATACTTTGGCTTCTTCATTCAGATACATCTGATTTTTTTCAAAATTTCTCGGGAAGATCACAACTTCGACTGATCCCACCAGATCTTCCAGTGTAATAAATGCCATAACTTTATTGGTCTTGGTATATTTGATCGTCTTATTGGTGATCATGCCGCCGACGATCTCTTTTGCACCGTCATGTACCTTTGTCCTTCCCGTCTCATCATCTATCTGGAAATCTAATGTCGTTCTGGAAATGTTCTTCTTCCATTTTTCCTCATAATCCTCCAGCGGATGACCGCTTAAGTACACACCCAGCACTTCTTTTTCAAATGCAAGCTTTGTCTCTTTCTCGTACTCTCCTACATCCGGAAGTGGAATGTCGAATTCCGATTTCTGGTCATCACTTACGATGTCAAATAATGAAAGCTGTCCGGTCATGGAGTATTTCCGCTCACGGTTCACCTGATCCAGGATCTGTACATAAACTACCATAAACTGCTTTCTTGTACCACCCAGACTGTCAAATGCTCCGGATTTGATAAAGCTTTCGATCGTGCGCTTATTGACTTCTTTTCCTGACAGACGTTCGATAAAGTCTTTCAGGTTGCTGAATTCTCCTCCATTTTTTCGTTCCTGGATGATCGACTCGATCACTGGCTTTCCGATACTCTTGATCGCCGCCAGACCATAACGGATATTGCCGCCGTCAACGGAGAAGCTTCCTTCTCCTTTATTAATATCCGGTGGAAGGATCTTAATTCCCATCTGTCTGCAACTGTAAATGTACTCTGATACTTTTCCCGGATTGTCGATCACGGAAGTCATAAGTGCTGCCATGAATTCCACCGGATAGTAATATTTTAACCAGGCAGTCTGATATGATACCACCGCATAGGCTGCCGCATGTGATTTGTTAAATGCATATTTGGCAAAATCGATCATTTCATCATAAATCTTATTCGCCGTCTTCTCGTCGATTCCGTTGGCGATACAGCCCGGCACGCCTTCGTCCGGATTACCATATACGAAATTCTGGCGCTCTTTCTGCATGACATCGCCCTTTTTCTTCGACATCGCTCTTCGCAGAAGATCGCTTCGTCCAAGCGTATATCCAGCCAGATCACGCACGATCTGCATAACCTGTTCCTGATATACGATACATCCATAAGTCGGTGCCAGGATCGGCTCTAACTGCGGGCAGTCATAAGTGATGCTATCCGGATTGTTCTTTCCCTTGATGTACTGCGGGATGAAATCCATCGGTCCCGGACGGTATAAGGAGATACCGGCAATGATATCCTCCAGATTCTGCGGTTTCAGTTCCTTCATGAAGTTCTTCATTCCGGCACTTTCAAGCTGGAATACACCATCGGTCTTTCCTGTTCCGATAGACGCCAGAACTGCTTTATCATCATAATCGATTTTATTAATGTCTATTGTCTTACCGCTGCTGATGCTTGCCAGACGCTCTGCATCCTGTATAACAGTCAGAGTACGCAGACCCAGGAAATCCATTTTCAGAAGCCCCAGTTCTTCCAGTGTTGTCATCGTAAACTGTGTCGTCACTGAGCCGTCCGATCCAAGAGACAATGGCACGAATTCTTCGATCGCACGCTGACCGATCACAACTCCCGCTGCATGCATGGATGTATGTCTCGGAAGACCTTCCAGTCTTCTCGACATATCGATCAGTTCCTTAACCTGTTCATCTTCCTGATACAGTTTCTTGAATTCCGGATTCATCTTCAGTGCCTTATCAAGCGTAATATTCAGCTCTGTCGGCACCATCTTTGCAATGCTGTCTACAAATGCATACGGAAGGTCCATGACACGTCCTACGTCACGGATGACTCCACGTGCTGCCATCGTACCGAAAGGTACGATCTGTACTACCCGGTCTGCGCCGTATTTTCTTCCTACATAATCAATGACTTCCTGGCGTCTCTCAAAGCAGAAGTCCACGTCGATATCGGGCATGGATACACGTTCCGGATTCAGGAAACGTTCGAACAGAAGCTGATATTTGATCGGGTCGATACTTGTAATTCCCAGACAGTACGATACGATACTTCCGGCCGCCGAACCTCGCCCCGGTCCGACCTTGATCCCCTGTGTTCTTGCATAATTAATGAAATCCCACACGATCAGGAAGTAATCTACATATCCCATGGATTTGATGACCGACAATTCGTATTCCAGACGTTCTTTCAACGAATCATCCCCGTCCGGATACCGTTCTTTCAATCCGTCAAAACAAAGTTTATTCAGATATTCCCAGGAAGTATATCCTTCCGGCACATCATATTTCGGCAGTTTGGTGACACCGAATTCAATCTCTACATTACAGCGGTCTGCAATCTTCTGCGTGTTCTCCAACGCCTGCAGTGCATATGGAAATAACTGCTTCATCTCTTCTTCGGACTTAATATAATACTGGCCGCCTTCGTAGCGCATACGATCTTCATCTGCCAGCTTTTTACCCGTCTGGATGCATAACAGAATGTCATGCGGTTTTACGTCTTCTGCGTAAGTATAATGCACGTCATTCGTCGCAACCAGTTCGATCCCTGTCTCCTGTGACATACGGAGCAGTGACTGGTTCACGATCTGCTGTTCCTGCATTCCGTGATCCTGTAATTCCAGGAAGAAATTTCCTTTTCCGAAAATGTCCTGATACCTTAGTGCTGCTGCCTTTCCTTCTTCATACATGCCGCGCAGGATATTCTTCTGTACCTCACCGGCCAGACACGCACTGAGCGCAATGATTCCTTCATGGAATTCCTGCAGCACTTCCAGGTCTACTCTTGGTTTATAATAATAGCCTTCCGTAAATCCTCTGGACACGATCTTCATCAGATTATGGTATCCCAGATCATTTTCCGCCAGAAGCACCAGATGATAATAACGGTCATCCCCGCTTCCTACAGCTTCTTTATCGAATCTCGATCCCGGTGCAACATAGACTTCGCATCCGAGGATCGGCTTAATCCCTGCTGCTCTTGCCGCACGGTAAAAATCGATCACACCATACATGACACCATGATCCGTGATCGCCACGCTGTTCATCCCGAGTTCTTTTACCCTGGCTACACACTCTTTGATTTTATTTGAGCCATCCAACAGGCTGTACTCTGTATGGACGTGGAGATGTGCAAAGCTCATAGCTTTCTCCTTTCCTGATTCTATCCACAATGATAAAAAAAGGTGCCCCCTCAGGGAACACCCTTTCAAACATCACTGTTCGTCTTAATCTTCTTTTCCACTTCCAAGAAGCATGAATTTTACAAGTTTATCGATATCCTCTGGCTCATGAGCAACGATTTCCAGTTCCGGAATCTCTCCGTTAGAGAAAATGTTTGCCATAGATACATACTGAGATAATTTTGACTTTAAGTTCAGTCTGTCACCTTCGCCTGTTACAAGTTCAACTTTTCCTTCACAAGAATCAACTACTTTGAAAAATCCTTCGATATCTGTAATGTTCTGTACTTTCATTTCTCATTCTCCTTTTTAATCATCTTATTCTTATCACTTTTATTATACCTTATTTCTTTTTCATTTCAATATTCTTTTCAGAAATTTTTATATGTCCTTCTTTAAGAAGTCTTCCAACGGCACGTTTGAATGCATTTTTACTTAATCCGAATTCCTGTTTGATTACTTCCGGATCTGCTTTATCGTTAAATGGAAGCTTTCCACCGTATTCTTCCATACGTTTCATGATCATCGCCGCATCGGCATCCATCTGAAGAAATGCTTTCTCTCTGACACTTAAGTCAAGCTTTCCGTCTTCTCTTACTTTCAGGACTCTGGCGGATACACGGTCTCCGACTCTTAACCTGCCAAATGCTTCTCTCTTCGGGATCAATGCACTGTAGCAGTCATCCACTGCCACGAACACTCCGAAGTTATCACTCGTCTCGTAAATGATTCCTTCTACATGATCATCCTTTTTATATGGAGAATCTGTACGAAGCTTTTCGTATACTTTCATTGTCGCACAAAGTCTTCCGGACTTGTCCACATACAGTGTGACAAGCACTTCATCACCTTTTTTTACTTTTGCAGTCTGTTCTTTGAACGGAAGCAGAAGGTCTTTTTCCAGTCCCCAGTCGAGGAACGCCCCGATTCTTCCGGTATCTGCAACTTTCAATACTGCCAGTTCATCTAACGTGATCTTTGGCTCCTGCGTTGTTGCGATCAGACGGTCAGACGAATCTTTATACAAAAATACTTCTACAGGATCTCCGACTTCTACATCTTTTGGTACCTGTTTTTTCGGAAGCAGGACTTTGTCATCTTTATTACCAAGATATACCCCGAACTCTACTTCTTTAACGATCATCAATCTTCTTTTCTTTCCTAAATAATCTGTTAATCCCATATTTTTCCTCTCTGTTTCCTTTTCTCTTTTTCCAAAGTGTATATGTTTTCTTATTGTATCAGCATCCATATAAGAATGTCTATGCAAACTTAAATTCGATCACTGCATACGGTCTGGCCTTTTCATTGCAAAGCTCTATAACCGTTCTGTCCTCTTCTATGGCAATCCTTGGATAGATCACATCACCATATACCGCTGATTTCTTATATTCCACACGCATCTGGTGCACTTCTTTATCTTTTGGCAATGATTCCAGCGCCATCTGTACATATTGGCAGTTGTTGACATGCTCATTCGTATCAATATGATATCTGCGTACCGGAAAACTTTCCAGTTCTTTCGCCTCTTTCGGAAGTGCGATTTTTCTTGATTCATATTCCATCTCATACGGATCTCCTACCCCATATGGTGCAATCTCCGATTCTTCCGGTCTTGACGGACGTCCCTTTTCCATGTCCATATATACCCACAGCGAATTTGCATATGCTACATCTTTTCCTTCACTGTCTGTCATACAGAAATTACGTTCTCCAAACAAACCGTTAAAGTCCGTCGCCCATGTACTTGTCTGTATCTTTTCACCGATCTTCGGATAACGTTCTACCACTACCTGCCAAGATGACAGGATCCATGCTCGCTTTTTTTCGCTGCAGTGTTCGATTCCAAGTCCCAGATCTTCTGACTGGAATGTACTGCAGTCCTGAAAATAATTTACGATTCCCGGCAGGGTAATTCTTCTGGTATGATCCACTTCACTGAATCGTATTCTTCCATCTATCGTATATTGATTGTCTCTCATTTTAGTCTGACTCCTTTGCATGATCTTTTCCGAAGAAAAAACACTTTATCTTAAATTCTGAAGTGGCCGTTACCATTTCATATTCTTCTGCACTTAATGCTTCTTTCAGTTCTTTCTTTCCATCTTCATCTACCACTGCACAGGTTGCATTGGTAAAACACAGATTTGGATAAAGTACACACCACCAGTTATGTCCATTTCCCTTCCCAAGTACAATTCTCAGTGCTTCGTAATTTCCCTCGGGAAAAATGATATCTCCATACCGTTTGTCCGGAAAATAGCAGGTGGTCACCTCCGCTTTCGCCCGGTATGATACTTTCTCTTTTTTCAATATTTTATCTGCTGTATCCGTCAGTTCTTTTTTGTGGGTCAGGGTCCATGATTTTGTCGCCTTTGCATCCCTTCTTTCGGCTCTGGTCATATGTGCTTTCATATACTTTAGAACCGCATCCCGCACTTTCAGTTTGATTCTCTGATCATTTGCACTGTCACTTTCTGCGATCACATGAAAACGGAAGACTTCTTTGGCCAGTGACTGCTGTGTATCGCTAAGTTCTGCATGTACAATTTCCATACGCCAGTTCATAATGCCCGCTGTCAGTATGAACGATATCAGACAGGCTATGATCAGGCAGATCGTTTCTCGTTTCATCTATGTATCTCCTTCCTGTATACTGCATTTTTCTGATACAGGAAGTCTTGACACAGCTTATCTTATCTATACACTTTTACAGTCTTTTAATTCTGTTTTGTGCGGATCACATCGATCACAGTGGTCACCTGGTTATCAATATGTTTACACATAATATCTGTTGCCGCCTTCTTCTCACCTTTACTGATGTATTCTATGATTGCGGCATGCTCTGCGATCAGCTGTGGATGTGCTTTTTCACGTTTCAGATATTCCACACGATAACGATACATCTGTTCTCTTAAATTATTCAGAAGCTGGATCAGTTTCTGATTATCTGTTGCCATATAGATAATGTCATGGAAACGTACATCTGCTTCAGCGATCTCTGTAATATCTTTACTCTTTAAGATCTTCTTAAAATCTTCCGCAGCTTTCTTCATCTCTTCGATCTCTTCTTTCGTGATCTTATCACATGCAAGCTGCACAGCCAGTTCTTCCAGTGCTTTTCTTACTTCCAGAACGTCCCGCATATTCTTTTCTGTGATCTCTGCTACCTCAGCTCCTTTTCTTGGAATCATCAGTACCAGGCCTTCCAGTTCCAGTTTGCGGATTGCTTCACGGATCGGGGTACGGCTTACTCCGAGTTTATTTGCAAGCTGGATCTCCATCAGTCTTTCTCCCGGTTTTAACTCTCCTCGCAAGATCGCCTGTCTCAAAGTATTGAACACGACATCTCTAAGCGGCAGATATTCATTCATATTTACTTTAAAATTCGATTCCATGCTTATTTCCTCCTTGCATTATGTATGCCTGTCACATACACCTGCTTTGCCAATTGCTTTTCTCTTATCTTTGCTGCTGCTTTTCTTGCTTTCTCTTTGCTGTCATAAATTCCAAAAACGGTCGGCCCACTGCCACTCATCATAGCATTCAGAGCTCCCTGTTCTTTCATTACATTCTTGATCTGTTCAATAACCGGATATTCTTCGATCGTTACCTTTTCCAGTACATTTCCCATGCTCGAAGCAACTTTTTCGATATCATGAGCCTTCAGTCCGTCTATAATACCATCAATATCCGGATGATCCTCTATCTCATGCGAATCCAGTTTTTCATAGACCAGCTTCGTCGATACACTAATCGGCGGTTTTGCGATCAGCACATGACATTTCGGGCAGGCCGGAAGTGGTGTCAGTATCTCTCCGATTCCTTCCGCAAGAACAGTTCCCCGCATAACGCAGTACGGAACATCCGCTCCCAATGTCACTCCTCTTTCCATCAGTTCTTTCTGTGAAAGACCAAGTGAAAACATACGGTTAATCCCGAACAGAACTGCCGCTGCATTCGAGCTTCCTCCTGCCATTC
>UMKA01041047.1_pt1 | contig 10239 bp, 12 predicted proteins | sample 1966211 | NCBI WGS metagenome assembly UMKA01 (sample SAMEA4836165, study PRJEB28245) | human gut metagenome | biome: gut microbiome; material: fecal sample | place: Denmark | collected 2008
ATTGCGATCTTCTTCCCGTTGGCACCGTTATAAGCACGTCCGGGCACACGCTTGCAGTTTGTAAAATTAGGCACTTCATTCACCCCACAGAAACTTCTGACGCAGATAATCGGCATGTTCATGTGTGATCGCGCCATCGTTGATCTCCGCGATGTTGATGCTTCCGTACAGTTCTCCCCACAAACAGTCCAGCAGAGAGGAGCCATCCGCAAGGCCTTCTTTGTATGTGTCCAGATCATGCTGTAGGTAAGGTGGGAGCCCATATTCCCATGAGCGTTCCCGCAGGGCTTCCGCCGACTCCTCGCCTGTCCCTATTGAGCAGACCTGCTTTTGTGCCGACATATCCTTCATAGGAACACCCCTTTCCTTGATTTGTATGTTGTATTTTACCACATTGCCTCGCCGCAAATCAACGATTGCCCTCATATCATATCTTTTCAGTCTGTTTGTCTACCCATTCCTGAAGTTTGTCCTTGGGTATCACAATGCGGGTGCCGATCCTCAGTGCGGGAAAACCCTCGGACCGGGCCAACTCATAAGCCCCGGCACGGGAGATTCCCAGCGCCGCTGCCATCTCCGGAACCGAGAGCATCAGCGGCAGATCTTCATAAGATTTAAATGTTTCTTTTTTCACTCGATATCCTTTCTCCTCTCCAGCCGTAGGAGAGGCATTTATTTGTTGTTCTTCGTCTTGTTGATTTATTTCTTCACCATCCGGTGGAGGGAATCATCCGCAGGAGCTGCAGCGTGGCCAACAGGTGTTTGCGTCTTACCACCCCTTCATGGTCATACCGCCCCAGGTCTGGGTTTGTGTGTGGATGGTGATCCTCGTCGTGGAACGCTGCATACCACCGGAAGTCTTGAGGCAGGATGTGCATAGCTGCCGCGATGTCGTTACGGCGAGCACGGAGCAAAGCCCGCCACGCCTGTGCGTTGTTGTAGCCAAGACGCTCCACGTCTTCCCGGTGCAGAGAGATGATGTGCGTCCAGACGTTGCCGGTGTAGTGCTCCAGTTCGGACATGGCGGCATCCAGATCCACATGATCCGTGTCACCGAACAGGCCGTGGTCACCCAAGCGCTCCGCACGAGGCCGGGTAGCGATGTACTTCATGTAGCCATCCGTTTGCTGCACCTGCTTCCAGTGTTCCTCCAGCGCTAGGGTGATGAGCGATGATGCATTGGCTTTCGTAGGTTTCTGCACGTAATCCTCGTACTCCAGCAGCTCTTTCACATCCGGGAAGTCTTTCGTCAGCTTTGTGATGAGCTGCTCTTGCTTGCGGGTAGGCGGACGGTCATCCGGGATGATCTCCACCCGCTCCCGCGTCGCGATGTACCTCATGTAACCGTCTGCACCTTTACCACTTCTGCATTTGATATACGGACTCTTGACAATCAGTCTTGCCATCCATCATCACCGTCCCGCCGCTCCTGTGTGCGCTTGGCAATCTGCTCCAGACGCAGTCGTCCGTTGAACTTCTTCACGCTGGCCACACTCTCCGCACGTTTTTTCCGCAGGTACGCTTCGTCCAGATTGACGCAGTCCGTGAGAACGCTTATGCCCATATCCATTTCCACCGCTTGTTTGAAGAGCAGCGACGCCATGCGATCTTCAAACTGATCCAGTCGGCCATCCAGATAGGACTGCACTGAGGATGGCAGGAACATGCCGGCGTTGTTGGCGCTGAGATAGTCCAGATAGAAGTTGATAGCGTTCTCGATAAATCCGGTGAGACTGCGGCTGCCGTCTTCCTGATAACGCCGCTCCAGCCGCGCCTTCATCTCCGGCGTCAGGTAGAGAGCAAATTTCTCTTTTTGGCTCATAAAGGCCTCCTTTCTGTGGGTGACCCCTAGTTTTTCCTTGCGGGCGTAAGCTCTGCGGGATAACGACCGCAGAATTTTGTTTCCTCGCTGTTTTTGACCTCATTTCTGCTAACCCCAGGGCCTTTTGAAACTGCCCGCACTGCGGGCAGATGTGCCGGGTGAAAGCCGGGGCAGTGACCCCAGGCCTTTATGCTGCTTTTTCTTTCGTCCTCCGCAGAGCCTCAAAACCAGCCCAGATCCGCCTCAAATCCCGGGAGGGAGTGGGACCCTTTCGGGCCCCGAACCGCTCCACACAGGGCCTCACAGAGGGCACACAGAGTGAGAGCTGCGGTTCATATTCGGTTCTCGCCTTTGGGGGATGACAATCTGGCGGCAGGACTTTTTTCTTATTATTCTTCGTTTTGTTGATACATTTCCCCACTATCTCCTGTGGCGGAGCCCCTGCTTGTGCGATGGACTGCGGCGGAAAGCGCCGGCAGCGGTAGGATGTAGTAGTGGTTGTTGCTCTGCCGCCAGCTTCCGTCGCGGCGCACCTGCTTGGTTGCCACCTTGCGGATGAATCCGCGTTCCACCAATTGCTTGACCGCATCCCGTGCAGCGTTTTCTGAACAGCTGCAGTGGAGCGCGATGGTCTTGATGCTGGGCCAGCACAGATCCTTCTGCCCGGCACAGCAGACCAGGTAGCTGTACACAGCAAGCGGGATCGGCTTCAGGTCATAGCAGAAGATGGCATTGCTCATTTGATAGAATCGTTCACCGAGAATCGGCATAGAGTACCTCCGTATTCTTTTCGAAATTCAGAGAACAAAAATCTTGCGTTCCGGAAGTCTCTCTGTTAGACTGTTTGCAGATGGAGTCTGCGTTTTTCGGAACGCGGCGCGCCGCCGGACTGTTGCAGCAGTTTCGGCGGCTTTCCTTTTGCTGCGGACTTTGTACGCTCATCACACGCACCTCCTTTACAAAAATTCATGGGACACACACCATACCTGTTCCTGCCCTGCGGCCTTATTTGACACGCACGGCGTTTCCTTTCACCTTGGTGCGCTCCTTCGTCGGCGCAAACTTCATAGCACTTGCTTCCGGACTTGTCCGAAAGCTCGTTTATTTCGCTGCGGCTCATCTTCCCATCGAACCCGCTGACGCTGGGCTTCGATGGGACCCCTGTGGCAAAGTCTTGGCGGCACTTTTTCCGGCGAGTATCGACTTTGGTGGTGGGTATGCAGTTGTCGAGGTACAATCGCGGCCAGATAAAACTCTTGACTTTTTTAATTGACCAGTCTAGACTTAATTTTAGAGATATAAATTTATTGGTCGCTTAACTTGAGTGTAACAAACTACTCTCTTTGCGTCAAGACCAATTAATGAACAATTTGTAAATTAGTCTAGTGCGAGGTGCATTGCTTTGACGAGATACACATTCAAAACCTATATCGCCCATGAGCAGGAGCACTATCTTTACAGCAAGCAGACGCTTGACGAGGCGGTCGCGTTTTCGGCGACGGTCCCATTCCCCGAAAGCTTGATGTCACTGCTCTATATGGACCTGGACCCCATAGACGCTATCATTCAACAGCTGAATGACGAGTTCTGGAAACTGGCAGCAACGAAAGAAGAGCAACATCACCAGAACGCGCTTGCCCTGCTGGATGACTTGGCTTCGCGCCACATCTATTTCCAACAGTTTCGACTGGATATGAATTGCCGTCTTACCCATGCCAAGTTATTCAAGAGCTATACAGAGGACGTGCTGCCCCGGGCGTATTTGTACCATCTGCCGGAGAAGCTTCGGCAGATGCAGGCTCAGATCCTGGAGCTGATCCAACATGTTTTGGACACGGATCAGGAGTCTGAGGAAACGGTCCCGCAGAAAATGGTCTCCTACTACAAGGCAGCGGGGGACCGAGCATTTCGCTTTCAGGCACAGCCGGTCAGCTTTGAGCTCATCGACGATGAAGTGTTTGCAGAGGTTTTGGAGCCGGAGGTGGTCTATGACCTCATCGACTGCCACTTACGGGAGTGCATCAAGCGGGAAGTGAAGATGCGTGTGTGCAAAAACTGCGGGAGATACTTTGCCCTGACGGGCCGCACCAACACCGAATATTGCAGCCGACCCTTTGATGAGAAAGGCCGCACCTGTCGGGAAGTGGGCGCCATTGCCCTGTGGACGAAACGGAAGAGTGGAGATACCTTGTTCCGGGATTACCGCAGAGAGTACAAGAAGCGTTTTGCCCGCATGAAGGCGGGAAAGCTGAAACCGGAGGAACTCTACGCGTGGGGTGAACGTGCCAGGGAGAAAAAAGCGGAGTGCGAAGCGGGGAAGCTGACCCCGGAAGACTACGCTGCCTGGCTGCGGGAGTCCTGACAAAGAGGGGAAAAAACTGAGCGGCGCAGACTGTATGCAGTCTGCGCCGCTGTTTATGCTTTGTCTTGTTGATACATTTTCTCTGCCGCACCATCTTCACTGCGCCCTTTCAAATCATACGGGAGTAGTAGAAGATAGCAGGAAACTACCGCTATACAACCAGCCGTTAGTAGAAAACTACCAGATGCCCTCGCTGATTTCTCATCCTCACAGGCGCCTAAACACTGTATTTTATTTTCATGCCGTTTACAAGTATGAGAGATCGCTCCAGCGCCATATCTTAGCCCATCAAGAATTCCAGATTTCTTTTACATTGGAATGGAACGGCAGTACCGTCTTGAAATGGTTGCACTCGCACAGATAACGGGCATCTTTTCGGCTGGAGTGGTGGGGAAAGGGGACCCAAACGGCCCGATTCTCGTCGTACATTCGAGCCATGAAAGAGCCGGCTTTTCGCCTGCCGGTGCCGATGATGCCTGTGGCTCTTCCCAATAACGCACGGACTGTCGCCTGATTTTCGGGACGCTCCAAATGGGCATCTCCGATTATCACAATGTCCGCATCGTCTATCGAATTCCGCTTCACGTCGTCATAAATCTCAGCCAGTTCCTGCTTTCGTTCTTCTTTCACAGACAAACCGTTTAATACGCCATCCGTTATGGCTTTCATATTCGGATCCAGCCATATCTTGCAGCCAGGGCAAGTTTTGTACAGGAGATACAGAATCTCCACACCCCGGCCGAATGCCTGGACCGGCAATATGACCCGTTTCCCGCTGGCCAGGTATTCCTGTACTTTTTTCGACAGATTTTCCGTGAGGAGAGGCGCAGAATCTAGGACGGCATCGTAGGCCATGTCTATGATCGCCACGTCCGCATCCAAGTTTTTCGGCATATCCACTCGATAGACCAGAGGATCCGGCTGGAAATCTCCCGAATAGAAGAATTTGTACCCGCTGTCAAAGCACACATGAAACCACAGGCTGCCGGGACAGTGTCCGCTGCTGCCGGCAATCACCCGGAAGCCTTCAAAGTCTGCGCTTCTTTTGCTTGAAAAATCCAATTCCTGAACCTTGTCGTAGTGCAGACCAATCTGAGAGAAGGTCTCCGGACTGGCTACGATCGTTCCCTGGAAGCCCATTTGGATCAGGTGTGGTACCGCACCGGTGTGATCCTTATGGGCATGGGACAAAAACAGGTAATCAATGCACTGGGCCTCGCTTGGGGAAATGTTCGGATATGGAATAGCATCGGTATCTAGAATTCCACAGTCAAACATCACAAAATGTTCGTCGTTTGGTTCCAGCAGAAAGCAGCTCCGACCGTGTTCCCCGTAGCCGCCTTTAAGTACCAGTTCTGTCATAGGCGTATAATTGATCAGGCTCTATGGACAGATAGCCCTGCTGCCCTTTGTTCAGATTGGATGCGTGCAGGAACGTGATCTCCTCGCCAGCCTGCGTTTTGGCTTTCACGCGGTATGTTCCGCCCTCAAATGTAGGCATCACGACCTGAACTGGAATACTGTTAGCCGTTTCTGTGTCACTGTAAGCGGCGTCTTCGGCTCTGAAATACAGAGACAGACTGCCGCCGTCTGCCGCGAAGTTCAGCGCTTTCACCAGAGCGCCCGAGATTCTGACGTCTGCATAATCGCCATCGATTTTTACCGCGCTGCCGCTGATATGATTGCCCGCACCCAGCAGACCGGCGACCACGGCTGTGGACGGTCTTTGGTAGCATGCCTCCGGCGTTGCAATCTGATCGATCTTGCCGTTGTTCATCACAACAATCCGGTCAGCCATGGCAAACGCCTCGGACGGGTCATGTGTAACATGGAAAACCGTTGTTTTCAGTTCTTTGAAGATCTGCGCCATCTCGGTACGCATTTCGATACGCAGCTGGACATCCAGGTTACACAGGGGTTCATCCAGCAATACGATGGAGGGAGACATGATCAGGGCTCTGGCAATCGCCACACGCTGCTGCTGACCGCCGGACAATTCCGCAGGATATTGTTCCATGAGACCATTGAGATGGAGCAGATCCACCATTTTCTGCAGTTTCTCCTCTTGCTCCTGTTTGCTGGTTTTCCTGAGTTTCAGACCGTAAAGGACATTTTCCCTGGCGGTCATATGGGGCCACAGCGCGAAGTCCTGGAAGACCATATTCAGATCTCTTTTTTCGATGGGTGTCATTTTGCCTGGAGAGGTAACATCCACGCCGTTTAACAGGACATGTCCTTCATTGATGGGCAAAATGCCCGCGATGATGTTTAGAAGTGTGGATTTTCCGCAGCCGGAAGGGCCGAGTACGGAAATAATCTCCCCCTTCTGAACATCCAGTGAGACACCTTTCAGGACTTCTTTGCCCCCGTAGCTCTTATGAATCTGATTGAGTTTAAGAATCGTTTCCATAAACCATATCACCCCTTCCTTGCCCTTTTCATATTGAGTAGTCTTTCCAGCAGCACCATGATCGTGATGATGCAGATGCCGCTGACGATGGTTGCCGCTGCGGCGTCGCCGAATTTCAGGTCATTATACGAGTCGGAGATCCACACCGGCAGCGTCTCCCAGTTGGGCGGATACAAAATCGTCGTGATTGCAAGGTTGAATATGCTTCCGCCAAAGGCAGACAGCACGGCCGACACCGAGCTGTTGTGCAGGAGGGGCAAAAGGATCGTTTTGATTTTAGTAAAGAATCCTGCCCCCTGCATCTCAGCTGCTACCAGCAGTGACTCAGGGATCTTTGCCATGCCGGCAACCAGGATGCGGTTGATCAACGGGATCGCTGCAGCCACCACCGCCAGCACCAAGATTGCCGGCGTTCCGTACAGATGCAGTCCGATGGGAACCAGCCACTTTTGGTTCCACACAAAGATATATCCGACACCCAGCACGATCCCGGGAACTGCCATCGCCACAAGTGTTGTCATATCGATGGCTTTCTTCAGCGGCGTCTTGGCGTATGTCAGGACGTAAGCGCAGCAAAATGCGATCAGAAGACCGATTCCCGCCGCAATGACCGCCAATCCCAAAGAATGGGCGATGCCCACCAGCAAGGTGCTGTCGGCAGAGAGAATATTCCTATAATTGTCCAGCGTAAAGGTGAATTTTGTAAGGCTGATGGCGCTTGAAAAAGACATGATCAGGCTCGAGACCATGGGAATGCCGATGGAGATCATGACATAAATCAAACACCCAATACTGAGGCACATGCCCTTGCCTCTGCCTAAACTTTGGAGCGTTGTCTGCTGCGTACCATTGTCAAGAAAGTCAAACCGCTTTGCCCCCAACGCTTTGTACTGAATGATCATGGCCAGTACAATGAGGATCATCAGACACAAAGACAGCACGCCGGCCATATCAAATCGCGCCGGAGATGTACAGATGGCCGAGTAGATCGTATACGGCAGCGTGGGATAAGAATAAACTGCGGTAATCGTAGACGACAGTCCGTAATCACCCACCGTGTCCATAAAAATCAGCATGGCTGCCGAACATAAAGCAGGCAGCGTCAGTGGAAGCTGAACGTCTCTCCACACCTGAAAGCTGGAAGCGCCGCTCATTCTTGCCGCGTGCATCAAGCGGATCGGTTCCCATTCCAGGGCCGTTTTGATGGTGATATAGGCCATCGGCCACTTGCACAGGGTCATGACGGTAACAAGACCGGGATAGGAGAATACAAAGCTGCTCATCCAGTCAAGACCCAGCCAGGCTTTTGCCACGCCGTCTCCGGAGGCAAAATAAACCCAGCCCTGGGCCAGAATGAAACTTGGTATGATCATCAGGGCCCAAGCGGTGATATCCAGTATTTTTGCACCCTTAAACCGATATTTTACCCGGATCCATGCCAGAACTGCCGCAACAATGAGACCACAGACCGTAGTGCCACCCGCCAAAGCCAAAGAGTTGAACAGAGCCTTTCTCCAGAGAGGCCTAGTGAAAACATCGCCGAGGATCGAGATGTTTTCCAGGGAAAATTCGTCAATCTCCAGACCGGGACACACGATCTGAAAAAGTACTGCTGCCAGAGGCAGCAGTACTAATATGAACAAAATCGCAAAGACTCCGTTGCTGATCCGCGATTCTCTGCTTTTCATCATTGGGCAGAATAATCAGCAAACCACGCCTTGATGTCCGCTTCGTTCTCAGCGCCGAACTGGACGTCCGCTGCGACAAGCTTGGGATCTGCTGCACGATCCGGCTTTGCGGTTACGCCTTCCACGGAGGGGGTGAAGTATGCCTCGTCGCCGGTATCGATGAGCTCCTGCTGCACCTCGGGATCCAGGAGGAATTCAACAAACGCCTTTGCCACATCAGGCTGGTCCGTAGCCTTGGAGATGGCGGCAACACGGGTGGAAGCAGCTGCGCCCTCCTCGGGCCACACAATGGTAATGGGCTCGCCGTCGGCGACCATCGCATAGGCATTGGATTCCTGCAGCATGGCGATGGAGACCTCACCGGAAGCCAGAGCCTCCACAACCTGCGGGTTCTTGGGATAGACCTTTAAGCCCTGCTCAAACAGGGTGGTAAAGAACTCCTGACCACCCTCCATGCCCATAGTATCCATAAAATAGGCGGCCAGAGGATAGGCGGGCGCGGCGACACCGGGGTCGGCCATTGCGATCGCGTTTGCATACTTCGGGTCGGTCAGATCGGCGTAAGACTTGGGCGCATCTTCCTCGCTCCACACATCGTTGCGGTATACGAGAACACCGGCAGAATGAGCCCCTGTGGGATAGAAGCACTTGTCGGCGGGAACCAGTGCACTGAACTCAGAAGTCAGGTTGGCGGCGTTTTCGATTTCCACATCGGTCATCAGCTGACCGTCCAGATCCAGGTTATAGATGTCATACATGGAGTCCATCCATACCACGTCCCACTGGGGATTTGCTTTTTCCGCTTCGATTCTCGACATGGTTTCGGCACCATTGCCCACCACGACCTCAACGTCATACCCGGTCTTCTCCTTAAACAGGTCAGGAATCACCGAGTCAAAGTCGTTTAAGTAAACAGTCAGCGGCTTGGAAGCCTGCTCCTCGAGGCTGGGGCCAGCTGTTTCAGCATCTGCCGCCTGTTCGGTCGTTGTATCCGAATCGGGCGTGCCAGTTGTTCCGGAAGAACAACCTGTCAGCAGGAGCATTGCGCATAAAGCCAAATACCACATTTTCTTCATCATGTAACATCCTTTCTTTCTCAGCCATGATTTTGGCGTCCTCATACTAGCACCCAAGCATCCCGGAAATATGAACAAAGTGTGAATAATTGTGTAAAATAGCTCAAATTAATTGCGATTTAAATAATATTTTACATACTTTTTTCGTTGTATTGTTTGGAATTAGCAGTTTGTATACCCATAAGACGTTGCCTCTCGCTGGTGTTCTGTGAGTCGGTACATGCCTTTGTTCAAAAAAGTGCAATGGGGCGGGACGACTTATGCCCATGTCCATTTCCACCGCTTGTTTGAAGAGCAGCGACGACACCCGTTTCTCCAGTTGATCCAATCTGCCGTCCAGATAGGACTGCACTGAGGTTGGCAGGAACATGCCAGCGTTGTTGGCACTGAGATAGTCCAGATAGAAATTGATGGAGTTCTCAATAAATCCGGTGAGACTGCGGCTTCCGTCTTCCGTATAGCGCCGCTCCAGCCGCGCCTTCATCTCCGGCGTCAGGTAGAGGGCGAATTTCTCTTTTTGGCTCATAAAGGCCTCCTTTCTTCGGGTTGACCCCTGGTTTTTTCTTATGGGCGTAAGCTCTGCGGGATAACGACCGCAGAATTTCTTTTCCTCGCTGTTTTTGACCCCATTTTTGAGGCCGCAGAAACTCCCGTAACTGCCCGCACTGCGGGCAGATGTGCCAGGTGAAAGCTGGGGCAGTGACCCCAGGCCTTTATCCAGCTTTTTCTTTCGTCCTCCGCAGAGCCTCAAAACCGGCCCAAATTCGTCCAAAATCCCCGGGAGGGGCTGGGACCCTGCCGGGTCCCGAACCGCTCCACACAGGGCCTCACAGGGGGCTCACAGCGGCTCTTTCGCCTGCTGCTCCGCCAGTATCTTCTGC
>UMKA01004588.1_pt1 | contig 10227 bp, 11 predicted proteins | sample 1966211 | NCBI WGS metagenome assembly UMKA01 (sample SAMEA4836165, study PRJEB28245) | human gut metagenome | biome: gut microbiome; material: fecal sample | place: Denmark | collected 2008
GCCCCCGGAGGATGTCTTTCAGCAGCACATGGTATCGGCTGCCTCTCTGCGCCTCGCAGTCCTCCGGTGATATGTAGGTATAGCCCATGGACCGCAGCAGATCAATGGCCGGCTGCTGGCTGATAGTCTTTTCTAAGTACAGGGATTTGTCCATGGTTGCCTCCTCGCTTCATTATGTAATATCAATCATTACTTTGTTTTCCGTTTCCCATCGGTGGTTTATAGTTCGGATTAGGATTAGAAGTATTAGAACTTGTGGGAGTTTTGCTTGCGTTTGGAAGCGGGATTTTGCTTCTGTTTCCAGTACTTCTTGGTATACGAGAATCTGTAGTAAAAATATTTTTCTTTTTCGCACCCATTAAGCGTCGTCTCCTTTGTTATAATTATCTATTTCTATTGAAAACTCAGACGGTAAACGAGAAAGATATACTTCTTCCATTTTATATTCACCGTCCGCTTTACTCCAAACGCTCACTTCTTCTAATAAAAGCTCTCTTGTTTCGTTACCGTCAGAATATTTTATAACTTTTCCATAGTACGTATTGCCGGTCACATAGTCACGAACAATAATCCATGGTTGCCGGTCAAACATATAGTCCCACACTGGGCTATTGTCGGCTCTGTGCGACAGATTAAGAAAATTAGTAAATCGGAATAGCAGGTTTTGATCCCAAACAAATACCGCAATAAATGTAAGCACTATTGCAGCAATTGTGGCCGATATGATTCCTGCAACAGAAAGGCTTCCGCTATTTCCTGATAAAATTTGAGTCACTTTAACCAATTGAAGTTCAAAACATGGAAACAAATTAACCAGCTGAAGCAAAAAATTTCCGACTATAAAAGAAAATATTGATGCTATAAATACATAGGAAACACTAAGCAAATCTGCAAGTGGCTTCTTGCCAGTTAAATAGCAAAACATACTATACGCAATGATACCAGGAATAACAAAGAGAATAAAACGCTCAACAAAGTCAAATACTGTCATGTTTTTACCCTCACAATACCCGTCAGCAACAACTGCATCAGGGCTTTTTTCTTTTGTTTTTCCTGTTCAATGTCCTGTCGCAGCAAGTCGATTTCACGGTCGGCGGCAATAAAAGTATCCGCTATCGCTTTTTGTTCTTCTACATCAAGAGGCAAATACAATTTGCTCGAGATAAATGTATCATTTGTAATGTTAATTGTGTTTTTTGCCCCTTTCTGTACAATTGGCAACAGATAATTTCGCGCACAAATAGCCGATTGAAAATATGTGTGCAAAAAGTATCCAAGGCCAAATGTCAAGGGTGTAAATACTCCATATAGCGGCGAAACTGCAACAGTTTCCTGCAATAAGTTCTGCTTAACAATTCCATACAGAAAATCTCCGGTAGGACTTTTGGTGTATATGATATCTCCGTAATGAGCCACAGAATAGTTTGAAGTATCATTTGCTGCATAGCTTCTTCCCAAATGTTCAACCTGATCTACTACACCTTTTTGAACTGCTACCGAACAAATTCTCAAATTTTGCTCTACATTCTTTTCTTTTCGCTCAGAAAGAACCTCACACAGTTTTATATTTTTCCACTCCCCACTAAACCCCGGAAGACGCTTTTTGCCGGTCAGAAGCTGCTGCATGAGATACTTTTTCTGTCGCTGCTTTTCGGCAAGGTGCTTTTCTTTCAGCTCAATCACTCTGTCCTGGGTGGTGAGGATAGCAGCAATTTTTCGTTGTTCTTCAATTGGTGGAAGTGTACAGCCAATCGGGGCAAAGGAATCCCAATACAGCCGTTTCCGAAAATCAGTCACGCCATAGGACTGCCGATTGATCTGATTGATCATCTGAGGAGTTCTGGTGTAATAATCCATAAATAAGGGGTAGACCTTATCATTTGGCTTTGCAACGATGTAGGCCGGACTCACCATTCCTGCCGTGCGCACAGTTCCAATAGCCCCTTGCCATGCCCGCATCATATTGAAAACCAGATCTCCGGACACTGCTTTCTTGTACTGAGATTTATCCTCGATTCGTTTTACCTTTTTGGGCAGTTCCTCCTCATCTACTTCGCCATCCGATACGCCGGAGTGAATGGATACCATCAAAAGCGGCAATTCTTCACTCCCTGGCTCTTTCCTTTCGGTATAGATGTCGCCAAAGGTGTATCGCTTCCAATCTGTCGGGGAAATCCCGGATACCGTCCGTATGTATCCTTTCGGAATTTCGCCTTGCCGGATTTGCTCGATTATATTTCGCGTTCTTAATATCATCTCTGCTCACCATTCTCTTGGCTCAAATTAACAATGGTTTCTGCAATACTGTCTTCTTGCTTCTGATGCTTTCTCTTTCGCATTTTATAAAACCAATCTGGAATAAGAAAACCCACTTCTCGTCTTTCTCGAATCTTATATTGCAAATCAATCAATTCTTCTTTAACAGATACACTGTTATCTCCTGATAGCTTATTTTCAATTTGATCGCAAAAACTATCAATTTTTCGTAAAAGTGAAATACTCTCGAAGACTTCTTTGCAAATGGAATATGTATATTCTGCAAGTGGTGTTAACCATGATAAAATACATATCAGCTTTATAAAGTCAGGATTAACGATGAACATAGTTACAATCATAGCAACGACTGCAGCCAGCAAAATGCCAAGCTGAAGGCAGATATAAGATTTATGCAAACCGTAGTCCCATCTTACATTTTCTCGTTGACAATGAAAAATCTGAGCTTCACCTGGCAAAGAGGAGTAATCACTATACCAGTTTTTCATATCAGAGGTATCTTCACCTGAAAATTCACTTATCGTCTCTGCAAGGTCGGTCTTATTCGGCAATTCGCCCCACTCAGACTTAGTTCCTCCTATAGCCGAAGCAAAAAGCGTCACATCAATATACTGTTGTATGGAAGCTGCGTGTTTTTTGTGAGCGGAAATATGTCCATCTGAGTATTTGTTAAACACAACCAATCCTACGGCAAATAAGCTGGATATGGCAGACAGTGTATCACAATCTACAATAGACGCAACGATAGAACAGATCGTGAATATAAGAGTTACCGTCGACTTTATCCGACTGGCTCTTTTTGCATGAGAATACTCATTTCTTTGAGCTAACTGGCATTTGAGTAAGAATTCTTCATTCTGACAAGCAAAAATACTATTATCCGTATGTCGGGAAGTCGCTTCCAAAAATTTCACCCCACTTTTTAATAGCCTCTTTATGGTTACCAGCCTGTTCTTGTTGCCAAGCTTCACATGCCTTATTGTAATCAGTCCATGCCTTTTGCTGAAGGCGCAATTTATCATCTATGCCAAGATTGTTGATATCGCCTTGAATTCCTTTCATATCATATACTGGATTCAAAATATGTCCTGCTATATAACTCAACGCATCTCGAAAACGAAGATCTATGTACTCATTTAGTACTGCTTGAGAATCCGCAAAATTTATAATCATCGTTTCAAGCATATATGACGGCAGTGTTTTGGCGTTCTTTACTTTATTCCATTTTTTGCAGAGACGAATTAACCCTAACACACGCCCATCTTTACTTTGGTTTGTGCTTGTAACATGCCCTTTGTCTTTATCAGGTGCTGTCTTTTTCCAATTGCCATTTCCGTTTGGAATCAAATAGTATGACCTACCATTGCTTTCTTGTACCGTATGGAAACAAGGTACAATATCAAAAGACCATTCCTTTGATTTTAGATTTAAAATAATCGTTTCGCCGTTTCTACGAATCTCAGAACGCGAATATTCTCTCACTGATTCTAACTTTTTCTTAAATTTATTAGATACCTGGGTACTGTTAAGTGTTCCATCTTCGCGTGTGCAATCTTTTTGTGCTGCATTGGTGGTACTTGCAGTTATTCTGACCTCGTCCCATGGGTCATCGGAATAATACGTTGCACCGTTAGCAGCAATACCGATCATCAAATCCACATCATCAAGATCACGGCATTTAGTCTTTCTCGCAAATGAGCCAAAATGTACATTAAAGCTATCACATAAATCAAAGAAGCCATCCTTGTCATCAAATTCGGCGATATTATCAAGCAGGTTGTCTCGACTCGTTCTTGCTTCGGATACAACATCCGGGTCAAGATTGACAATATCCCTCATAAATTCAGCAAATGCATTATTAACGGTTGTAGCCAACTCCTCTACCTCCTTAGATTCCAAGTTTATCCATATATTTTTTCATCTGCGCTTGTACTTGAGCCAGTTCCGCCTCGATATCAGCAATGTTTCGCTGCACCTCGTCGATATCTACCAGTCCTTCTTCCTCGAAGGTATCCACATACCGGGGGATATTCAAGTTGAAGTCGTTCTCCTTGATCTCGTCGAAGGAGGCCACATAGCTATACTTATCCTCGTTCTGTCGAGTTTGATAGGCATTGACAATACGAGTGATGTCGCTGTCCCGCAGAATGTTCTGGTTTTTACCCTTCTCGAAGTTTCCGTCCCCAGATGCGTCGATGAACAGCACATCCCGGTAGGTACGGTTCTTCCTGAATACCAGGATACAAGCCGGGATACCGGTGCCGTAGAACAGGTTGGCGGGTAAGCCAATGACTGCGTCCAGCAGATTCATCTCCACCAGCTGACGGCGAATTTTTCCCTCGCTGGCTCCGCGGAACAGAACACCATGGGGCAGCACCACCGCCATGCGACCGTTCTCGGCATCCAAACTGGAGAGCATATGCAGCACAAAGGCATAATCACCTTTGGAAGTAGGAGGCACACCCCAATCGAAACGGTGGTATTGATCCAGTTCGGCGGACATTTTCTTCTTTCCCTTACTATCCGCTTCGGCCTCCGAGAGAAACCCGCTGTCCCACTTGTCCAGACTAAACGGCGGATTTGCCACCACTACCTGGAACTTCATCAAATTATCATCCTCAACATTCTGAGGATTGGAGAGAGTATCGCCCTGCCAAATCCGGGCATCATCCACACCGTGCAGGAACATATTCATGGTACAGAGAGCCCAGGTCTGTGCGTTGAGTTCCTGTCCATAGATGGCCACCTTGCCACTGGGTACTTTTTTATAGGCTTTCAGCAACAAACCACCGCTACCGCAGGTGGGGTCGTAGATCCGGTCATTCTCCTTGGGTTGCACCAGAGAGGCCACCAGCTCAGAGACCTGGCTTGGCGTGAAGAACTCGCCTCCCTTCTTTCCGGCGTCAGAGGCGAACATGGCAATCATGTACTCATAGGCATCTCCGATGATATCGGCAGAACCCAGCTGACTGGGACGCAGATCCAGACCGTTGAAATCCTCCAGCAAGTTGCGCAGGGTAGAGTTCTTCTCTTTGGGTTCACCAAAATCCACTTGGGAGTTGAAATCGATGGCCCGGAATACATTTCGCAGCTTTCCGCTGTTGTGTTCTTCGATGTGGTTCAGTGCCACATTGATTTTCTGGCCGATTTCAGCGTCGTTCCGGTTGGCATAGAGATAGTCGAAGGTGGACTGCTCGTCCATTGCAAAGCGTTCCCGGCTCATGGCCCGTTCCACTCGGCGCATATCCCCGTCATACTGTTTGATATACCCTTCGCGCCTCTCTTTGGAGACATCGCTGAGGTACTTTACGAACAACATGGAGAGGATATAGTCTTTATAGCGGGAACTGTCGATCTTGCCGCGGAAACTATCACAGGCGTTCCACAGGACCTGTTCAATATCTTTTCTGGTTGTCATCTTCATTTCCCTTTCTTTGCTCTTTTGTACGCCTGATTCAGTACACCAGCATAATACTTTTCTTTTTCATCTGCCAACATCCTAAGTAATTGGCGTTCTCTTTTGGCCAGCAGATTGAACTGGGCGATTTTACGTTGATCCTCCACGGAAAGAAGGGCCAATTCAAAGTCAGCTAAAAATCTTGCGTTAACTGCGCCAAGCATATTACTGGTTGCATTCTCATAAATTTTTCGTTTTATCTTTTCTGTATTCAGCAACCAAAAAAGATACTCTGGCAACAGGCTCTTATCTTCAACTCGAATCACTACAAAGTTTGAGGAAACCACCATTCCAGATGTAGTTTCATCAATCAGAACTGCTGTATAGGGAGCTGTAAGGCGGACAATGATATCGCCGCTTTGCGAGAGGTATTCTTCTTTCAGCGGTTCTTTTGCTTCATAGATATCGGCCTCTTTCAATTGAATTGTCCCTTCCTGCTGGATACACCGCAGATTAATCAAGGGATATCGATACTCACTTGGCTCTTTGGCCTGTTTTCTCGACAAGACCAAGCCGCTGCGAACACTCGCAAGGTCCTGCAACTTCATTCTTTCACCTCTTTTGTCACGGTCAATAAATAACAATGGCTTTCTAAAGAAATTTCCCTCTGATGAATTGTTCCCATTATACACCAGGCCATCTTTCTTTGTCAAGAATAAATTTGTCATGGTGGAAAAATAACTTTTAGTCTTCTCCTCATATAAGTTTGCTGTCCACTCCCTACTTATTGAAAAACTGTGGGTAGTGTTTCTTGCATCTGCTCCTCGTCCAGCATTTTCATCAAACCATACACCGCAGTCCGTGGGCAGAAAACTTACCACCTTGCGAGAGCGTACGGTTCGCATCCGTAAGGTCGTCGGTTCGATCCCGATTAGGTCCACCATATTGAAAATCGCCGCAGTGAAAACTGCGGCGATTTCTCATTTGACCACTTGACGGGCCCCCATTTTCAGGGGTGCCCGCTTTTTTGTTTACAGCGGCCCAGGATTTGAGGGGCATCATTTCACCATCTTTCTGTTTTATGATTCCTCATACTTCAATTTGATGGGATAAAGGTCCAGCACAAAATGCTCCTCATCAATTTTCGTATTGGGATGGCAGTCCGAGCAGCCAAAGGTCACATCCCCGATCTGATGGGTGAAGTCCTCCGGGCAGCTGCCAAAGACCACATACTGACAGACGCAGTATTCCAGGCATCCGTTCTCATCCGGCTCCAGTGGCATCGTCTCAAAGGGCTTTTCGATGTCCACTCCCAAGGAGGCCAAATAGAACGCCACCTCTGGATAGGCTGCCTTCACCCTGGCACAGTAGTTTTGGCAGTAGTCGCAGTTACAGATGCGCTCAGGGCCAAGACTACGGTAATAGGCTCTTGTTTTTTCAATATCTGCTTTCATAGCTCTCCTCACACCAGGAGCCACTTCTCACCGTTCGGCATTCGTCGGAAGCTTCCCGGGATCCGCTCCAGCAGTTCCCCGGTATCATAATCCCGCACCAGAAGCTCCTCTCGGTAGTCCGGGTCCTCATACCAAACCGAAGTATACAGCCTGTTTCCTTCCAGAAACTCAAAAAACTCATGGTCCTCTATGGCAAAGTCCCGGCGTTCCGGCCAGATAATCTGAAACTGATTGTCATGGGCTGACCGGGTCAGCATAAGCGGTGATGCCTCCAGCATGAGATTGTAGCAGTCCTCCACGATAGAGAGAGGTAACACCACCAGCGGCTCCAGATTGGTGATCCCATTCGTGATGATGCGCTTCATATCATATCCTCCGGCTATACCTTGATAAAGTTCTGAGATTATATCACAGTGAATGGAGGATGCTCATGAACATTCTCTTAAGGTTTCTTAATCTTTGGGTGTAAAAAGCCTATTTTTGTTTTGCCCTTAAGAATTTGAACCGGCATGATCTATCATGGAATAGGCATGCCCTGCATCTTCTCCAGTCAGCGGGATATACCAGGGGTACAGCTCCAGGGCCACGGCGTCTTCCAGCTCCAGGGGCTCCAAAAACCACCAGTTTCCCAAAACACAGACCTTTGTAGGACTCATCCGCCCATAGCTGATCCGAACCTCTTCCAGTCGCGTACCGTCTTTGCGTACCACCGCAAAGGGGGCGTTTCCGCGATACCCCATCTCCCACTCGCCTTTTATCATAGCACCCAGAGGCGTCAAAATAAGCTGAGTGGGCAGGCGTTCTCCCTCTGCCTCTCCGGTGAGCGTGAGCTCCATCACGGGATAATTTTCTACCTGGAAGGGAACTTCCCATTCTCCCATGATCGGCGCACTCATCAGAACGGTACCATATGCATCGGAAAGGGTAAGCTTGTCCAGATCCTTCGGGCTGACATTGGGAAAACTGATCCCCACATAGGATTTTCCGTCCAGTTCAAAGCGAATATCCTGGGAATTGGTACTGGGTTCTCCATCTATATAGAGATTGGTCAGAAGTAGCGATTCTCTGTGGCCTTCCCCCCATTCCAGCAGTCCACCGTCTGCCAGTTGGACCAATACCTGGAAGGAACCGTCAGCGGCAAACCCCATGGAGGACAGTTCCGCTTTGTCAAAGCCGCTCAGGGGCGCCGGGGTCTGGCCCGGCTTCAGCACCACCTGACCATCGTCCAGAGTCATACAGTCAAGGACTTCTTCCGAGATGAGTTCAGTGGGTAAAGGTTCTGAGGTTTCAAAGTCATACACTTGGGGCCAGACATAGCCCACCCAAAAACGGATATTCTCCTGCAAATCGCTGGGCTCTTCCCGTTCTTCATTGATCTCAAACAGCGCAGTATGGGTGTCGGGGTCAAAGGCCACGCAGTCAGACAACACGTTCGCCTCGCCGGAATCCCGCTGGAGTTTGGCCCAAATCTGGGTATTTTCATCGATCATCCGCTCCCCGGTTAGGTCCTGCACCTGCACATAGAGCTTCATCCGATACTGGTCCGTGACCGCGGAAAGCACAGAAATCTCAAAATCCTGGTCCACAGCGGAGGCTTTGCCGATCTCCCGGCTATATGGGGCAAAGTCGCCCAATGCCGCAAAGAGCTGTTCTCTCAGTCCCGGAGAGGCGGCCAGTACCGTTGCTGTGAGGGCGACGCACAGGGCTGCCGCAACGAGGAAAACACGAAGCTTTGGATGGCGGCGGGGAGGCACAGCCGGTTCAGCGGCCATCGCGTCGGCAATGCGCGCCATGGCGTCTGGGGACAAGGATATGCGTTCCATCTCCTGTTGATAGTCCCGTTCAAACATAGTCTCTCTCCTCTCTCAGCGTATCCCGCAGCATAGTCCGTGCCCGGAACAGGCGGGTTCGGATGGCCCCTTCCCGCTTGCCCAGCACTTGGGCAATTTCCGCCACAGACATTCCCTCGTAATAAAACAGGTGCACCGGAATCCGGTAGTCTTCCGGCAAAGACCATACCGCCTCCAGAACCCCGGCTCTCTCTGGCTCCGGCTGCTCTGCCGCAATGTGCTCCGCCTCTTCCAGGGGGCGGTTTTTTCGCCGCCATGGGGCACGAAACAGATCCCCCGCGCAATTCGTGGCAACCCGCAAAAGCCAGGCCTTGCGGTGCTCCTCATCCTGAAACTGTGGATTGGCGCGTACCAGGCGTAAGAAGGTCTCTTGGGTGATATCCTCTGCGTCCTCCCGGCTGCCCGTCCGGGCATAGGCCAGGCGGTATATGGTTTGACCGTACCGGGCTACCAGCTGTTCCGCCTGAATATGGTCCATGTGATCCGCCTCCCTCATTTCTCTTTCTAATAGATACACGACTCAGGTGGCCAAAAGGTTACAGCAGCATGAAAAAAGAAAGGCGAAGGCCTATGGGGCTCCGTGGTGGTTTATAGCCGGGGAAAGACGCCGTCCGGGGCAGGGGAGGGTTTCTGACCACAGAAGCCGCCGCACACTGCCCCGGACCACGCGGAAACAGCATGGTCAAAGAGAAAGAAGAGCGGAAATCGCGAAAACGGCCCGAAAGGATGGAAAAAGTTTTGGGGGCTGGTTTGCATCCCAGATGGCGACAGCTCAGGTCCGGCCTGAGAATCTGCACAATCCATAAAAGGTGCTGGTTATGGCCCGGTCAGCTTGTGCCTTTTGCGCGGTTGCACATGGCTAACTCTTTGTGCTATAATGAACTCACGATGCGCAGTGCGGGAAGCATGGTAAGTCCGATCGCCGCCGCGCATCCCTTTTTACGCAAAAGTTAGCAAAAGCTAACTGTAATTGGAAGGGAGAGGATTTTATCAGAGCCTATCGATCCACGGTGATTTTGTCCATTCTGCTGCTTGGATTGTGCTGCTGTTCCCTGTTTGTGGGGGTCATCGACCTAAAACCGGGGGAACTTCTGGCGGGGAATTTTGAGCAGCTGGAGATTTTTCTCATCTCCCGGCTGCCCCGTCTGCTGGCGATTTTGTGTACCGGCACCGGCATGAGCGTGGCGGGACTCATCATGCAGCAGCTTTGCAGCAACAAATTCGTGTCGCCCACAACGGGGGCGACCATCTC
>UMKA01037517.1_pt1 | contig 10183 bp, 10 predicted proteins | sample 1966211 | NCBI WGS metagenome assembly UMKA01 (sample SAMEA4836165, study PRJEB28245) | human gut metagenome | biome: gut microbiome; material: fecal sample | place: Denmark | collected 2008
GGCGGTTGAGTTTTAGGGGTTCGGTATCAGGATCAGCCGAACATGTTGATCAGGATGCCGGCGGCGACAGCGGAACCGATAACACCGGCAACGTTGGGACCCATGGCGTGCATGAGCAGGTAGTTGCGGGGGTTGTATTCCTGGCCGACTTTCTGGGAAACACGGGCGGCCATGGGAACAGCGGAAACACCGGCGGAGCCGATCAGCGGGTTAATCTTGCCGTGGGTGACAACGCACATGACCTTGCCCAGCAGAACGCCGCCTGCGGTGCCGACACCGAAAGCAACAATGCCCAGAACAATGATCTCAACGGTCTGGATGTTCAGGAAGGTTGCGGCATTGGTGGTGCAGCCAACGCTGAAGCCCAGGAAGATGGTGATGATGTTCATCAGTTCGTTGCCGGCGGTCTTTTTGATACGCTCAACAACGCCGCATTCCTTCATCAGGTTGCCCAGCATCAGACAGCCAACCAGGATGGCGGCATCGGGCAGGGTGAGGGAAACGATGATGGTAACAATGATCGGGAAGAGAATCTTCTCAGTCTTGGAAACCTTGCGCGGGCTTTTCATCACGATCTGACGCTCTTTTTCGGTGGTCAGAGCTTTCATGATGGGCGGCTGGATAACAGGCACCAGCGCCATGTAGCAGTACGCGGCAACCGCGATGGAACCCAGCAGGTGCGGGGCCAGGCGGGTGGTGACGAAGATAGCGGTCGGGCCATCGGCACCGCCGATGATGCCGATGGAAGCGGCTTCCTTGTTGGTGAAGCCCAGGATTTTGGCGCCAACGAAGGTGAAGAAGATGCCCAGCTGTGCGGCAGCGCCCAGCAGCAGGCTGGACGGACGTGCGATCAGCGGCTCAAAGTCGGTCATGGTACCGATGCCAAGGAAAATCAGCGGGGGATAGATACCCAGCTTGACGCCTAAGTAAATATAGTCCGCCATGCCGCCGGATGTACCCAGCAGTTCCCAGTTGATGTGCTGCGTTTCGTTGATGAAGATGTCCATATGGAAGATGCCGTCCAACGGCAGGTTGGTCATCAGCATGCCGAAGCCGATGGGCAGCAGCAGCAAAGGCTCAAACTGGTGGACAATGGCCAGGTACAGCAGCACGCAGGCCACGCCGATCATGACGGCATACTTCCAGCCGCCCTCAGCAAAGAAAACCTGTGCCCAACCGGAGTTGGCAAAGATCTCAGCGATGTTGGTAAAAATTGCTCCCATTGTTTCGTCCCCTTTCCATCACATAAACGGCGTGGTGTTCTGGGTAACGCCGGCGTCGCCCCAGGCGCCGCGGCGGGAACCAGTAGCCGTCTTTTTCTGAACGCGGTGAATGCCGCGGATGGTCAGGTTTTCACCCAGAGAGGCAACGGCTGCAGCAATGGCAGCAACGATCTCGCCGGGGATGGAGCCGTCAGCAGCGGGTGCTGCGGGGGCGGCAGGAGCAGCCTTGGCGATGTTCTGTGCGGCCGGTGCAGCGGGCGCTGCAGGGGCGGCAGGTGCCTTAGGGGCGGCTTTGGTGCTATTCTTTTTGTTCTTGACGGCGTCAAAAATCTTGCCTTCCACAGTGATAATGAGGCAAAGCGCAACCAGCATGGCGAACACCAGCGTAATGCTGGTCAGAACCACAGTGCCGTCAGCGGCCTCAAGGGCGAGCAGAGCGATAGAATTGCTCATTGGGCAGTATCCTCCTTTAGCTTGCGGTGCACAGCACCGTTGATTTTCCCCGTACACGGTACAAAAACCGGGCCGGGCAAATTTTACCCAAGTATGGTTTTATTATAACACAGCGGCTCAATTTTTGGTAGCGGGTTTTGAAAAAATGTGACAAAAATATTGTGAAACCGTGTCTTTACGATGAAAAATGTGAATTTGTGCGCAAAGCACCATGCAGAATAAAGTTGACAGCCGGGCAGAAAAATGCAGGTTGCACAAACGAGCGGAAGAAAAAACGGGGAACGCTGTGCAAACTGCACGTTTTGACAAAAAATGAAAAGTTTTGCTTGACGGCGGGGCTTGCCGGGGTTACAATGTGGACAAATCAAAACCACGGCAATGGCGCCGGGCAGGTACATCCTGCCCGGCGCTTTTGTTATTTAAGCATCTGGCTTAATGCGGCAAGAAAAAATAGAGGAAGCGCCGTGGTTTGATCTTGAGAGGAGTGGTTTGAATATGTACAACTCATCAACCGTCATCTGGGTGCTGGTTGCGGCATTCCTGGTGTACTTTATGCAAGCAGGCTTTGCTTTGTGCGAAGCTGGCCTGACCCGTGCAAAGAACACCGGCAACATCCTGATGAAAAACATGATGGACTTCTGCATCGGCACACCGTGCTTCTGGCTGGTCGGCTTCGGCATCATGTTTGCAGGTTCCGGCCCGCTCATCGGCGGCTTTGCCCCCTTTATGAGCGGTGACTACAGCGCCATCCTGCCGGAGGGCGTGCCCCTTTGGGTTTATGCCGTGTTCCAGACCGTGTTCTGTGCAACGGCAGCAACCATTGTTTCCGGCTCCATGGCAGAGCGTACCAAGTTCAGCGCTTACTGCTGCTACTCGGCCGCTATCAGCCTGATCGTTTACCCCATCTCCGGCCACTGGATCTGGGGCGGCGGCTGGCTGGCACAGCTGGGCTTCCATGATTTTGCCGGTTCCACCGCCGTTCACTTTGTTGGCGGCGTTACCGCCTGCCTGGGCGCCTGGATGCTTGGCCCCCGTATTGGTAAGTACGGCAAGGACGGCAAGGCCCGCGCAATCCCCGGCCACAACCTGACCGCCATGGCCTTGGGCGTGTTTATCCTGTGGTTCTGCTGGTTCGGGTTCAACGGTGGCTCCACCGTGGCAATGGCAAGCGATGACGCCATGGTTTCCGCTGGTCTGGTCTGCTTCAATACCAACCTGGCCGCTGCGCTGGCTACCGTTGCCGCGTTGATCACCAGCTGGGTGCGTTACGGCAAACCCGATGTCTCCCTTACCTTTAACGGTGCTCTGGCCGGTCTGGTTGCCATTACCGCAGGCTGCGATATGGTTGATCCGTTCGGCGCTGCCATCATCGGCATCGTTGCCGGTGTGCTCTGCATCTTCTCCGTTGAATTCTTTGATAACGTTGTCAAGATTGATGACCCTGTCGGCGCTGTTTCCGTGCACTGCATGAACGGCATGTGGGGCACCATTGCAACCGGCCTGTTCTCCACCAGTGAGGGCCTGCTGTACGGCCATGGCTTCCGTTTCTTTGGCGTTCAGGTTTTGGGCGTTATCTGCGTGGCTGCCTGGGTGCTGGTTTCCATGACCGTCATCTTTACCATCATCAAAAAGACCATCGGCCTGCGTGTGACCGAAAAAGAAGAAATCGACGGCCTGGATATCCACGAGCACGGCCTGACTTCCGCTTACTCCGGCTTCTCCATCTCTGACCCGACTTACGCTGAGATGAGCGTGAACGAGAACACCGACCTGGGTGAAGACGACATCACCATGGCCAGCGAAGCCAAAATCAATGCCGCCGTCAAGGTCGTCAAGGAAGAACCTCTGCCCGCTGAGCTGGATTCCGGCATGCACAAGGTCGTTATGATCGTGCAGCTGGCTAAGTTTGAAGCTTTGAAAACTGCCATGAACGCTGTCGGCGTGACCGGCATGACCGTTACCCAGGTTATGGGCTGCGGCCTGCAGAAGGGCAGCGGCGAGAAATACCGTGGTGCTGAGGTCGACACAACCCTGATTCCCAAGGTCAAGGTTGAAGTTGTTGTCAGCAAGATCCCGGTAGACAAGATCATCGACACCGCCACCAAGGTTCTGTACACCGGCCATATCGGTGATGGCAAGATCTTTGTTTACAATGTGGCCAAGGTGGTCAAGGTCCGCACCGGCGAAGTAAACTACGCCGCTTTGCAGGATGTTGAATAAATAGCTACCTATTATATAGGCAGTTGGCAAGCAGCTGCCTGTATCGGGTGACGAAAGCCTCCAATATCTTCCCATAATAGAAAAGTCCGGCGCACTGTGTGCAGCAGAGCGCCGGACTTTTTGCTATGTCTTTTTTGCTATGTCTATTATGATTTGTGTTTCAGCACCTGTACCTTGAAGGCAATGATTTTATTGCCGTACTTGCTGGTGAAAATGGCACCGACGATCAGCATACCCAGCCCGATGCCAAGGCAGGTACCCTGAATGAAGGACAGCACGACCTCTGCAGTGGGCGGCAGAGCAGAAAAATCGATCCAGCGCATGGCCATGTAGATGAACATGGTGACAATGGAAATCAGGTACATGATATGGAAGCGCCGGGTCAGATATTCGGTATAGCTGCTGCTGTAATCAGCTGCCATGCGGGCGGTTTCTTCGGCGGCGTCTTTTGAAGTGCTGCCATTTGGAGTGCTGTTCATGGTATCAGGATTCCTTTCTCCATTCAAAAGTTCGCGCAGCTCTACGCCGTAAAAATCGGCGAGCTGAACAAGAACGGGAAGGTCGGGCAGGTTGACACCGTTTTCCCAGCGGGAAACGCTGCGGTTGGTCACGCACATGATTTCAGCCAGGGTTTCCTGGGTGAGCTGGTGCTCCTGGCGGAGCTGCTTCAAGAAAGTGCCGATTTCCTGTTGATCCATTGGATTCATCCTCCCTATAGCTGCATGATACCACAGCCGAAGCAAAAAACACCACGACACAGTGCGGGAACCGGGGCAAAAATGGCCGACATGGGGCGTCGGGTTGGGAAGAGTATAGCATAAATAGGGGAAAGATTGAAGTTAGGAGGGAAAACAGTTAGGAGTTAGGAAGTAGGAGTTGAATGAGGCGGGGCGAGTGGCAAATAAAAGAGCCTGGCGCGGGGCCGGGCGGAATAAGAGGGGGTTAAACGTTGAGTTTGACGGTGTGCTTATAGACGAAGGCAGCGGCGAGGGCGCTGAGAAGCTCGGTGACCCAGAAAGCGTGCCACACGCCGACAGGTCCGAACAGGCGGCAGAGAATCCACGCGGCGGGGATCATGATGATGATGTAGCGGCACAGCGAGATGATGAGGGACTGGGTGCCCTTGCCCAGTGCTTCCAGCGAGCCGGAGGCCGTGACCGAGAGGGTGGATACCAGGAAGCCCGCGCTGATGATGCGCAAAGCAACCTGACCGGCGGCGATGGTATCGGCGTTGGTGGTGAACATGCCGATCAAAGCGGGGCTGCCCATCAGGCAGATGATGGTGCCGGCGGCCATGATGGCGGCGTTCATACCCATGGCAAGGTTATAGATTTTTTTCACGCGGCCATGCTCCCCGGCACCGTAATTATAGCTGATGAGGGGGCGCATGCCCTGCACAATGCCGCCCGCGGGCAGGTACAGGAAGGTTTGCAGCTTATAATAAATACCCAGAATGACCACATACCCCTGCGAGTAAGCGGCCAGCAGAGAGTTGAGGAAAGAAACCAACACCGAGGGCAGCGCCAGGTTGAGAATGGCGGGAACGCCGATGGAGTAAAGCTTGGCATCCAGCCGCCAGTCCGGCTTGATGCAGCTCAGCCGCAGCTGTACGGGGAAGCGGTGGGTGCAGTAAATAATAAGGTAGACGCTTAAGGTGACGCACTGTCCGATGCCGGTTGCCAGCGCCGCGCCGGAGATACCCAGCATGGGAAAAGGCCCAAGGCCGAAGATGAGCACGGGGTCCAGAATGATGTTGGTGATGGAACCGCACAGCAGGGCGGCCATCGTTTCGTTCATGCGGCCAACGGCCTGAAACAGCTTTTCAAAGCAAAGTTCCGCCATGATGACCGGGGCAAAGAAGAACGCAATACTGGAATACCGCACGCCGAGGGCAATAACGGCTTCATCGCCAGTGAAAAGCCGCAGAAAGCCGGGCATCATGGCGATGCAGACAACGGCAGCAATCAGGCCGTGCAGGATGGAAAAGACCAGGCCGTGGGTGGCGGCGGTATCGGCACGGCAGCGGTCCCCCGCGCCGGAATACAGCGCGATCAGGGCGTTGATGCCGACGCCGAAGCCAATGGCAATGGCGTTGATCATGTTCTGCACCGGGTACACCAGCGAAAGCGCCGTCATGGCCTGCTCACTGATCTGGGCAACAAAAAAACTGTCCACAATGTTGTACAGCGCGTTCACTGTCATGGAAAGCACCATGGGCAGCGCCATGGAAACCAGCAGCGGGAAAATAGGCCGCTCTTTCATAAAAGTATCGTTCACGGGTAAAGCATAGCTCCTTTTTAGTTGGAATGCAGTGGAAATGGCGGGCAAAAACGGCACAAAAAAACCACACAACCACGCGTTAGCGCGGTTGTGTGGCGAAAAGTAGCAGTGCTGTAAAAATCCACACCGGGTTTTAGTAGGTATAGAATAGCATACACGGCGCGGGGTGTCAAGGGGCGAGGCGGAATGCTTCTGCGCCAGGGGCTTTGCAGGCGGGCGGGGGCGTGGTATAATCAAAATGTTTCAACATTACCAACATTATTATATAATAGGAGTGAAAAGCGATGAGCAACACCGCACTGCATACCGATAAAGCCCCCGCCGCCATTGGCCCGTATTCCCAGGGCATCCAGGCAGGCAACACCATTTACGTTTCCGGCCAGATCCCCATTGACCCGGCTACCGGCGAATTTGCCGGGCAGGACATCAAGACCCAGACGCGCCAGAGCCTGACCAATATTTCCAACATTCTGGCCGCTGCAGGCGCAAGCATGGCTGATGTGGTAAAAACCACGGTGCTGCTGAACGATATTGCAGACTTTGCCGCCATGAACGAGGTGTACGCTGAGTTCTTTACCGAGCCGTACCCCGCCCGTGCCGCTTTCCAGGCAGCAGGCATCCCCAAAGGCGCACTGGTAGAGATTGAGTGCGTGGCCGTGAAGGGCTGATAACGAACCCGAAGCGACAAAATGCGCCCCTGCGAAAAAAATGTGGGGAAATTTACGCTTTTGTATTGACAACAGCGTTTGTGCTGTGGTATAGTATTTGAGGTAAAAAAAGCAGCGTCCGGCAGTGTGCCGTCGTTCACCTTGCGGGCCAAAGGGCTCCGGGTTATACAAAGATCACGCAATGATTGTGTGTCAACTTCGTATTCAGGCGGCTGCTTTTAGGGGCAGCCGCTTTTTCATTTCAATCTTTCAAGACTTGTAACGGAGGTGTATTCCAATCGCGAGCAACAGCAATTCCAAGGAACTGGAAATCAATGAGCAGATCCGTGATAAGGAAGTCCGCCTGATTGGCGCGGACGGCCAGCAGAAGGGCGTTATGAGCCCCCGCGATGCGCTGAAAATGGCGCAGGCGCTGGATCTGGACCTGGTCAAGGTGGCTCCCCAGGCCAAGCCCCCTGTCTGCAAAATTCTCGATTACGGCAAGTACCGTTTTGAGATGCAGAAAAAGGAAAAGGAAGCCAAGAAAAACCAGAAAGTGATCGAGCTGAAGGAGATCCGCCTTTCGCTCAACATTGATACCAACGACTTTAACACCAAGGTCAACCAGGCCGCAAAGTTCTTGCAGCAGGGCCACAAGGTAAAGGTTTCCATCCGGTTCCGCGGCCGCGAAATGGCGCACACCAGTCTGGGTATTGATGTGGAGCAGCGCTTTGCACAGGCGCTGGAAGGCAAGGCTGTGGTTGATAAGCAGCCTAAGCTGGAAGGCCGCAGCATGATGATGTTCCTGTCCCCCAGCCCGACCAAGTAAATACTCTATCTTACGGAGGAAAAGAAAATGGCTAAAATGAAACTTAAGACCTGCTCCGGTGCCAAAAAGCGCTTTAAGATGACTGCTTCCGGCAAGATCAAGCGCAACGCTTCCAAGCGCCGTCACATCCTGACCAAGAAGACCACCAAGCTCACCCGCGGCCTGCGTATGCCCAAGTACGTTGACAAGACCAACGAGGCTACTGTCCGCAAGATGATGCCCTACGGCGGCTGATTCGGCTGAATCATTTTCTGACTTGACTTAATGTGACTGTGTAAAAGGAGATATTACCATGGCTCGTATTAAAGGCGCAACCATGACGCATAAGCGTCGCACCAAAACTTTGAAGCTGGCTAAGGGCTACTACGGCTCCAAGAGCAAGCATTTCCGTATGGCCAAACAGGCTGTGATGAAGTCTGGCAACTATGCTTTCGTTGGTCGTAAGCAGAAGAAGCGCCAGTTCCGCAACCTGTGGATCACCCGCATCAACAGCGCTGTTCGTGCCCAGGGCATGAACTACTCCACCTTCATGAACGGCCTGAAGAAGTCCGGCATCGAGCTGAACCGCAAGATGCTGAGCGAGATGGCCATCCACGATCCCGCCAGCTTCAACGCTCTGGTCGAGACCGCCAAGAAGGCGCTGTAAGAATCAGCTTTTTCAAAGACGCATGCGCCGCGCGCGCGTGCGTCATTTTGTTTATATGGAGATCATACGGGGGTGCCAGATGGAAACCATCACCAGCCGCGAAAACGCCAAAATCAAATATGCCTGCCGCCTGCGGGAAGAAGAAAAGCTCCGCACGGCGGATGGCCTGCTTTTTGCTGAGGGCCCCAAGCTCTGTCTGGAGCTGGCCTGCGGCTGTACCCTGCAAACCCTGTATGCCACCGAGAAGGCTCTGGCCCATACCCCAGAACTGGAAGCCTTTGCGGGCAAAACTGTGCTGGTAACAGAGCCGGTGGCACAAAAGCTTTCCGGAACCAAAACCAGCCAGGATGTGTTCGGCGTGTTTGAACACCCCGGCTGGCAGGCGGCAGATATTTTAGCAAAGGGACGCCGTATTCTGGCACTGGAAGCGGTGCAGGACCCCGGCAACGTGGGCACCCTGCTGCGCAGCGCGGCGGCCTTTGGCTTTGACGGTGTGCTGCTTTCCAAGGGGTGCGCGGCACCCTTTGCCCCCAAAACACTGCGGGCATCCATGGGGGCAGCCGGGCGGCTGCCGGTGGCCCCGGTGCAGGATCTGCCGCAGGCATTGCAGCAGCTGCGCGCACGCGGCGTGGTCTGCCTGGCTGCGGCGCTCTACCATTCCCGCCCGCTGGACGAAGCCCCGCAGAGCTACCCGGACGGCCTGTGCGCCGTGATCGGCAGTGAGGGGCAGGGCTTGACGGACGCTGCCGTGCAGGCCTGCGATATGGCGGTGCGCATCCCGATGACGGACCTGGTGGAAAGCCTGAACGCCGGGGTTGCAGGCAGCGTCTTGCTTTGGCACTTCAGAGGTGTATAATAAGGTATGGACAGCACACTGTATTGGCTGTGGCTGGCCGAAGCGCTTGGGTCCGGCTGCCGCCTGGCGGGCAGACTGCTGGAAGAATACCCGGACCCGGCCGAACTGTATGGCCAGGTAAAAGCGGGCAGGAACCTGCCGGAATACCTGAGCGCAAGAGCCCGCGAATTTATGCAGGCGGTGGCCCCGGCCCAAATGGCGGGGCTGAAAAAGCGCTGCGATGATTTGAATATTTTTATCCTGACACCGGAAAGCACCGATTACCCCCAGCGGCTGCGGGACCTGCCCGACCTGCCGCTGGTGCTGTACGGCACCGGAAACCCTGCCTGCCTGAACGGGCGGCGGTATGTGGGCATGGTGGGCACCCGCCGCCCCACAAAGTATGGGCTTTCCGCCTGCCGGGATCTTTCGCTGACAATGGCGGAGCGGGGTGTGGTGATCGTAAGCGGGCTGGCCGAAGGGCTGGACGGCGCAGGCCACCGCGCGGCGGTGGAAGCCGGGCAACAAACCGTTGCTTTTTTGGGCACGGCCATCAACAAGACCTTCCCGGCGGTGAACGTGACCCTGCGCACAGAGCTGGAAGCTCTGGGAGGTGCCGTGCTGAGCGAATACCCGCCGGATTATACGGGCAAAATGACAGGGACCTTTTTGGCCCGCAACCGGCTGATTGCCGGTTTGAGCGAGGCCCTCTGCGTGGCGGAAGCCCGCACCCGCAGCGGAACGCTGAACACCGTGAGCCATGCCGAAGAGTACGGCAGGCCGGTGTTTGCGGTACCCGGCAGCATTTACAGCCCCACCAGCGAGGGCACCAATGAGCTGCTGCGCACCGGCCGCGCCCGCGCCCTGTGCACGGCGGATGATGTGCTGGATACCCTGCACATTGCACCCGGCGGCACCGAGCTGGTGCAGGAGGGGGTTATGCTGGATGAGCTGACCCCCAACGCCCGCACCGTGCTGGCAGAACTGGGCCCTAAAGCGCAGACGGCAGATGACTTGGCTGCCGCAACGGGGCTTGCCGTGCAGGCTGGT
>UMKA01012059.1_pt1 | contig 10179 bp, 7 predicted proteins | sample 1966211 | NCBI WGS metagenome assembly UMKA01 (sample SAMEA4836165, study PRJEB28245) | human gut metagenome | biome: gut microbiome; material: fecal sample | place: Denmark | collected 2008
ATTAGGCGAAGAATAATTTTTCGTACAATCTATTTTTAGGCAGGCTTTCAGTCTGCCTTTTCTCTTTTTTTAAATATAACTATGTTCCAAGATAATCCATTACTCGCACAACTTAAGCAACAAATCCACGATAGCAAAGAACACGTTGAAGGCGTGGTAAAAAGTACTGATAAAGCTTATGGTTTTTTAGAGTGCGATAAAAAAAGCTACTTTATTGCCCCACCTGCAATGAAAAAAGTGATGCACGGTGACAAAATCAAAGCTACCATTGAAAAACAAGGCGATAAAGAGCAAGCTGAACCTGAAGAATTAATTGAGCCAATGCTCACGCGCTTTATTGCCAAAGTGAGGTTCAATAAAGACAAGAAATTGCAAGTTTTGGTTGATCACCCAAGTATCAACCAACCCATTGGTGCACAACAAGCCAAATCCGTAAAAGAAGAATTACAAGAGGGCGACTGGGTCGTCGCAAATTTGAAAACGCACCCATTACGTGATGATCGCTTTTTCTATGCCACCATCAATCAATTTATCTGCCGTACTGATGATGAATTAGCCCCTTGGTGGGTGACATTGGCACGTCATGAGCAATCTCGTCATCCGGTGCAAGGTGCAGAAAATTATGAAATGTTAGATCAACAAACACGTGAAGATCTGACCGCACTTCATTTTGTCACCATTGACTCTGAAAGCACACAGGATATGGATGATGCCCTTTATATCGAACCAATAGAGCAAAATGGTACGCAAACCGGTTGGCGATTAGTCGTTGCCATTGCCGATCCAACAGCTTACATAGCATTAGATTCACAAATTGAAAAAGATGCCAAACAGCGTTGTTTCACCAATTATTTGCCAGGCTTCAACATCCCAATGTTGCCGCGTGAATTGTCTGATGAATTATGTTCATTAATGGCAAATGAAACTCGCCCTGCATTAGTGTGTTACATCGAAACGGATCTTGCAGGTAACATCACGGCTAAACCGCATTTTGTATCGGCTTATGTACAATCTAAAGCAAAATTAGCCTATAACAAGATTTCAGATTATTTAGAACAAGTACCTGATGCATGGCAGCCAGAAACCACGGAAGTGGCACAACAAATTGATTGGTTACATCAATTTACTAAAGCACGTATTCAATGGCGTAAAACGCATTCTCTTTTATTTAAAGAGAAACCAGATTACTCCTTTATTCTCGCTGAAAATGGCAAAGTGAAAGAAATTAAAGCGGAATATCGTCGTATTGCAAATCAAATCGTGGAAGAATCCATGATTATTGCCAATATCTGTGCTGCACACTTCTTAGCCGAACAAGCACAAACCGGTATTTTTAATACACACTCTGGGTTTGATAAGAAATTCTTAGAAAACGCGCATAATTTCTTAATGGCAAATTTAGCTAATGAAGAAAATCAAGCCGAGCTTGCAGAGCGTTATTCAGTAGAAAATTTGGCAACCTTAAAGGGTTATTGCCAAATGCGTCATGATATTGAACCGATTGAAGGTGACTATTTAGAATTCCGTTTACGTCGTTATTTAACCTTTGCGGAATTTAAATCGGAACTTGCTCCACATTTTGGACTAGGATTAGAAGGTTATGCGACTTGGACATCGCCTATCCGTAAATATTCTGATATGGTGAACCATCGTTTAATTAAAGCCGTGCTCACACAGCAAGCTTGTGAAAAACCACAAGATGAAGTGCTTGCTCGCTTGCAAGAAGCCCGTCGCCAAAATCGCTTGCTTGAGCGTGATATCGCAGACTGGTTATATTGTCGCTATCTTGCTGACAAAGTCGCTGAAAATACCGAATTTGATGCAGAAGTGCAAGATGTGATGCGTGGCGGTTTACGTGTTCAATTATTAGAAAATGGTGCATCCATGTTCGTACCTGCTTCCACATTGCATCCAAATAAAGACGAAATGCAAGTGAATGCCGATGAATTAGCACTGTATATTCAAGGGGAACGCCGTTACAAAATCGGCGATTTGGTGAAAGTGAAACTCACCGAAGTTCGAGAAGAAACTCGTAGTATTATCGGCCAATTAATCATTTAATGACCACTTCCCTTCCAATACTAGAAATACCGCTCGTGACACAACGGGCGGTATTTTTATAGCGCCGAAGTTGTGAAAATATTTTGTACGTTGATAGTATCAAATAAAAGGATTCTTGGGATAGATTGAAGATGAACAATATCGAGGTGAGGTATTGATATAATATCCCCGCCTTGAAGAGCGGGGATATTATAGATATTTAGGTAGAATTACATTTTAGGAATTTCTATGCCCGATGAAAGTACGTCTTGAATATCGGATTTTAAGACATCTGCTTTTGGTCCATAAATCGCTTGGATACCAGAGCCTTTCACGATAAAGCCCATTGCACCTGCTTGTTTCCAACTTGCTTCATCACCCACTAACTCTGGATTATGTACGGTGATACGTAAACGTGTCATACAAGCATCAACATCTGCAATATTATTACGTCCACCAAGTAAGTTGATGATTTGAATAACTTGCACGCTAGCATCCGCCACTTTTGGCTCATTGCTAGAAGCTTCATCTGAACCTTTTGCATCATAATTACCATTACGGCCTGCTGTCGCAAGGTTAAATTTCTTAATCATAAAGTTCGCGATAAAGAACATGGCTACTGCAAAGAGGATAGATACCCAAATAAAGTTGATCACATCCATACCGATGCCGGCTTTAATCGCCATTGGTGTACGTGTTAAGAACTCAATATTACCGAATGAATGCACACGTAAGTCAACAATATCTGCCATGGCGAAAGCACAACCTTGTACTAAGGCATAAACAATATAAAGCGGTAATGCGACAAACATAAACATGTATTCGATTGGCTCTGTTACGCCTGTTAAGAATACGGCAAGTGCAGATGAAAGGAAAATACCTTTATAAAGTTTTTTCTTGTCTTCATCCACATTGATATACATTGCGAGAGTCAAGCCCATTAAGATACCGGTTGACCCAATCATTTGCCCTACTTTGAATCGAGCAGGAGTCACAGTTGAAAGAAGGTCGTTATATTGCGTTAAATTACCTGCATCTTTAAGGTTGATTAAGTCAGTCACCCAGGCAAGCCAAAGTGGATCTTGACCAAATACTTGTTTGCCTTGTTGTGCACCGGTTAAGAACTCATAAGTACCGCCTAATGAAGTGTAGTTCATTGGGATGGTCAACATGTGGTGTAAACCAAATGGAAGCAATAGACGCTCTAAGGTACCGTAAATAAATGGTGCTAAAATTGGCGCTGAATTTTGTGAGTTAGCAATCCATTGACCGAAATGATTAATTCCTGTTTGAACTAAAGGCCAGAATAATGATAGGAAGATCGCCACTAATACAGAACGATAAATGACAACGAAAGGAACAAAACGTTTACCATTAAAGAACGTCAGTACTTCAGGTAATTTACGGAAATTGTAGTAACGGTTAAAAGTTGTTGCCCCCACAAAACCGGCGATAATACCGACGAACACGCCCATATTTAACGCAGGTTGCCCAAGCACATTCACAAAGTAATTCGCCACAGGAATTTCACCGGCTAATACTGTACTTACATGTGCATTTGGATCCGCTAGCATTTCAAGTTTCACACCGAAAAAGTTACCGGTAATTAAGTTAATTAAAATGAAAGCCAGGCCTGCTGCAAATGCCCCACCCGCACGCTCATTTGCCCAGCTACCACCAATCGCTAAAGCAAATAATAAATGAAGGTTACCAATAATCCCCCAACCAATTTGGGCGATAATGTTTCCGACAAGCGCTAGCCATTCCGCATCGCTAATCAAAGGCAATGAGTTACCAATACTCACCATTAAACCCGCGGCTGGCATCACAGCAATCACAACCATTAGGCACTTACCGAATTTTTGCCAAAATTCAAAACTGAGCATTTTTTTCATATTGATTCTCCTACAAGATGAGAGCTACTTCTACGCCAAAATGGTCGGAAACAATCGGTTTATTTTTACCATTAAAAATAACCTGACTGGATAAAACCCTTTTTGCTTGGTTTAAAAAAATATAATCTAATCGCTTTTCTTCACTATGGCCTTTCCAACCGTCAATCGCTTTCTCCACAGTGATACCACTATCCTTCTGCTCTGCCATTTCAAACGTATCAAATAAACCTAAAGATTTAATCTGCTGGTAAGCTTGCTGATCGCTTATTGCATCGGTATTGAAATCACCCATCAGGATTTTAAGATTCGCACTTTTACTCCGATCCACAATATAACGAATATTATCAAGTTGGTTTTCACCATCACAATTTGGCAAATTGATATGGCAAGAATAACATTCAATTAACTGGCCTTGATATTCTACCGTCAAGCCAATGATTTTACGCGAGAGAATCGAGTCAAGACGTTGATGTTGGCTACAATAAAACGCATCAATATCATAAACGGGCAAGCGCGTTAAAAACGCAATGCCCTCATCATATTTATCGTAACCAATATGCGAATTGCTCCAAAAAAGCGAGTATTTCTGTGCAACGCGTTGATTGATTTTATTTAACAGAATGACACCATAGTTATCTTGCTTTAACGTTGGCGAAATAGCAGGAGACGACATCAATTGATTAACCTCTTGTAAGGCAATGATGTCATAGCCCTTTTCGATAATAGTCTCCGCAAGAATCTCTATTTTTTCCGCTTGGTTGGCTTCTAACCAAGCGTGTACATTCAGGGTAAGTAGTTTCATTGCTTCCCCCCTTAGCCCTCACAATGCCAAATGTCTGCATTATATTGAGCGATCGTGCGGTCAGATGAGAAGAAGCCCGCTTTTGCGATATTGTGAACGACTTTCTCATTCCAACTATCTTGATCTTCATAATCGGCTAAGATTTGTTCTTTCGCTTCAACATAAGCATTAAAGTCAATTAACGTCATAAACCAGTCTTTATTCAATAATTCGTTATAAAGACGTTCTAAACGTGTTTTATTGCCTAATTTCACTACTGCAGGATTCAGAATAAAATCGACCGCTCTTTTAATATCCTTGTCGTTTTCATAATACTCTTTTGAAACATAGCCCGCTGTTTCATAAAGTTTAATAATGCTTTCTGAATCTTTACCGAACGTATAGATATTTTCAGCACCGGCTAATTCTGCAATTTCAACATTTGCGCCATCCATTGTGCCTAAGGTTAATGCGCCATTCAGCATAAACTTCATATTCCCTGTACCAGAAGCTTCTTTAGAGGCAAGTGAAATCTGCTCAGAAATATCGGTTGCTGGAATGAGTTTTTCTGCTACGCTCACATTATAGTTTTCCACCAAATGTACGTTTAAATACTTATTCACTTCAGGATCATTATTGATTAACTCAGATAAACAAAGAATTAAGTGAATAATATCCTGAGCAATAATATAAGCAGGTGCTGCTTTTCCACCGAAAATCACGGTAATTTTACGTTTTGGTAATTTACCTGCTTTAATTTCTAAGTATTTATGAATCACATAAAGCGCATTCATTTGTTGGCGTTTATATTCATGGAAACGCTTAATTTGCGTATCAATGATTGAATTTTCATCTAACTCAATACCTTTATTTTCTTTAAGGTACGCTTTTAGTGCTAATTTATTCTCAAACTTAATTTTCGCTAATTGTTTATGAACCTTTTTATCATCTTTAAAGGCTAACAATTTCTCTAATTTCGTTGCATCATGCAAATACTCATTGCCAATCAATTCTTTAATGTAAGCGGCTAATGCTTGGTTAGAAAACTCTAACCAACGACGGAAGGTAATGCCGTTTGTCTTATTATTGAATTTTTCAGGATATAACGCATAGAATGCTTTAAGTTCTGAATTTTTCAAAATCTCCGTATGTAATGCTGCCACACCATTCACAGAATTTGAAAAGTGGATATCCATGTGCGCCATATGCACACGTTTTTGTTTATCAATAATTTGTACGGCAGGATCTTTATATTCTGCACGCACTAATTTATCTAATTTCTTAATGATCACCACTAAATGTGGCACCACTTCATCTAGATAATCGAGCGGCCATTTTTCTAATGCTTCAGCCAAAATGGTATGGTTGGTATAGCCTACCATATTACGTACGATTTCAACCGCTTCAGCAAACTTAATTTTATGTTTTTCGGTTAATAAGCGAATTAATTCAGGAATCACCATTGAGGGGTGTGTATCATTGATCTGTACATACGCATAATCGGCTAAATCATGTAAGTTACTGCCACGTGCAATCGCCTCATCAATTAATAATTGTGCAGCATTTGATACCATGAAGTATTGTTGATAAATACGCAGCAATTCCCCATTTTTATCTGAATCATCTGGGTAAAGGAATAAAGTCAGATTTTCTTCAATCACAGTTTTATCAAACTCGATACCTTTTTTAATCAGTTTAGGATTCACTGATTTAATATCAAACAAATTGAGATAGTTTTTCGTGTCTTTCTTATAACCTAAAATATCAATACGATCTAATTTAGAGGTTAATGTAAATTTCTTAAATGGCACTTCATAACTAATATCCGTTGGAATTAACCAAGCGTTATCTTCAATCCAATCATTAGGCTCTGCATGTTGTTCATTCTTTTTAAAGACCTGCTTGAACAAACCATAATGATAATTTAAACCTACCCCCTCAGCATTTAAGCCTAGCGTAGACATTGAATCAATAAAACAAGAAGCCAAACGCCCTAAACCACCATTTCCTAAAGACGGTTCTGGCTCAATATCTTCAATATGGCTTAATGATTTACCCACACTTTCTAATTCCGCTTTGATATCTTGATACATACCAAGGTTAATCAAGTTATTAGAAAGTAATTTGCCGATTAAAAACTCAGCAGAGATATAGTAAACCTTACGTTTACCTGTATTTTTAGGTTTATCTGCTGAGAGTGTTTTTACGTAATTTAATAATTGAATATAAGTTTCTTTATCGCTTAATTGTTCAAGCGATTTATTGGTTTCGTTTTTTACAAAGGTACTAAATTTCATCATTATTTTTCCTGATTCGCACGTTGATATAACGTGGTCATTTTTTCTAAAAAGTCTTTTTTATCTTGCGTTAAATCTGATTGCTGCATTCTCCATTGCCAGTTTCCACCAATTGTTGAAGGCACGTTCATTCTTGAACTGGCTGGCAAATCTAAAACATCTTGCATTGTGGCTATCGCGGTATTGCTAACCGTTGCAAAAAGCTGACGAATCATCGCTTGGCAAATCGATTCATCCTCATGGCGATGCGTATAATCATTGATATATTGCTGCTGTTGTTCAGTCAGGCTGTTATACCAACCATTGGTCACATCGTTATCATGTGTGCCGGTATAAACAATGGAATGCGGGATGCAATAATGCGGGCTATCTAAGCTTTCTCCGCTAACATCTTCAAAGCCAAATTGCAGAATCTTCATGCCAGGATAGTTACAGTCTGTAAGCAATTTTCTGGCTTTGTCATCAATATTACCTAAATCTTCGGCAATAATCGGTAAATCGCCCAATTGCTCTTTAACGGCTTTAAATAAGTCATAACCTGGGCCTGGCTGCCAGCTACCATCTTTAGCCACCTCTGCTTTTCCATCTACTTGCCAATAATCAGAGAAACCTTTGAAATGGTCGATACGTAGTACATCATAAATTTTGAAGCTTTCTTCAATGCGGTGAATCCACCAAGCGTAGCCTTGTTTTTTATGTTCTTCCCAAGCGTAAAGCGGATTGCCCCAAAGTTGTCCTGTTGCACTGAATTGATCCGCTGGAACCCCGGCAACAAAAAGCGGATTGCGTTCTTCATCTAATTGGAAGAGTTCTGGTTTTGTCCAAACCTCTACGCTATCTGCAGCCACGTAAATCGGCATATCACCGATGATCTGAATGCCTTTTTGATTTGCGTAATTTTTTAATTCAGTCCATTGTTTGAAGAAGAAATATTGCGTCACTTTAAAGTACTGAATTTGCTCCGCTAACATGGTGCGATATTTTTCCAATGCACTTGGATCTCGAGCCACAGCTTTTTTATCATCCCATTTTTGCAATGCTTGATTGCCAAAATGCTCTTTAATTGCCATAAACTCAGCAAAATCATCCAACCATAAACGATTGCTTTTCTCGAAGTGTTTGAAATCAGCTTGGAATGATTGATTCTCTAAAAAATTTTTCACGGCTATTTCTAAAATCGGACGGCGCGCATAGAAGACGCGCTCATAATCCACGCTAGTTGGATCATCACCAAAATTGACTGATGCATAATCAGCTTCTTTCAACAAGCCCATTTGGGTTAATAGATCAAAATCAATAAGATGAGTATTACCTGCAATTGCAGAGAAAGATTGATAAGGTGAATCACCATAACTGGTGGTAGTAAGTGGAAGAATTTGCCAATAAGTTTGTTTAGTTTCAACTAAAAAATCGACAAAATCATAAGCCGATTGCCCAAAGCTACCAATTCCGAATGCATTTGGTAGCGAGGTAATGTGCATAAGAACACCACTTGAACGAGTAAGCATAATATTTCCTCTAGGAAGTTATCATTTTGGCTCATTCTAACCTAACCGTATTTTTATGCAACAACTTATACGTAAAAGTTTAGAATATTTTCGTAAAAGAGTGACTAATATCACATTTTATACGTATAACATTTATGATTTTATGATATGCTATGACGACACCTATGGAACCAACGATAGATAAAAGGATTAAAAATGAGCAAGTATAAGCAGGTCTATAATGAGATAAAGACCCAAATTAACAATGGTAATTTAGCGCCATTGCAAGAGCTTCCGAGTGAAAATGAACTCATGCAAAGCTATGGTTTTTCTAAAGATACTATTCGAAAAGCGCTTTCCTTACTTGAAATTGATGGCTATATTCAAAAGCAACAAGGCCGAAATTCAATTGTTTTAGAGCATGACTTATCTAAACCACAAATGCTTTCTGAAATTAAAACCGTTAGCGAATTAAATAGTGCCTTAACACACCACGTAAAAACGACATTAACCAGTTTGTATATTGTGCAAGGTGAAGAAGAGTTAATGCATATTTTTAATGTCGATGATCAGATCGATTTCTACCGCATCAGTCGCCTGCGTGAAATTGATGGTGAAGCCGTTGAATACGAAGTTTCTTATTTTGATCGCCGCATCGTGCCTTTTATTAGCCGAGAAATCGCTGAGCACTCTATTTATCACTATTTAGAAAACGAATTAAAATTAAAAATTAGTCACTCACAACGGAAAATTGTCTTTCGTTATGCAAATGAAGAAGAAAAAAAGGCGATCGATCTTGGTGAGTATGACATGGTTGTGAATGTGACGAGTACCACTTATTTGGCTGATGGTCGACCGTTTCAATATGGGAGTATTAGCTATCGACCAGATAAAATTGCATTTACATCAACAGCAAAACGACATGTCTAGTTTTTGTAAATGATAGGTTGTTATTTAAAAAATTCATAAAAAAAGTGCGGTCATTTTTAACCGCACTTTTTATTTAAGCTATTTTAACCAAAATTGTCCTTTGAAAATTTTTCCTAATGTCATCAGCACCAAACCGCTCATCATCAAGTTAGCAAAGATAAATGCACCGTTTGCCAATCCGCTCAGTACGTTATGATGAACAAAAGAAACAGCTCCATTCGCTAAAGAAGCTAATCCGAATGAAAAAGCCCAGAACCCAATATTCAGTCCTTTTTCACTAATCCAAGGGAACAAACGAATTAAAAAGAACATTTGTAAAAAACCGTATCCCCATAAGAGTTTAACGAAAAGATCGATCTCTCCTCCATTAAGCGATAAGTAAGCTGACGATCCTACAAATGCCGGTGCGAGAATGATCCCCATGGTTGGACGAAATTGTGGTTCAATCTGCAACACGCGTAAACGTTGGAATAACACAGGTTCATAAATAATCCAAGCAATCATCCCTGCACCTAAGAACAAATAGCCTAAATCTTGATAGCCTAACAAGGCTAATGATGAGGCACTTGTAAAGTTAGTCGCCACAGAGGGCAAATAAAAAGGTGGCAGTGTCGATTTTTCCTCAAATGTGCCATCTTTCCATAACGCACTAATACGCACTGAAGCAAACAATAATTGCCCAATTGTCCCGATCCAAATTAATCCCTCACCAATAAGAGGAAACCAACGATACAGAACATCCCCGCTTA
>UMKA01027643.1_pt1 | contig 10161 bp, 7 predicted proteins | sample 1966211 | NCBI WGS metagenome assembly UMKA01 (sample SAMEA4836165, study PRJEB28245) | human gut metagenome | biome: gut microbiome; material: fecal sample | place: Denmark | collected 2008
GGTATCATCAGGTATTTCCGAGTGCTGTTTTATCCGCAAAAATCAGTTTTGTGACTTTTATTCGTAACGAGGTGAAAAAGACATCTATTCACTATAAAATAAGCTTTTCGTTACGAATCTGGATACGAATTTTTGGCTGATAATGATCATAGTAAAAGTCACAAATGGAGGAATTTACCATGAATGAGTTCAAATTAAAAGCCCCATATAAGCCGACCGGAGACCAGCCACAGGCAATTGCAGAGCTTGTGAAAGGGTTCAAGGAAGGTAATCAATGCCAGACTTTACTAGGGGTTACGGGTTCTGGAAAAACTTTTACGATGGCAAATGTGATTCAGCAATTACAGAAGCCGACGCTTGTCATCGCTCATAATAAAACACTTGCAGCTCAGTTATATGGAGAGTTCAAGGAGATGTTCCCCGATAACGCAGTAGAATATTTTGTCTCCTACTACGACTATTACCAACCGGAAGCCTATGTTCCGTCCTCTGACACCTATATTGCAAAGGATTCATCTGTCAACGATGAGATAGACAAGCTTCGTCTTTCAGCTACATCTTCTCTTAGTGAACGAAAAGACGTAATTATTGTTTCCAGTGTGTCCTGCATATATGGAATTGGGAGTCCTGACGATTATCAAAACATGATTATTTCCCTACGTCCCGGAATGGAAAAGGATAGGGATGAAGTTATTCGAGAGTTGATAGATATTCAATACGATCGCAATGAAATGGATTTTCATCGAGGAACTTTCCGGGTTAGAGGAGATGTTTTAGAAATCTTTCCGGCAGATTATTCAGAAACAGCAGTACGAGTGGAGTTTTTTGGAGATGAAATTGATCGTATTACAGAAGTTGATATTTTGACAGGAGAAATTAAAAGTGCATTAAATCATATTGCTATTTTTCCTGCATCTCATTATGTAGTGCCGATTGAAAAAATACGGAAAGCTGCCGTTGCAATAGAAGAAGAATTAAAAGAGCGTGTGGATTATTTTAAGGGTGAAGATAAGCTTTTGGAGGCACAGCGAATTTCAGAGAGAACAAACTTTGATATCGAAATGCTCAAGGAAACAGGTTTTTGTTCGGGAGTAGAAAATTATTCCAGACATTTATCTGGATTAAAGCCAGGACAGCCTCCATATACGCTAATTGATTATTTCGGAGATGATTTCCTTATTATTATAGATGAATCTCATAAAACCATTCCACAAATAAGAGGGATGTATGCGGGAGATCAGTCCAGAAAACAAACTTTAGTTGATTATGGATTTCGACTTCCTTCCGCAAAGGATAACCGCCCTTTAAATTTTGAAGAATTTGAAGATAAAATTGACCAGATTTTATTTGTGTCTGCTACACCTGGAGAATATGAAGAAAATCATGAACTTTTGCGGGCAGAACAGATTATTCGTCCTACAGGACTCTTAGATCCAGAGGTAGAAGTGCGTCCTGTGGAAGGTCAGATTGATGATTTAATTTCAGAAGTTAATAAAGAAATTAAGAAGAAAAATAAAATTCTTATTACGACACTTACGAAACGTATGGCAGAGGATTTGACAGAATATATGAAAGAACTGGGTATACGTGTTAGGTATCTTCATTCAGATATTGATACCTTGGAACGAACACAGATTATCAGGGATATGCGTTTAGATGTTTTTGATGTGTTGGTAGGAATTAACCTATTAAGAGAAGGGCTTGATATTCCGGAAATTACCTTAGTTGCCATTTTAGATGCGGATAAAGAAGGCTTTTTGCGCTCAGAAGTATCTCTTATTCAGACCATAGGGCGTGCTGCCCGAAATGCGGATGGTAGAGTTATTATGTATGCTGATGTCATAACAGATTCTATGAGAATTGCCATAGATGAAACTATGAGGAGGAGAGCACTGCAGCAGAAATATAATGAAGAGCATGGAATTACTCCAAAGACAATTAAAAAAGCTGTTAGAGATTTAATCAGTATTTCCAAAGCAGTGGCAGAAACAGAAGAAAAACTGGAAAAAGATCCGGAAAGCATGAGCAGAAAAGAACTTGAAAATCTGATTAAAAAAGTTCAAAAGCAAATGCAGGCGGCAGCCGCAGATTTGAATTTTGAAATGGCAGCTTCCTTGCGTGATAAGATGTTAGAATTAAAAAAGAGTCTGGAAGAACTAGATGAGTAAAATAATAAGAAAAATCTTTCTTTTCAATGATATTTTGGAGAGAAAGATTTTTTAATCTTGGTGTTATATAAAATTCTAAAATAATTATAAAGCTCTTGACAAATAAAACGACTGGTGCTATCTTAAGAACATAGATGTTAGCACTCCACTACAACGAGTGCTAACAATAAAAAAGAAAGGAGCAGGATATGGAATTGGTGACTGAGTTGGATGAAAGAAAACGAAAAATTCTAAAAGCCATTATTCAGACATATTTGGAGACTGGTGAGCCGGTTGGATCAAGGACTATTTCTAAATACACAGATTTAAATCTTAGCTCCGCAACAATCCGAAATGAGATGTCAGACTTAGAGGAATTAGGATATATAGTCCAGCCGTATACTTCTGCCGGTCGTATTCCTTCTGATTTAGGTTATCGTCTTTATGTAGATGAACTGATGAAAGAAAAAGAACAGGAAGTGGCAGAAATTAAGGAACTGATGATTGAAAAGACGGATAAGATGGAAAAGGTTTTAAAACAAGTAGCAAGAGTTCTCGCTTCGAATACAAACTATGCTACTATGATTACAGGACCTGCCTATCACAGAAATAAAGTAAAATTTATCCAGCTTTCAAAAGTCAGTGAGAAACAACTGCTGGCAGTTGTGGTAGTAGAAGGAAATATTGTGAAAAATCATATTATTAACCTTCAGGAAGCAATGGATGAAGAAACTATTTTAAAATTAAATCTGTTGCTGAATACACAGCTAAATGGTTTATCTATTGAAGAAATAAATCTGGCAATGATTTCCCGCTTAAAAGAACAGGCCGGCATACACAGTGCTGTAGTCGGAAGTGTTATTGATGCAGTTGCTAAGGCTATTGCACCGGACGAAGAAGAAATGGAGATTTATACCAGCGGTGCTACAAATATTTTCAAATATCCAGAGTTAGCAGATAAGGCAAAAGCCAGTGAATTGATTTCCACTTTTGAAGAAAAGCAGGCTTTAGCAGAGTTTGCTAAAGAAACTATGGAAGCGGATAATGGTAAAGAGAATACAGAAATTCAAATCTATATCGGAGATGAAACTCCTGTTCAAACTATGAAAGACTGCAGTGTTGTAACAGCTACTTATGATTTAGGTGGTGGTATGCAGGGGACTATCGGAATTATAGGACCTAAGCGAATGGATTACGAAAATGTAGTAGATAATCTGAAAACTTTAAAAAATCAGTTAGACCATATATTTAAGAAGTCATAGAAAGGTGGTAAGAAATTCGTGTCAGAAGAAAAAAAAGAGTATAACACAATAGAAGAAGATGATATGACTCAAAATGAAACAGAAGAAATTTTAGAAGAAGATGATGTAAAATTGGCAGAGGAAACAGTTTCTGAAACAGAGGAAACAGAAGAAACTGTAGAAGAAAAAACAGCAGAAAAAAAGGGACTGTTTGGAAAAAAGAAAAAAGATAAAAAAGATGAAAAAATAGAAGAATTGACAGACATGGTAAAACGCCAGATGGCAGAATTTGATAACTTCCGAAAACGTACAGAAAAGGAAAAAGCTTCTATGTATCAAATCGGAGCAAGAGAGATTGTAGAGAAAATTCTTCCGGTGGTTGATAACTTTGAAAGAGGTCTGGCAATGATACCGGAAGATGAAAAAGAAAATCCTGTGGCTACAGGTATGGCTCAGATTTATAAACAGTTGATGACAGCTTTTGATGAAATAGGAGTAAAAGCAATTGAAGCTGTAGGGCAGGAATTTAATCCTGATTTTCATAATGCAGTGATGCATGTGGAAGATGAGGAAGTGGAAGAAAATATAATTGTTGAAGAATTCCAGAAGGGATATATGTATAAAGATTATGTGGTAAGACACAGTATGGTGAAGGTTGCAAACTAGCGATATTCATCAAGCAGAAGAAATTCTGTGAGATTTTATCTTATAAATGAAAGATAACCAGTAAATAAATAATAGAAGAAAAATTCAGGAGGAATTTATCATGGGAAAAATTATTGGTATTGACTTAGGTACTACAAATAGCTGTGTAGGTGTAATGGAAGGTGGACAGCCGGTAGTTGTAGCAAATGCAGAAGGCGCAAGAACAACACCATCTGTAGTTGCTTTTACAAAATCAGGAGAAAGATTAGTAGGAGAACCTGCAAAACGTCAGGCTGTTACAAATGCAGATAAAACAATTTCATCTATTAAAAGACACATGGGAACTGATTACAGAGTTACCATTGATGATAAAAAATATTCTCCACAGGAAATTTCAGCAATGATTTTACAGAAACTGAAAACAGATGCTGAAAACTATCTTGGTGAAAAAGTAACAGAAGCTGTTGTTACAGTACCTGCTTATTTCAATGATGCACAGCGTCAGGCAACAAAAGATGCAGGTAAAATTGCAGGTTTGGAAGTAAAACGTATTATCAACGAGCCTACAGCAGCAGCTCTTGCTTATGGTCTTGATAATGAAAAAGAACAGAAAATCATGGTATACGACTTAGGTGGCGGTACTTTCGATGTTTCTATTATTGAAATCGGTGACGGTGTTATCGAAGTATTATCTACAGCAGGTGATAACCGCCTTGGTGGTGATGACTTTGACCAGAAAGTTGCAGATTATATGATTGCTGAATTTAAGAAAGCAGAAGGTGTTGATTTATCCGCAGATAAAATGGCTATGCAGCGTATTAAAGAAGCAGCTGAAAAAGCAAAGAAAGAGCTTTCCTCTGCAACAACAACAAACATCAACCTTCCATTTATCAGCATGAATGCAAATGGACCTCTGCACTTTGATATGAACCTTACAAGAGCAAAATTTGATGAATTGACACATGATTTAGTAGAAAGAACAGCAGAACCTGTAAAACGTGCATTATCTGATGCAGGACTTTCACCTTCTGAATTAGGTCAGGTATTGTTAGTTGGTGGTTCTACACGTATTCCATCTGTACAGGATAAAGTAAAACAGCTGACAGGAAAAGAACCAAGTAAGACATTAAATCCTGATGAGTGTGTTGCTTTAGGAGCATCTGTTCAGGGTGGTAAACTTGCAGGTGATGCAGGTGCAGGTGATATCCTTCTTCTTGATGTAACTCCACTGTCACTGTCTATCGAAACAATGGGTGGTATTGCTACAAGATTGATTGAAAGAAATACAACAATTCCTACAAAGAAAAGTCAGATTTTCTCTACAGCAGCAGATAATCAGACAGCAGTAGATATTAATGTTGTACAGGGTGAAAGACAGTTTGCAAGAGATAATAAATCTCTCGGACAGTTCCGTTTAGATGGTATTCCACCAGCAAGACGTGGTGTTCCTCAGATTGAAGTAACTTTTGATATTGATGCAAACGGTATTGTAAATGTATCTGCAAAAGACTTAGGAACAGGTAAAGAACAGCACATCACAATTACAGCAGGTTCTAATATGTCTGATGATGAAATCGATAAAGCTGTAAAAGAAGCTGCAGAATACGAAGCACAGGATAAAAAACGTAAAGAAGCAGTAGATACAAAGAATGATGCAGATGCTATGGTATTCCAGACAGAAAAAGCTCTGGAAGAAGCCGGAGATAAAATTGATGCAAATGATAAGACAGCAGTAGAAGCAGACTTAAATGCATTAAAAGATATTCTTGCTAAATGTGCAAATGTAGATGAAATCACAGATGCTCAGGTAGAAGAAATTAAAGCTGGTAAAGAAAAATTAATGCAGAGCGCACAGAAACTCTTTGCTAAAATGTATGAACAGGCTCAGGCACAGGGCGGTGCACAGGCAGGTCCTGATATGGGTGCAGGAGCACAGGGTGGTTCCAACGAAGCATACGGTGATGATGTTGTAGATGGAGATTACAGAGAAGTTTAATCAGTAGGCGTAAAGCAGTAAAACATGGGCATGGGGTGTTTTGTGGCACCTCATGTCTTATGTGTTTCCATATCTGTGATACGCTGATGAGAGAAAGGGATAAGACAAATGGCAGATAAAAGAGATTACTACGAGGTCCTTGGAGTAGACAGGGGCGCAGATGATTCTGCAATTAAAAGTGCATATCGTAAGCTTGCCAAAAAATATCACCCTGATGTAAATCCTGGAGATAAAGAAGCCGAGAAAAAATTCAAAGAGGCAACAGAGGCTTATGGCGTTTTAAGTGACCCTCAGAAGAGAAAGCAATATGACCAGTTTGGTCATGCTGCCTTTGAACAGGGCGGCGGTGGAGCCGGAGGCGGATTTGGCGGTTTCGGTGGATTTGGCGGCGCAGATATGGGAGATATCTTTGGAGATATTTTCGGAGATTTATTTGGCGGCGGCGGACGCAGAAGACCGAATAATGGTCCAATGAAGGGTGCAAATCTAAGAGCGTCCGTTCGTATTACATTTGAAGAAGCCGTTTTCGGATGCGAAAAAGAACTGGAACTGAATTTGAAGGATACTTGTACAACCTGTAACGGAACAGGTGCAAAGCCGGGAACATCACCGGAAACCTGTCCAAAATGTCACGGCTCCGGTCAGGTGGTTTATACACAGCAGTCTATGTTCGGTACAATACAGAATGTACAGACTTGTCCGGACTGTCAGGGAAGCGGAAAGATAATCAAAGAAAAATGTACACAGTGTCATGGTACGGGATTTACGTCCAGCAGAAAGAAAATCAAAGTTACTATACCTGCCGGAATTGATAATGGACAGAGTATTCGTATCAGAGAGAAAGGTGAACCGGGTGTAAATGGAGGACCAAGAGGAGATTTGATGGTAGAAGTGGTTGTAGCACGCCATCCGATTTTCCAGAGACAGGACATGAACATATTCTCAACAGCGCCAATTACCTTTGCGCAGGCTGCACTTGGCGGCGAAGTACGTATCAGCACCGTAGACGGAGACGTTCTTTATGATGTAAAACCGGGTACACAGACAGATACAAAGGTTCGTTTAAAAGGAAAAGGTGTTCCATCTCTTCGAAATAAAAACGTCAGAGGCGACCACTATGTAACATTGGTAGTGGAAGTTCCTACAAAGCTTAATGAAGAAGCAAAAGAAGCGCTTCGTAAGTTTGATGAGGCTTGTGGAAATCGTCCCTCAAGCGGAGAAAAGAAGAAAAAATTTGGCGAAAAATTAAAAGATATGTTTGAAAACTAAAGAAACAGGGGAGTTGTATTTCATGATGAGAATGGGAATGCAGCTCTCTTTTTCTTTCATAGTTGCATTTCTTTTTTCTATCCTCTATAATAATAAAATACGCTTATTATGTCTGTACGTATGAAATAAGGAGATTAAATCAATGAAGTGGAAAAAATTCAGAATAAAAACAAAAACAGAAGCTGAGGATATTATTATCAGCACTCTCTATGATATTGGGTTAGAAGGTGCACAGATTGAAGACAATGTACCTCTTACACCGTTGGAAAAAGAGCAGATGTTTGTGGATATTTTGCCACAGATGCAGGAGGATGACGGAATTGCCTATTTAAGCTTCTTTGTAGAAGAAACAGAAGACGGCGAACTGCTTATGAATGGTGAAATAACCAAAGAAGAAGAAATTTTAAACGCAGTAAAAACAGAGCTTGACGGGCTGCGTGATTTTATGGACATTGGCGAAGGCAGCATTGCCATAGATGAGACAGAGGATATTGATTGGATTAATAATTGGAAACAGTATTTTAAGCAGTTTTATGTGGATGATATTTTAATTATTCCTTCATGGGAAGAGGTAAAAGAAGAAGATAAAGACAGGATGATTATCCATATTGATCCGGGAACTGCTTTTGGAACAGGAATGCACGAGACTACACAGCTTTGTATTCGTCAGTTAAAGAAATTTGTAAAAGAAGATACAGAGCTTTTGGACGTTGGGACAGGCAGTGGTATTTTGTCTATTGTAGCATTAAAATTAGGCGCAAAACATGCAGTAGGAACAGATTTGGACCCATGTGCAGTGCCGGCAGTGGAAGAAAATAAAGAAGTCAATGAAATTCCTGCACAGGATTTCGATATGATGATTGGCAATATTATTGATGACAAAGAAGTTCAGGATAAGGTAGGATACGAGAAATACGATATTGTCGTTGCTAATATTTTGGCAGATGTTTTAGTGCCTCTGACACCGGTTATTGTAAATCAGATGAAAAAGGGCGGTATTTATATTACATCAGGTATCATTGACAATAAAGAAGAAACTGTGGTGGAAGCAGTGAAAGCAGCCGGTCTTGAAGTGCTGGAAGTGACATATCAGGGCGAATGGGTTTCTGTTACAGCCAGAAAAAATTAGGAGAAAGCTATGTATCGTTTTTTTGTAGAGCCGTCTCAGATAAAAGATAATCAGATTTGTATTAGCGGAAGCGATGTAAATCATATAAAAAATGTTCTGCGTATGAAGCTGAAGGAGGAAATTTTAATCAGCAGCGGAGAAGATAAGGAATATACCTGTTATATAGAGGAAATCGGGGAGGAAGAAATACTGGCGCATATTATGTATGTGCAGGAAGCCGGATATGAGCTTTCTTCCAAAATTTATTTGTTTCAGGGGCTCCCCAAAAGTGATAAAATGGAGCTGATTATCCAAAAAGCAGTAGAGCTTGGCGTGCATCAGGTGGTACCTGTGGCATCGAAAAGAGCAGTAGTTAAGCTGGATAAAAAGAAAGAAGAAAAAAAAATTACAAGATGGCAGGCAATTTCGGAAAGTGCAGCAAAACAGTCAAAGCGTATGTACGTACCGGAAATCACCAATGTTATGAGCTTTCAACAAGCTGTGGATTATGCCAAAGCGTTGGACGTGGTTCTTTTTCCTTATGAATTGGCTGACGGAATGAAAAAAACAAAAGAGATTATCAGTCAAATAAATCGTGGACAGTCTGTGGCAATTTTTATCGGGCCGGAAGGTGGATTTGAGGAAAGTGAAGTGGAGCTTGCAAAAGAAGAAGCAGATGCACAGGTAATTACTCTGGGAAAAAGAATTTTACGAACAGAAACAGCGGGACTGACAGTTTTAGCTATTTTAATGTATACACTGGAGGAATAGAAATGGAAGCATATCTGGATAATTCGGCAACTACCAGATGCTATGAGGAAGTAAAAGATATTGTGGTAAAAACCATGACGGAGGATTTCGGTAATCCTTCTGCTATGCACTTAAAAGGTGTAGATGCGGAAAATTATATAAAAGAAGCGACAAAAGAAATTGCCAAAACACTGAAGGTGCAGGAAAAAGAAATTTTCTTTACCTCAGGGGGCACAGAGTCTGATAACTGGGCAGTCATTGGAACAGCGCTGGCAAAGAATAGACAGGGAAAACATATTATTACAACGCCTTTTGAACATGCCGCTGTATCAGCACCAATGGAGTGGCTGCAAAAACAGGGCTATGAGATAACAGAAATTCCTGTGGACGAAAAGGGAAATATTTTTTTAGAAAAGTTTTCTGAGACAATCAGAGAGGACACTATTTTAGTTTCTACAATGATGGTAAATAATGAAACGGGAGCTGTTTTGCCCATTGAAGAAATAGGCAGACTGGTTCATGAAAAAAATCCTCAGACAACGTTTCATGTAGATGCCATTCAGGCTTACGGAAAATACCGGATTTATCCGAAAAAATGGAACATTGATTTATTGTCTGTCAGTAGCCATAAAATTCATGGTCCAAAGGGCGTGGGTTTTTTATATGTAAATGAAAAAACAAAAATTCAGCCTTTGATTTTAGGAGGGGGACAGCAAAAAGGAATGCGTTCCGGCACAGATAATGTACCGGGAATTGCAGGACTTGGTGTTGCCGCAAAGAAAATATACAGCCATATAGATGAAAATGTTTCCTCTATGATGGAATTAAAAAAATATTTTGCACAGGAGCTTTTAAAATTAGAAAATGTGGAAATCAATGGTCCTGAGGTGGAAAAGGGAGCTCCTCATATTTTAAATGTGAGCTTTCTGGGAGTAAGAAGTGAAGTTCTGCTTCATACTTTGGAGGATATGAATATTTATGTTTCGGCAGGCAGCGCATGCTCCA
>UMKA01010483.1_pt1 | contig 10100 bp, 9 predicted proteins | sample 1966211 | NCBI WGS metagenome assembly UMKA01 (sample SAMEA4836165, study PRJEB28245) | human gut metagenome | biome: gut microbiome; material: fecal sample | place: Denmark | collected 2008
CGCAAACCGCCGCATCTGCAAGGCATATATCAAGGTGCGCAATAACAACTTTGCACTGGACGGCCTGCTGGGCCAAAACTTTTATGGCGCCTGCGCCGGCATTGTGGGCACCGGCCGCATTGGCGCCGCCATGGCGCGCATCTGCCACGGTTTTGGCATGAATGTGCTCTGCTATGACATGTACAAAAACCCCGAAGTGGAAAAGTTTGCCCGCTATGTTTCGCTGGAAGAACTGCTGCAGAAAGCCGACCTGGTCAGCTTGCACTGCCCGCTGACCGAGGGCACCCATCACATGATTAACAAGGATACCATCGCCATGATGAGGGATTCTGCCATCCTGGTCAACACCAGCCGCGGCGGCCTGATCGACACCGACGCCCTGATCGAAGCCCTGCGCGCCCGCAAGTTCGGCGGCGTGGGCCTGGATGTGTACGAGGATGAGGACGACCAGGTGTTCCAGGATTTCTCCGACGATGTGCTGGAAAACGAGGTGGTGCCGGTGCTGCTCAGCTTCCCCAATGTGGTCATTACCAGCCACCAGGCGTTCTTTACCCGCACGGCATTGCAGAGCATTGCCGCCATCACGCTGGAAAATGCCCGTGCCTTTGCCCGCGGTGAGGAACTGAAAAACGAGGTAAAAGCGTAAAAAACTATTATTTGTGTGCAAATGGGATACACTTGCCGCTACCGCACAAACAAAATTTTTCAAAAAATATTGTCAAATGCGCTTTAGCGTGCTAATATAAATACCGGTGAAAGAAATAGAGGACCGCGCGCTTTCCGCCAGTTTCAAGGGGTCCGGCAGTGCGGCCGGAAGCGGAAAACAGCAGCCCACCAAAAAGGAGAGTGTATACCATGTCTATCAAAAATGCTTATCTGAACGAAGTGTACCAGGGCCTTGCAAAGCGCAATGCTGAGCAGAAGGAATTCCTGCAGGCTGTTGAGGAAGTTCTCGAAAGCCTGGAGCCCGTTGTTGAGGCCCATCCTGAATATGAAAAGGCAAGCCTGATCGAGCGCCTGGTTGAGCCGGAGCGCATCATCATGTTCCGTGTGCCTTGGGTGGATGACGCCGGCAAGGTGCAGGTCAACCGCGGCTACCGTGTGCAGTTCAACTCTGCCATCGGCCCCTACAAAGGCGGCCTGCGCTTCCATTCTTCTGTCAACCTGTCTATCCTCAAGTTCCTGGGCTTTGAGCAGTGCTTCAAGAACAGCCTGACCAGCCTGCCCATGGGCGGCGGCAAGGGCGGTTCTGACTTTGACCCCCACGGCAAGAGCGACGCCGAAGTTATGCGCTTCTGCCAGAGCTTTATGACCGAGCTGTACCGCCACATTGGCCCCGATACCGATGTGCCCGCCGGTGATATCGGCGTTGGCGGCCGTGAGATCGGCTTCCTGTTTGGCCAGTACAAGCGCATCCGCGACGAGTACTCCGGCATCCTGACCGGCAAGGGCATCCCGTTCGGCGGTTCCCTGGCCCGTACCGAGGCTACCGGCTACGGCCTGTGCTACTTTGCCAAGGAAATGCTGGCTGATGCTGGCAAGAGCTTTGAGGGCCAGCGTGTGGTCATCTCCGGCTCCGGCAATGTTGCTACCTATGCAAACCAGAAAGCTACCCAGATGGGCGGCAAGGTTATCGCCATGAGCGACTCCAACGGCTACATCGTGGACGAGAACGGCATTGACTACAAGGTCATCAAGGAAATCAAGGAAGTCAAGCGTGCCCGCATCAAGACTTACCTGGATTACGTTCCCACCGCTAAGTACGTTGAGGGCAGCAAGGGCATCTGGACTGTTCCCTGCGATATCGCTCTGCCCTGCGCAACCCAGAACGAGCTGCAGCTGGAAGGTGCCGAGGCACTGGTTGCCAACGGCTGCTACGCTGTTGCCGAAGGTGCTAACATGCCTTCTACCCCGGAAGCAATCGCTTACCTGCAGAGCCACGGTATCCTGTTCGCTCCCGCTAAGGCAGCCAACGCCGGCGGCGTTGCTACTTCCGGCCTGGAAATGAGCCAGAACAGCCTGCGCCTCTCCTGGACCTTTGAAGAGGTTGACGAGCGCCTGCACAACATCATGGTCAACATCTACAAGAACGCTGCCGATGCAGCCGAGCGTTACGGCATGAAGGGCAACCTGGTTGCCGGTGCCAACATCGCAGGCTTCGAGAAGATCGCCAGCGCTATGATGAGCCAGGGTGTGGTTTGATTTTTCCCCCCACGCTTCAAACAGAATATAGCCTGAAATAACACACCGGGCCGCATGCAATATTACATGCGGTCCGGTGTTTGTTATGTACTCAAAAATAAAAATCTCTTCAATCGGTGCTTCCACCGTGCGGGAAATATCCACAGTCAGCTGCGCTTTGGCGCAGTTTTCGGTGCAACGCTTGTCTATCAGCGCGTGGGACATTCTGCCCTCAAAAAAGAACCCGAAAAAGCCAAAGAACAAAAAGAATGCAAAGGGAAAACTTCCTCGGTCTGCGGGGAAACCCAGAACCCCAGCAACCCTAAAAAGCCCGGCAACCCTAAAAATCCAAGCCGCTTGCCGGGAATTTTCGCCATCCGTTTGCACCGGTGCGCGGCAGGTGCTATACTGTTTACAGAACCCATGCGAAAGGAAGTAGCAAACGCCATGAACGATGCAGAACTGGACAGCCTGATGGGAAAGGGGGCACCCGTATGACGACCGCACAGCGCCGGGAAGAAATCTTGGCCCTGCTTAACCAGGCCGATGCCCCCATTGCCGCCAAGGACCTGGCCGCGCGGTTTGGGGTCAGCCGCCAGGTGATCGTGCAGGACCTTGCCGTGATCCGGGCATCCCGGCCCAATATCATCTCCACCAACCGCGGTTATATCCTGCAGCAGCAGGAAACCGGCTGCCTGCGGGAGTTTAAGGTCCGCCACACCCCGGAGCAGGCCGGGCAGGAGTTGAACCTGATCGTGGACCACGGCGGCCGGGTGAAAAATATCAGCATCAGCCACCGCGTTTATGGGCGCATCACCGCGGAAATGGATATCCGCTCCCGCCAGGATGTGCAGGAGTTCTTGCAGGCATTGGCAGGCGGCGCTTCCACCGTGCTTTCCACCGCAACGGACGGCTACCACTACCACCTTGTGGAAGCCGCCACCCCCGACCGCCTGGATTTGATCGGCCAGGCATTGCAGGATGCCGGTTTCCTGGCTCCCCTGCAGCCGTGGGAAAAAGAAAAGTAAGCAGAATAGAAAGGCGGCCGTTTGAGCTTTCGGGGTCAAACGGTCGCTTTATTTTTGGCTTTTTTCGCTGTAAGGGCTGTGTGGTTCGCCATCGGCAGGTTCAACATAGGTTATCAGGTCCTCAACCTGGCAGTGGAAAATCTGGCAGAAGTCGTCCAGCTTGGCCGTGGTAATGCCCTGCCCCTTGCGGATGCGGTCAATGGTGCCGCTGCTGATGTTGTAGTGGCTGATCAGTGTATAAGTGCTTTCCCCGCACCGCTTCATCGTTTCCCAGAATTTGTCGTATACAATCATGGTTACGCTTTTTCCTCGGCCCCAAAGCTATACCCCATATCGCGGTACAGGTCATAGGCTTTGCGCAGGAAGTCTTCGGTCACGCAAAAGTATTCGGCGGCGTCGGCAAGGGTGTCGCCGCGGCGCAGGCGGGCGGCAAGTTCGGGGTAGGGGATGTGCTTGAGCACGGCGGCTTTGTCGGCCCGGTATTCGGCCTGCGCTTTGAGCTGGTAGGGCGAATACGGCAGATAGAACGCGCCGCTGGCAAAGTGCCCGTCCTCGTGGATCAGGGCGGTGCGCACCTCGGCGGAAGAATCAAACCGCGCGGTGTTGATGCCCACAATGCGCCCGTTCTGCAAAGAAAGGCAGCGCATGCTGCGCAGCGGGCATTCCGCCACGGTAATGCCTTCCCGGTCCATTTCGTCCAGTGTGGCTGCAAGGGTATATTTGAACATTCGTGCCCCTCCCGCAAGCGCAGGCCCGGCCAAAGGCGGCTTACTGCTTGCCCTGGTTGATCTCCGCACGCAGGCGGATCAGGGTGGCAATATCGGCCTTGTCCTCTTCGGTCAGGTAGCGCTTCAAGTTCTCATAAGCGGCAATGGGCTCATCGCGGATCAGGTCCGAAACGGCATCCGTCTGGTCCGGCTCGGTTTCCAGCGGTTCATCCCCGGCAAGCTGGGCGATGGTAACGCCAAAATACTCGGCAATGGGCCGCGCGTGCTTCAGCGTCAGCTGTTTGGTGCGGCCGGATGCCAGCTCCGACAGGGTGCTGCGCGGGATTTTCAGCGCGCGGCACATTTTGGTTACGTCAGTGCCGTCGCGGCGGCACAGCTCCTGGATGATATCATACATTCTGCTCATGGCGGGAGCCTCACTTTACCTGCACTGCGCGGGGCAGAACCACGCAGTGATTAAATTCTGTTCCTGTATTCAGGATACCCCCGCCGCAAGGGAATGTCAAGCCTGCTGCTTACATTTTTGCCTTGGGTGTACCTGAAAAGGCGAAAATAAACGGTTTTTCGCAAGTGCAGTTTTGTGGCTTGCGCCTGCAAAACAGCCGTGATTTTTTTCAGATACACCCGAATACCCTCATTATACCACAAGGCAAGGGTGATAAACCGGACTTTGACGGGCACAAACGGAAAAAATATTGATTTGTGTTCCCAATTATGTTCAGCAAAGGGTATACCCCACACGGTAAATGGTCTGGATCTCCTGTTTCAGCCCCAGTTTGCGGCGCAAATGCTGGATATGTACATCCACCGTGCGGGTAATGCCGATGCAGGGGTAACCCCAGGCGGTATGCAGCAGGTCGCCGCGGCTTACAGCCTGGCCGCGGTGGTCAAACAGCACTTGCAGCAGGGCAAACTCCTGCGGGGTCAGGAGAATATCCTCCCCGTGGCGCGTAACGACGCGTGCCTGCCAGTCAATATTCAAATCCTTGTAATGCGTTGCGGTATAAGTGCTGTGCATTCCCATACGATAACCTCCTTTGGCGGAAAATTTCAACCTTCTATAATATATAAACGAGGCATGTAACCAAGATGTTACAACTGTAAATGTAAAAGATTTATGTCTTTGAACAATGTTTTCAACTTTTCCACAGTAGAAACGGTGGGAAAATCTGTGAAAAACGTTGAAAACTCAGAGTTGCAAAATTGCGCAGGAATAGATGACGAAGTATCGTGCGATTATTTTGCGGAGATAGTGGAAAACTGACCGTAAACAGGAGAAATTATCCGCAAAAAATGTGGTCAATGTTGAAAACTGCCCTGTGGCAGGGTGGGAAATGGGGAACTTTTGCCGGAAATGTTGTGCGCGGGAGGGAGACATGGGACGGTTGACGGGAAAATAAAGGGGGAGGGCGGGGTTACCTGACCCCGCCGGAACTTTGCCTGGTTGCAAGTGAAAACTGGCGCAAAGAACAAGAAAAGAAAAAAGCATGTGCCCTATCCCTCCAAGATGTAAGCACATGCCTTTTTCTATTTCTATAATTCTATTCTATCGCCATTAAAGTTTTTCGCCAGGACTTTTTTCAAAAAGACCGCCAATCTCCCGTAAATAAAACCTCACATCTTCGGGAAGATAATGCGGATGGTGGTGCCGGTGCCGACGGTGGATTCCAGATCAATGCGCGCACCGTGCAGAACAGCGATATGCTTGACAATGGCGAGCCCCAGGCCTGTTCCGCCGGTCGCCTTGGAGCGGGATTTGTCCACTCGGTAAAAGCGCTCAAACACGCGGCTCTGGCTGTCCTGTGGGATGCCGATGCCATTGTCCTCCACGCAGAAATACGGGCAGCCGTCCGCATTGGTGCCGCAGCTCAGCTCCACATGGCCACCCGGCCGGTTGTAGCGGATGGCATTGTCGCACAGGTTGGTTACAAGCTCGGTCAACAGGTCGTGGCTGCCGCGCACCGTAACGGGCTGTACTTTGTATTGCAGCGTAATGTAGGCTTTGCGGGCGTTCACCGTCATGTTGGTGGCAACATCCTTGACCAGCACGCCAAGGTCCACCGGTACAAAATCGGCAGTGGGGTTGTTTTCCTGCTGCTTGCTCATGCCGTCCAGTTCCGAAAGCTGCAAAATATCCGATACCAGCGTGATCATGCGCTGGGCTTCCTTGTGGATACGGTGGCCAAAGGTGGAAATGTCCTCCTGTTTTGCCATGCCGTTTTCAATCAGCTCTGCATAGCCGGAAATGCTTGTCAGCGGGGTTTTCAGCTCGTGGCTGACATTAGCGGTAAACTCCCGGCGGATGGTCTCATTGTCCTCCCGCAGCTTGCGGTCAGACTGTACCGTGTGCGCCAGCGGGATCAGCTCCTCATACGGCACATTGGCCTCGATGCAGTCCAGGTGCTCCGCCATTCGGGTGATGGGCTGCACCAGATGCTTGGTAATGACCTGCGCCAGCACCAGCGCCAGAATGATGATAAGGATGCACCCGGCCACCAGAACGGGCAGCACGCGGTTGTAGCTGCTCCACATGTTGCTGGTTTCGTCCGCCAGCCGCAAAACGCTTCCGTCCGTCAGGCGCACGGCATAATAATGGGTGTCGTACCCAAGGGTTGCACTGCGGCGCACGCTGGCACCAGTGCCCTCTGCCATAGCCTGCTGGATCTCTGGGCGGTTGGCATGGTTGGGCAAGGTGCTGGGATCAGCAGTGGCAGAATCGTACAAAACGGTGCCATCCTGGGCCACAAGGGTCAGACGCAGGCCGTCTGCATACTGGGCCAGCTGCTCTGGCTGTGGGTCGGCAGAATGCTCATACCCCACCGCAATAGCTTTCACCGTGCGGGAAAGGTCGGTGTCAAACTGCTCGGCAAAAGCGTGCTGGAACAGCAGCGCTGCCCCCACCACGCTGAGCAGGAGGGACAAAATACCCACAGCCATCAAAGTGGTGCGCAACAGGTGAGCCATGCTGCGCGGCGCAGTGGTGTGGGCGGTTTCGGCGGTATCAGGCATCTTCCCCGGCCTCCGTGCCCTTGGCGGACAGTTTGTACCCCACCTTGCGCACGGTGCAGATGGCGTCCCCGGCGTGGCCCAGCTTTTGGCGCAGGGTCCGCACGTGCATGTCAATGGTGCGGCTTTCCAACAGGTCGTCGGTATCCCACACGGCTTTCATGATGCGCTCGCGGGCCAGAACTTCTTCGGGATGCTCCAAAAAGAAATGCAGCAGCGAATATTCCTTAAAGGTCAGCTCCACCGGCTCACCGTCCACCGTAACGGTGCGGGCAACGTCATCCAGCGTGATGTCTCCAAACCGCAGGGTGGTGGTGCTGGCTGGTGCGGTGCTGGCGCGGCGCAGCACCGCCTTGACGCGGCTGATGAACTCCATAATGCCGAACGGCTTGCAGAGGTAATCGTCTGCACCGTGGTCCAGCCCTTTTACCACATCAATCTCGCTGGTTTTGGCTGTGACCATGATGACTGGTACGGTGCGGGTCGCGGCGGTCTCCCGCAGGCGGCCCAAAATCTGGTAGCCGTCCTCATCGGGCAGCATAACGTCCAGAATCACCAGGTCGGGCACGGTCTCCCGCACGGCAGCCCAGAAGGAAGCCCCGTCCTCAAACCCGCGGACGGTGTACTGGTTGGTTTGCAGAGCATACTGCTCCAGCTCACGGATGGATGCGTCATCTTCAACAATATAGATCATAAGATCCTCCAAACAAACAGGCCGAAACCTGCGATATGCCACAGGTCCCGGCCCATTTTACAGGGGAAAACCCTGCGATAATTATTTTTTCTGCTCCGGTGCAGCGGCAGTTCCGCTGGGGCCGGGCTCAAAGGTATAGCGGCCGCGGTAGCGCTCATAGCGCTTTTCAAAACTGGGGCTTTCACCGTTTTTGATGTGGTTCAGGTATTCATGGGTATCAAAGCGGTCCTCCGATACTTCAATCATGGCAACGGCAATGTTGGAGCAGTGGTCCGCAATGCGCTCATAGTTGGTCAGCAGATCATCCAGCACAAAACCGTACTCAATGGTGCAGGCGCCGGCCTGCAGGCGGGCAATATGGCGGGTTTTGACTTCGCGCACCAGGCCGTCCACAACCTGCTCCAGCGGCTCGATCTTGCCGGCGGCGTAACAGTCGTTCTTCTGGAACGCATCCACGGTGCGGTTCACGATATCCTGAACGGCGGCCTCCAGAACAGAAAGATCGTCGATCGCTTCGTGGCTGAAGTGGATGGATTTTTCCTGAATTTCCTGCCCGGCCTTGAGCAGGTTGACCGAGTGGTCAGAGATGCGCTCCAGGTCATTGATGGTGTGCAGCAGGGTGTTGATGGTGCGGTTGTCCTCGCGGGAAAGTGCCTTGGCACTCAGCTTGACCAGATAGGTACCCAGAACGTCCTCGTAATGGTCCACAGCGTCTTCCTTGCGGTTCACCTCGTCGGCAATGGCTTCATCCCACTTGTGGGTCAGGGACATGGCCTGCAGCAGGGAGGTGCGGCAGATCTCGGCCATATCGCCGCCGGTCAGCATAGCGCGGCCAACGGCAACGGACGGGGTGGAAAGCAGGCGTTCGTCCAGCAGGGAATGCTGCTCGCCCGCCTGATCCTTGCTGTCCGGCACGGTCAGGATGGCCAGCTTTTCCAGCACGCGGTTGAACGGCAGCAGGATGGCGGTGGTCACAATGTTGAATATCGTGTGCACAATGGCAATGCCAAAGGTGTTGGCGGTTTCGTTGTAGAACGAGAATCCCAACAGCGCATGCAGCCCGTAAAAACCGCACAGGAACACCAGCGTGCCGATGAGGTTAAAGTACAGATGAACAAATGCGGTGCGCTTAGCATTTTTGTTGGCACCGGCAGAAGAGATCAGCGCGGTAACGGTGGTGCCGATGTTCTGGCCCATGATGATGGGAACCGCCGCCGCATAGGTGACGGCACCGGTGGAGGTGAGGGCCTGCAAAATACCCACCGAAGCGGAAGAAGACTGCAGCACAGCCGTCAGCACGGCACCGGCCAGCACGCCCAGAACCGGGTTTTTGAAGCTCAGAAACAGGTTCATGAACCAGGGCTCATCGGCCAGAGGACTCATGGCGGTGGACATGGTGTTCATACCGGCCATCAGGACGGAAAAGCCCACCATGATCTTGCCCACGCCGCTGCGGCGGTCCTTATCCTTGCCCAGCATATAAAGGAAGATGCCGATAAAGCCAAGGATGGGGGCCCACGCGTTGGGGTTCAGCATCTGGATGGCGAAGGAATCACCCTCCAGGCCTGAAAGCGAGAGCAGCCAGCCGGTAACGGTGGTACCGATGTTGGCGCCCATGATGACGCCGATGGCCTGGTGCAGCTCCATCAGGCCGGAGTTGACAAAGCCGACCGCCATAACGGTGGTGGCACCGCTGGACTGGATCACTGCAGTGATAACCATGCCCAGCAGCAGCCCGCGCACCGGGCTGGCCGTCATTTTGGAAAGGATGCCTTGCAGTTTGCTGCCAGCGGTCTGCTCAAGGGCTTTGCCCATGAGGTCCATGCCGTAAAGGAACATGGCAATACCGCCCATCAGCGTGAACACATTAAAAATGCTCATACAGGGGGTTACACTTCCATTTCTCTTTTGTTATGTTTTCATTGTTGGGTGCAGCCGCACCCGGAGCAAAACCGAATCAAATCGTTTTGCACATGCCCACAAGGGCACTATACCGTTACCTATTATAATAGAAAACAGAGCTTTATGAACACCAAAAGCCAGTAAAAGAATTGTAAAGATTGTGTAAAATGTCGAATCAACGCAAGAAAACTGCTAAAATTGGCACATTGTAAAAATTTGGCGTATTGATTTTGGGCAACTTTACACAAACTTTGCAAAAGGAAAGTTTCCATTACCAAAGCTTTACCCGGATTGTACTGCACTATGGTCGATACTGGGGAAACAGCGCGGTACAATAAATACGCACTCAGGAAGAACGAATAGGAAAACACGAATCCCTGAGCGAATGTGTGAGATAGAATAACAGATACAATTAAGGGAGAAGAAAGTTTATGTTAAAGCGTAATGTTTCCGCTGCAGTTGCTGCTGCTCTGGCTCTCAGCCTGGCCGCCTGTGGTTCCAGCCCGGCATCCTCCGCTGCTTCCAGCGAGGCCGTCTCCAGTGAGGCTGCCTCCAGTGAAG